>Ga0209062_1001017_pt1 | contig 59215 bp, 40 predicted proteins | sample Coa_R2_2_FD_187158 | JGI IMG/M metagenome (GOLD analysis project Ga0209062, IMG submission 187158) | Surface soil microbial communities from Centralia Pennsylvania, which are recovering from an underground coalmine fire - Coalmine... | ecosystem: Environmental > Terrestrial > Soil > Unclassified... | reverse complement strand
CTTCCCACATCAGCCACGCTCGCTGATGTAGCCGATTTGCTGGCTTGTGTCGAGGCCAGCTATGGTTCTGATGTTCTGCTGGAGGACGTGATCCAGCACCTGGTGGCTGAACATATCGCCGCGCAACTCGCGCAGCGCCCATCTCGGCGCACCCACCAGGTTCAGGAGGTGGCCGCGTGAGCGAATCGACATCTGAATCGACATCTTACGAACTGTTCTGCCGCTGGCAAACGAATCACGATGACGCGCTGATGTATGAGGTGCTGCACCGCGCGACCACTGGCGATCAGGATGCCTGGTGCTGGTTCTACCATGCCTATAGCGCCCTGGTTCATGCGTGGACACAAAGGTACGCCAGACACATAGATCAGGAGGAACGCCAGAGCATAGCGAATGAAGCCTGGGCCAAATTTGCTCGGGCTCTGACCAGTGACAAACTGGGTGCGTTTCCTGTGTATCGCATGATTCTGGGCTACCTGAAGCAATGCGTGCGTACCACCGCCATTGACACCTTGCGAGCGCGCTGGCAACGATTCGCACACGAAGAAAGCCTGGAAGCAGCAGAAACGATTGAATACGTAGACCACCCCCTTGAAACCCTTTTGTTGGAAGAGATCAAGACCGCCATGTTTTGCGCGCTCCCCAACGATGAGGATCGGCAACTCGCCGACCTCATGTTAGTGCAAGCGATGTCCGCGCGCGAGGTTTGCGCTCGCTATCCCGATTTCCAGGTCAAGCACATCTACGACCGAATCCGGGCCATTCGCGAGCGATTGCGGCGCAATCCGCGTCTGCTTCTTCTGCTAGAGCGCGCTGCTCAGGAGGTGGCCGCATCATGAAGAATCGCGGCGCCTATCCAGCATCGCGCATCTGGCGCGAACTGCGCGCGGCGTGCCTGGAGCGCGCGAACAAACAGTGCGAGTTCGTCCATCCCAATGGCAAGCGCTGCGCCAGATACGACGGTGAGATTCGCACGAGCAAGCACAGTGGGCGCAAGTACATTGTCTACTTACACGCCGCCCACAGCGCGAACGCGTGCCCCGACGATCCCCATCCCGAACTCATCTGCCTGTGTCCGGCCCATCACCTCAAGATGGATCGCGCGGTAGAGGCGCAGGACCGCGTAAGCCAGCGTCGGCGCGGCTACCGGATCACCACTACCGATAGCCTGCTGGTGGAGATCCGGGACGCTGGCATCCAGATCACCGAGGAGAGCGACGGCTATCACTGGTCTATCGCGCACCTCGGCCTGGGTGGTCGCGCCACCACTGCCGCGCGCGCCGCCGGATGCGCGCTCTATCAACTCAGAGTCGCCCTCGAAAAACAAAAGCGTCCAGACGCATCTTCTCGATCAGCATTTCCCCCAGCAGAAAAGGAGCAGGAGAACCATGACCATTAGCACTCAGTATCAGCAGGAAGCAGAAAAGGCGTCAGCCTCTCTCACAGCTCTCGCCCGCCGCACGGTCGAAGCACACATCGGCCCGATGCATTTGCATCATACCTTCGCCTGGGCGAGTCGTCAGGCCATCCAGAGCGCATCAGGTGCAAAAATTGTCATGTCCCTCTGCGCGGATCTGCCCGCGCTCCATCAGTCTGCGATCGAGATTGCCGACGAAGCGCTGGTGCTCAACCTGGCAGGCGACATTGACGCTCGCACACTGCATGAACTGTGCGCGGCCTACAACCAGAAGAAACCGATTCGCTGGATGGAGTGCTGGGAGATGTACTGCCCCGCGTGCCTGCGCACCGGCCCCGAAGCCGTTCACTTCTTCCACAACGCGCTCGCCCTGCGTGACCTGAATGATTTCTTCGAGGCACTGAGCCAGGAACAGCTGGCATACCTCGAGGGCCAGCTCGCCGACTGGTATGGCCAGATCGTGCCGGTGGTCCTGATGCCCGACGGCTATCCTGCGCTGCAGGTGGATCTCCAATGCAGCCACTGCAATCACTTCGCACGCACGGCGTATGCCGTCGCTGGCGAAAATGGCGCGTGGACGACGTTGCTGGACGCTGACGGCGCATACCTGGCTGATCTGTGTGATGCCGACGCGCGGGTCCAGGTGCTTGCTTGTGCTGAGGTCGCGCTCCAGGCGCGGCTCAAATCGGAGGCAAGTGATGGCGAATAGAGGCACGATTCCTCCAGGCCAAATTGGAACCAGATTGGGGACCTGGATACGCAGTGACCGATGCTGGATCAACATGCAAGATGGCGAAGCGTTGATCATGCATCGTTTCGCCATCTTTCGTTTGCCGGCCTCGGCCCTGCCAGCATTTCTTCGCCCAGCAGGAGATGGGTGGTATGACTATTCATCCTACGATGGCGGCGTGCTGCGGGAATTGGTGGAGGCAAAGCAGATCCTGTGGCTCGCAAGCCATTGGCGAGTTGCGCTCGCTGCTCGCGTTGTGGCTACCTGTATGCCCACAGAGGACATGGATCGTCCGGCACCAGGACTACGGTATCGGAGGATGGAATCTTCCGATGGTTTCTCGCGCTGGGCCGACGCCGGCCTTCTCGGCGTTCTTGCCCCAACGGCACAGCGCCTGGCAGCCTATCGCTTTGAGCTGATCGAGCCGTTACACTGTTTTCGGGTTTTTGCTCCTCCAGATACCATGCCCGTCGCGATCATTTCAGAACGGATCAAGGAGGAAGCGCGATGATACGTACCTTTTGTGATCACCAAAGACAAGTGCATACGCGGGATCTGGAGGACGGAGAACTGGCGCTGCTGGATCTGGAGGTCCCGGACGAGCCAGGATTACTCAGTCGCGAGCAGGAAGTAACACTGGCCACCCAGATTCGGACAGGTGGGGCGCTCGGCAAGGCAGCGCGCACGCGTTTCATCGAGGCTAACCTGCGCCTGGTGTACAGGGAAGCTCGCCGGCTTATCAGCGAAGGGGGCGCGATGACAGAGGAAGACCTGGTGCAAGAAGGGATGGTCGGACTCATCCGCGCAGTCGAGAAGTTCGACCCAAGCCGCGGACTGAAATTCTCGACGATGGCCACCTGGTGGATCAGGCAGGCGATCACACGCGCTCTCGACGATCAGCAGTCAGCGGTCCACATCCCGGCCTATCGCCTGGGAGAGATACGCAAGATGCAGCGCACGGAGCAGCAACTCCAGCAGACGAGAGGCCGGGACCCGTCGGCTGAGGAACTGGCTGAGGCCGCGAACATGACGGTGGAGGCGATCGGGACCCTGCGGCGTGACGCACGCATGCTCGACCTCCGTTCGCTCGACGAGCCACTCGCCGAGACGATCGGCAGGAGCGGGGAACCGATTCCGCTCGCCGAGGTGCTAGCGGCGAGCGATGACACGGAATCAACAGCCATCGCCAATACGTCCAGCGATCTGCTGTTTGCACGACTGCAAACCGTTCTTGCGGATCGCGAGCGGTACGTGGTGAAGCTCCACTTTGGCTTCGACGGCTGTCGCGAACATACACTGGAAGAGATCGGCAGAGAGCTCAAAATCACCCGCGAACGCGTCCGCCAGATCGAAGAGCAGGCCCTGCGCAAGCTACGCCAGTCTCATCTCCTTCAGTGTGAACCACTGAAGAGAGCTACCGTTCCTCCCACGCAGAGGACATGAGAGAGAGGTAGAACCATCCCTGGCCCCCAGTTTTCGGCCAGAACTGGGACCAATCCCAACGGCCAGGGGTTGACACACTCCCTCAAGAGAGTTATAACAGTCAGCAGTTACACGAGGTCGCGGACGCAAACCAAAACGAAACCCCCAGAACGCCTGGGGGGCCGCGACCTCCATCCGGTGATTTCTGCTTGGCCGCGGGACTCCCGGATGGTTTGAAAGGATTTTTATCATGTCTAGTATAACAGCACGCGCCCGCCAATTGCAAGAGGGGGCAAACAATTCTCCTATCACCACCTTTCGCTACGCTTTGCGCGCAACCCCGGACACCATCAGCCGGATGGACCGCGACCAACTCCAACAACTCTGCCTCGAGCAGTTGTACATTCTCACCGTCATCCTCGCGATTATTCGCAACCCCCTGGCTGCGATCTCTACCCGGATCGTGGCAGTCGATCTTTTTCTCATGGCCATTGAAAATAATATTAAGCGCAAAGTTGCCAGTATTACCGAACGCTCCCGCATCTACATCAGCGGAGACTACGGCGTTGCCAAACGCCTTGGCATTCACGCCAACACGGTCAGCAAGAGCTTCAAAAATCTGGAAACCTACAAGATGATCAAGCGCGACTATACGCTAGACACCGAGCGGGAACGCGAGTACCTGGATATCACCCTGACTGATCTTCCCACCCAACCACAGCGCCTGCAGGACAAAACCCTGCGCAAAATGGCAGAGGCAGGCAAAAAGCCAAAACAAAAGACTCCCGACGGAAATGGATCAGCCCTCCCTCTCCAACTCTCCTGCCCATCCTGCGGCGAGGATGAAAACCTCCAGGTAACGTGCCGGACCTGCGGTACTACTGGCAATCTCGAAGAGTTTGCCGAAGGCCCGCAAGGCGACGATGCCGTCATCGTGCGCGCGGAAGTCCAGGCGGCACTGATTGCCCGCCTGACCACCCAACCAGCCGCGCCACAGGCAGCACCCCCCGAACCCCGAGTGATCGAATCAACGCTCACCCCCCTCGCTGAGCAAAACATGCAGGCCGAGGGCTACAACACAAATTTTGTGCAGTACTCCAATAACGCCCCCCAAGTTAGCACACAGGTGAATTCACCCGGGGCTGTGATCGCGGCCTGGCTGGAAAAACGCATAGGTCGTGAGCGAGGTGCGCGCATCATCTGGGCAACGGGGGCGCCAACCAGCGAGAAGAAGTACATGGCGAAGCCCGCCGACTACCAGCCGGATATCAGGCGTTATATCAAGGGGGAGCGTGAGCATATCTACGGCTCGTACCTGGGCCGCCCTGACGGCTCTACCTGGGTGCTTTCATTTGACTTTGACACCAATGAGGCAGGCCTGGACGCCCGGCACGAAGATCTGCTCAGGCAGCTTGCGCAGGCAGGGGCCGCGCCGATCTACTGGCAGCGGGCGAACAACCGGGGACACTTTGAACTATACTTCAGCGAGCCGGTCAATGCAAACCGGGCGCGGGAATGGGTGATCAGCGTGTGTCCGGCCCTGGCAGCGGTGGAAGAGGTCTATCCAGCACGCGATAAGCAAAATAGCCCGATTTCCTGGCCACTCTGGCAGCGCAAGGGTGACACGGTTTTCCCCTGTACTGGCAAAGCCTGCTTCGCGGGCTCCTCGCAGGTTATCACCTTTTCCCCGATGGAGCGCAGGGAGCTGGCGCGCGGAGTTGAAGCCGCTGTCACTCCTGCCAGCCTGATTCCCCCTGCGCCAGAGCCAGAACCGCCGGCACAAAAGCCAGGAGCGCCAGGAGCCCTGGACTTTGAGCAACCTGCCGCTGGCGATATTGCCAGGTTGGTGATTGAGGAGTTCAACCGCCGCATAACCTGGGAGGAGCTGATTGAGCGATGTGGCGGCGCAAACGCGAACGGCAAATTTGCGGCGGTGTGGCGAGGAGAGCGTACCCCGTCCTGCAAGGTCGATGCCGATGGGCGCGCAGCTTGCGATTATGGCCGTATCGGCAATTGGCCCAAAAAATTTGATAAGTATCAACTCTGGTGCTGGTTGGAAGGCATTGACAAGCGGGTTGATCTTGCGCGCCGGTGTCAGGCCTATCGCGATCGGCAACAGCCAGATGGTCAGCCGGACGTGCAACCAGCCGCCCCCCGCGAGCTGGACCTGTCGGAAGTCATCGACCAGGCCGCGCCGCCGGTTGACGGGCAGGAAATTTCTGATGATCCAGAGATCCAGGCGATCTTAGAGGTGAGCGCGTCTCGCGAGACGGAGTACACCCCACAGAGGCCGTGTACAAAATGTGGCTGCACCTTTACCTACAATCTGGCAGGGAGCCGGCTCTGTTGCCTGTGCTATCCATTTCGGGGCATGAGCGATCTGGGCCTGTACGAGCGTATGAAAGTGTATAGCGTCAAAGTGAATCGGTTTTAAGGAGGCCACAGATGAAAGAAGATCGCGCGGCAGTTGAGCTGATGTTACGCTCTGCTTTACCTATCGATGATATTGACCAGTTGATGATGATACCGAGAAATTCCAAAGGCCCCGGTGAGGTGGTTACGCTGGTCTGGGTAGATATTCAGGACCGGCCCGATCTGGCCAGCTTGGCGCATCGTCATGGCGATGAATCGGGCTACTTCCTTGCCACCTGGTTCTACGTCGATCCCCCCAGGCGTAATATGATTGTTGGCCTGCGTGTGGATATGCGGGCGCCAACGACAGGTGTGTTTCACCTGGCTTTCAAGGTTGAACGCTATCTTAAAGAGCTTGAGGACCTGGCCGATTCGGGGCATTTGTGGATTGTCCCCGGCCCGCCACCCGCGCACTTGACGGGGACTAGGGAGGTGAGTGCTCAGGAGTTGATCGCAATAGGCGGGCGAGGCATCTCTCTCGAATTAGAGCCAGATCTGCTGGCAGAGTTGCGCGGCCAGCTCACAACCTGGAAACAACAACGGTGATCTCCCCATAAATTGCTCAGTTTATCCCCGGCGTCTTCTCGAAACGTCGGGGATATTTTTTACTCTTTGCCCGTGGATTCCTCGCGTAAAACAAGCGTATCCCTATAGAGAATTATGTCCTGCTTTGCCCCAATACCATATATCCCTAAAGAAATATATGTCTAGACATATAAACTGCTAACACTCTGCATTTTTTTATGTCTAGAAGTCTACATATATTACCATGTAGACTTCTAAAGGCTTAGATGTTCAAAAGTTTATAAGGATGTATGTCTAACCTGCTGCATAGCTGAACATATAGAAAAAGACCATTTTTTTTGTTCTTCAGCCTGCCAGAAGACTTTATCGCCAGACGCTTGCATTTCTAGCGGTGCAAGTCTCTAGAAGTGCAGCAGTTTAAATGTTCAAGTCTCTAAACTTCTAAAGTTTTACACTTTTAAAAGTTTAAAGTTATAACCATATAACTGTCTATACTTCTGAACGTGTGGTATTTTGTCTCAACAAGACTATTCGGCATTGTCAGAGAAACATAAATATCTATATAGATATTTATGTTTTGTACGTCTGGACGTGTATCTATCCGTATTGACGTGCGCTTTTGTGTTGTGTACACTTCCAGGAGTGTCTATGTCCATCAAATAGCGAGTCAGAGCAGGAGCGAAAGATGCACACCTGGGAGATTTATCAAGAGGATGAGGAGAGCGGCAAGCGCACATTATTAGGCATAATCCAGGCGACTAGTATGAGTGAGGCGCTCTCCCTGGCAAGTCAGTATTATGAACGTGATAGCGGCGAATTAGTGGCGGTTCTGGATAGAAAGGGGGCAATGATGCACGATGCGAAAAATTAGTATTTTGAACTACAAAGGGGGCGTTGGGAAAACCAGTTTAACGATTAATTTGGGAGATCGGCTCAGCCGCTCCGGGGCGAATGTGCTGCTGATCGACTGCGACCGGCAGCGCAACACCAGCAGCATTTTGCCAGCGGACACCGAGGTCCGGGCCACGCTCTTAGAAGTGCTCACTGGCCAGGTGCGGCTCTTTGATGCCATGTATGAGGCCCGACCTGGCTTGTATGTCGTGCCCGCGCATACCGATCTCAATAAGGCTGCACGGCATCTTACCGTGGAGGGCAGCCCGCGCGTGCTCAAAGGGCTGAGATATGGCGTCGAGGCATTGGAGGGGATCGACTATGTGCTACTCGATCATGCTCCATCCTACAGCACCATCACCGATGCAGCTCTGCTGGCCAGTGAGGAAATCCTGATCCCAGTCGAACTCGAAGCGTTCAGTATGGATGGCCTGATCGATATGATTACCATGCTTACCGAGCGAACACTCCCCGATTTGGAACATGAGGTCAAGATCACCGGCGTTGTGCCAAGTAACTTGGACTTCACAAAAAAGATGACCACGATCTATCTGGACACGCTCAAGAAGACCTTTAAGGAGCTCGTCCTCCCTGGCGTGCGCGCGGATACCCAGATTACCCGGTCGCAATCGGTGCATCAAACCGTCTACGAATATAACAGGCACGCCAAAGCGGTTGAGGATTACAAGGCCATTGCTGATGTGCTCGTTGGTGTGCGGGAGGTGGTCTAAATGGCAGATGCGCGGCAGAAAATCGGCGATCCGCTGGCAGAAGCAGCAGAACGAGGCATTCTGGGAGGGCGCCGGCCTATTGGAACCCGTGAACCTCCAGCTGCAGCACCTGCCTCGGTAGACGTTCCAAAGGTGGAAACCCCGGGCACCCCAGCGCGCCGGCGGAAACCGAAACGTGAGCGCGAGAAAAAGACCATTCTTTTCGAGCCTGCCCGCGCGCAATGGTTGGAAATCCAGGCGGCGACCGAGCGTCGGGAAATGAGTGATATCGTCGCAGATGCCCTGGCCCTCTACGAGCGGCTCTACAGCAGCGAACAAAAGGGCACATAGCTGGCAGGCGACCAGAAATGGGCCCCCAGCAGGCGAGGCTATCCCCGCCTGCTTTTTGTATGATGATCTCCCAGGGGGCAGGGGGCGTTAGTGGATTTTTCCTCTGCTTCCCCCTTGCGCAAGATTGCGTTACAGTGTATACTTCTCTCAGATGTAACGGTATCTAGCTACGCAAAGGAGTCGCGATATGGTGCAAAGAAGACAGCCGAAGATTGAGATTGATGATCTTCAGCCGGATGGCACGTGCCGAGGGTATCATGCATCCTGGCAGGAGGGGACGCTGACCGCACATGCCTGGCTCAATCCTATCCAGGATCAGCCGGCAAATGGGTTTACCCTTGAATATACCTGTAATCATGTGCAGCTCAACCGGCGTCTCTCTGAGAAGCAGATTGACATCGGTACAACGCTGATCTCCAAAGTTCGCGAGTTGATGCTCGGTCAGATGGTGCGAGCCGGTTGGGTAGAGATCGGACGAGACGCCAAAAAGCGCCCGATCTGGCAGCATATGAGCCGCTTTGCGAAGCAACCTGTGTCATCCCGCCCTGGGCGGGAAGATGGATTGGCAAAGGCCCGACGTGAGCTTGAGCGCACGATTGCAGAGCACCAGGCGAATGTGCAAGGGGCGCGCACGCCGTCCTTGCAACCGGTCAGTAACGAGCAAGTTACCGTTACCCTGGATGACTTTACCATCTCGCCGTATCTCTCTGGGGAGGCGCGTCGCAACTATAAGGCAAAGGCTGTGCAGGGAGATGTGCAGGCGATTGTGGCTTTTTTGCCCTATCGACACGCCGCCTATCCTGGGGCTTATCATCTGCAGACTGGCGTTGATTGCGCCCCCTTTGTTCCAGGAGTTGCCCTGACAGAGGGGCAGCAGCGGCGGGCGCTGGCGCTTTTGCCTGAATTGCTTGCTCAGGTTGAGCGGGCGCTCGTTGTGGCGGGCTGGTCCGTGCGCTGGCAGTCGCCGGAGGGTCAGGCCCTCTGGACGTGGAAAGACTGGCGAGAGCGCTATCTCGGTGGTGAGGGAACGCAGTCGGCGCAGAAAGTTGACCAGGTTCCGTCAGGCGGACCTACAGTGGTGATTGATGACCTGACGCTCCCGCCGATTACGCCGGCGATGCGGGCGCGCTTCGAGTCCCCACGTGTCTATCGTGCTGAAGCGGTGCAAGGTGATGTCAAGGCGGTGATCCAGATTCGCCCATATAAAGACCCCAGCTATCCTGGGGGGTATCTACTTGATGAGCAAATTGACCGGGTGGATACGTTTGCCCCTGGCGCAATGGGCAAGCGACAAAAAGAACGCGGGCAGGCCTTGCTCACCGAGTTGCGCGGGCGTGTCCATGCCCGGCTTCTGACGGCTGGCTGGGTAAAACGCTGGACTACCGAGGGCGGGGTGACACTCTGGTTTTATACGCGCCCTTTGGAGGACCCGGCTTCGGCGCAGGTATCACGCAAGCCATCAACTCCGGCGCCTGCTGCTCCCACGCGGGTGCTGACCATCCTCCCCAAAGAGGGCCGCCAAGGCTATCAGCGCACGATCGCCGCGCAGCCTGTATTGTTTACTTGCTCGCGTTGTGGGCAGGAGACGACGAAGGTACAGTTTCCTGGCAGAACGCCCCGCTATTGTGAGACCTGCGCGCCGATCGTGACCAGGGAGCAAACCAGGGCACGTGTTCAGCGCCTGCGCCGCATGCGCCGAGCAGATACATCGGTCCCAGGGTAGGGCCGTTCTACGCGCCAGTTCATTGCTCCTGACGCTTCTCCTCTTTGGAATGTGCCCGTGCTGCCTGGTGGAATGCCTGTGCCATCGCGCCCCTGACGGGTGCATCCTTTGCTTCCGCTTTTGCTACCTGGAACATCTCCTGTGCGAGCGATCCGCCAGCAGGTCGGCATCCCGCGCAGCGCATTCGGTGCAGGGGTACTCTTCCTCGGTGGGTGGTCGGCGTCCCACGCGCAGGACACGGACGCTGCGGCGCCGTATGGCAAGATAAAGCCCTGCCAGCATTTCCGGCAAACTTCCCGGTAGATATGCCTGCATGCGCTTCTCTCGCGCAGCGCGCCGTTTCCTCCTCTCTGGTAGATGTTTCCGCTTGCCGGTTGTTCCCGGATGAGGCAGAATAGCTTTCTAACTGGGTGCAACGTGGCTGTATTATCGTGCGTCATTCTATGTCAGAGGAGAACATCTGTCTATGAAACAGCGCCTGGAAATTCGGATAGATCCGAATACGCGTGCCGGCCTGGATATCGAGGCCCGGCGAAGTGGCAAAGCTTTGACCACGCTGGTTGAAGAATATATTCAGCAAGGGCTTGCCCGTTCTCAGGGTAAGGTTATTGAGGTGGAATCCATGCCGGAGATCCGCGCCGCCGTCCGTGAAGAGACTGGCAAAGTCATGGCCCAACTTTACGAGAAACTCTCGACCGACCTGGCCGCGCAGAGTCGGCGGGCAGATGACCGCCTGGCTGCCCTCATTGTCAAGGCGGTGCGCTTTGCAGGCCTGGGGCAGCGCATGCTCTATATGTTCATTCGCCAGCAAACCAGTGAGCGAGATGCTAACCGGATTTATGAGACTGCGAAAGAACAGACCGGGAAAGACCTGGCCCGCAGCCCCAACGAGTGAGAGAGAGCACATCATGATCGCAAAAGGGACAGGATACGTTAAAGGCGGGGGAGCGCGCAGCCGTTTAAGTGCTCATATGAAGTATATCGAGCATCGAAAAATGGACGAGCGCGAGAGCCGCGACGATCGCCACATCTTTGACAAGGATGAGGATAGAGTTTCGCGCAGTGATGCCGTGGACGATATTATGGACCATGCGCATCATAACGTCAGCTATCACAAGATGGTCTTATCCCCTGGTCGGGACGAGCCGGTGAGCGATTGGCGCGAATGGACGCGCGCCATCATGAGTGATTTGGAAGAGCGGCAGGGCAGAGATCTAACGTGGTATGCGGTTTACCACGAAAACACGGATAACCCGCATGTGCATGTGGTCCTCGCCGGGATGGGAGAGAACCGGGAAACAGGGGAGAGTGAGCAGGTCCGGCTCTATGCCGATGATTACAAGTTCCTCAGAGAAAGTGGTCATGAGCATAGCGATTATGACTGGTATCAGCGACTTGATGTCCTGCGTGAGCAATACGATCGCGAGCAGGACCATGAGCTAGGAGTTGATTCTCGTAGTGCGCCCGAACATGATCGGACAGCTGATCATGCAGACTTCGACTTTGGCCGATAACATACGATATTGAAAGCTAGGAGGAGGTACAGCGATGAAACCAATTACGAAAATATTCTGTGGACTTCTAGTGCTCTTCTTGGGTTTTCTGACCTGGGAGTTATATCCATCGATCGCGGCAGTTGTCACGCATAAAACTCACCAGGGCTTACTTAGTGCAATCTTGTTGAATACGGACCAGCCGGCGAACCGCGCGCTGTACACGACTTCTAGCGGAGGTGGAGAGCAGATTACCCTCACCGGGGTTATCCTGTTAGTCCTGATCGGCGCCTTGCTCGTTTGCCTCACGTTCATGAAGCCAGGTACAACCGGCTCGCATGGCACCGCAAAGAACGCGACCAGGCGCGATATGCGCAACTTCCGCCCCCGGCGCAGTTTCGCTTTTGTGCAGGCACCAGTAGCCCCGCGCGCCGTTGCAGCGTACCAGCCCCCGCGCAAGCAACGGCAGGTCGAGCAGCGCCTCTTACTTGGCCGCTACCAGGGCCGGGATATCTCTCTCTCGCAAGAACAGCAGCAGCAGTATGTGTTACTCACGGCGATGATCGGCATGGGCAAGACAGCCGGGCCGATTATGCGCAACCTCTTACGTGAGCAAGGTTTACGCTCCCTCTTCATCACTGATGCAAAGGGAGAGCTGGTCCCACTCACCGCGGGCTGGCTCTCCCAATTTTATCAGGTGATTGTCTTCGCGCCCCTGGACGCGAGCCAGAGCGACGGGTACAATCCGCTCAAGCACGTCAATAGTGCGCAGGACGCGATGCAGCTTTCGCAGTGTTGGGCGTATAACACCGGGGGCGGTGAGGGACACGGAGCAGATGCGAAGTTCTGGATGAGCATGGTCATCCGGGCCTTGAACGCCTGCATTTTGCACCTGCGTGCGACGGAGCCGGACGCCCCATTCTCGCGCCTGGCGCAGCTCCTCAGCCAGCATACTTACGAGGAGTTCAAGCGTGTGCTGCTGGCTACCAAATCGGCAAAGGCCAAAGCTGAAGCCGTGGCCTTTTTTGACGGGATGGATCGCAACGACAAACTGATCGCCGGGATGATGGCTGACCTGGGGAATCGCTTTCAATTGTTCTTGGATGACGAGGCCTGCCAGACCACCAGTTATAACAGTATCGACTTCAAGGCGATGGCAGAGCGCCCGATCGCGTTCTACCTGGTCATTCCAACCTACGGCGCGGAACTGTGCGCCCCATTGTTTGCTACCCTGATTATGCAAATGTGGACCGAGTGGGAGATCCGCGCGAGGAAAGAACCAGATCGCAAGTTACCGTTACCGGTGCAATGCTATATGGACGAGTTTGCTAACCTCGGCAAAATCTACCAACTGTCTACTCATTTCACCACTATGCGCTCTATGCGTATCGGACTCTTCATCGTGTTGCAAAGCTTCAGCCAGATCAAAGATCTCTACGGCGAACCCATGCGCAATGTGATGCTGACGAACTGTGGCACGCACCTGCTCTTGCCAGGGGCGGGCCTGGAAGAATGCGAATACTACAGCCGCCGTATAGGAGACACGACGGTTCAGACCACTGCGCAGACCGTGACCGGTGGCGATCTGTTTGGCGGTGGCCAGCGTTCCTACACCACCAGCGAAACCAGGCGCCGCCTGTACACCCCCGAAGAGTTGCGTACAATGGCCCAGAATGAAATGCTGGTCCTGCCGGCGCGACATGCCCCAATGATTGTCAAGACCATCCCCTATGATCACGATCGTGAAGTCCGAGATCGCGCGAATCTGCCCTTTGTGCATGCAACCGTCCGTCCAGAACCTCCCGACCCCTTTGGGCCGAGTGGGCCAGCAGCAGGACCGGGCGAGCAACTGCCAGGACCAGGTGGACCAGCGCAAGCAGGCGGCAATACCGGGCGTGTGGTCAATGCGAACCCGGATGAAGACGATGACGACTCCTGGCCCGGCTATGCCCCGGAGTAACATCGCCTGTTCCTGGACGAAAGATGCAAGCATGGTAGAAAGCTCTCCGCCATGCTCGCATCTTCTCTTTGCAGTGATGGCCGCCCGTCTCCCCCCGCTACGCGCACCCCTGCTACATAAATATCCATAGAGATAATTATGAGTGAAAGAAAACCGGGCCCTGGGGACAGGGGGCGTTAGTGGATTCCGGTGGGGCTTTCGCTCCTGCTCCTTCGTTGGTCAACCAGCATTTTTACTTCTTTGGCTTTTGTCTTTGCTTTCGTCGCATCTCGATCAGGAGGACCAGAGCCAGAACGGCGCTTGGTGTTCCAATGAGGAGTGAAAGCATATCGTAGAAAGACATGGCGTTCTCCCTAAATCTCTGAGGCTACTGGGGAAGCCGTGTCTCTGCAATCTTGTACTGTCAGAGAAAGCATTGCGCATTGTCAAATTGCTAAAATGTTGCTATAAATATGCTATACTTGGCAGTGAAGATTGTAGAAACGACCGTTTCCGCAATTGGCTCGGATAACAAACGAGCAGAGAACACCACCCTCCATCTGTGAGTTGCTCGTAGCTTCCGACGGCTGAAGCAACTCAGAGACCTCAGCGGGTGGTTGTTCTTTCTCTCCGCTCTTTCTCAAGAATTATACCGCATTTTTTTAATTTTTTGACAATTTGCTTCGGTTCTTCAGTAGCTATGGGTAGCTATGGAGCGTCTCTGTGTGTGATTTGCAATTGGTCCTAGCCGATTTGGACGGTTAATCATTCAACGCCTACCCGGTCATTTTATGGTTCAAAGTCTTAAAGCTCAATCCTGTGAGCGGGCGCTCTTCCTGGTTATTTTATCTCTTTTGCGGCGAAAAGTCAACTAAAAGCTGAAAACTGAAATTGTATACAATAGTGCGCTTTTTTTGTAAATACTAATGATAAGAAAGAGGTGGTATTGCGTAGTGTGGTATTTTCCCTTATTATGGTAGAGTATAAAAAACGGTCATTTTCTGGACTGATCTATTACCCCGATAGTCCTCCGCGAGATCGTGCTGCTTGTGTGTCCAAAAAGTCATAGGTAAAACAACGTCCAGATACTTGTAACCTGAGATGAGTTATTGTACAATCAGATACTACAACAACAGGGAGGAGAGCCAGGCTATGAAATTTGGCTATATTCGTGTCTCGAAAGATAAGCAGCTTACCGGGCTACAAGAAGACGCTATGAAGCGCGAGGAGTGCGATCGTACATTTATCGATAAGATGACCGGCAAGCGATTCGACCGCACAGAGTTCTTGAAAATGCTGGATATGGTGCGATCAGGCGATGTGATTGTCGTATGGCGCTTGGATCGGCTAGGTCGCTCACTCAAGGAGTTGATTGAGACAGTGCTGATGCTTCAGGAGCGTGGAGTTGAACTCAGGAGCCTGAAAGAGAGCATCGATACCACTACAGCGACCGGCAAGTTTATGTTCTACATCATGGCCGCTCTCGCGGAGTTTGAGCGTGACTTGGTGAGCGAGCGCACGCTGGCAGGCTTGGAAGCGGCCAGAGCCAGAGGACGCAAAGGTGGTAGGCCAGCAGCGACTAAGAAGATGAGCGTGGCTAACCTGGAACGAGCGCGCGAACTCTACGCGGCTCAGACGATGAGCATTGCTGAAATTATGAAGCGCACCGGTTTCAGAAGTAGAACAACCTTTTATAAGTATGTGGTGAATGTCAGCGGGGAAGAGAAGCAAGCATAACTCGGCCTGCATGTGCCACAGAGGTAGAGAACGAGGCCGCAGGATGCTCACCACGGCGCGAAATGGGAGTCAGATGTGTCTTTCTATGGCTCCCATTTTTTGAGGCTCTGGCATGGTCGAGTTTATTGATGATAGCAGACTTGTTTTTCTGGTATATTTCGGGTATAATTCGGGTATGTTTGAGGAGGTGCAAATATATGAAGCCGCGAAAGATGAAGCGGGGGATCTATGCCACGGACGAGGCATTTTTGTCGTTTCAAGCGATGGCTGAAGATGTTGGGCAGGCCCCCGGCGCATTTTTTGAGATGCTTATGCGTGAGTTGGCAAAAGAACGCTTGAGCGAAGAGAAGCGTGCAGAGATCAAGCGGAAGGCTGAGCAGCTTGCTGCGCGTACGGCGTCAGGTGAATAGCCAGGCGTTCCCATGTCGCTCCGTCATGGTTTTTTGGGAATTTGGCAGAAATTGTGTACCGCTGACTAGCCGATGGATACAGAGAGAAGAGAAAGCAAAGATCATGAACATTCGCTACACTGAGGCCCCTGGAATCGAGGGCAAAGTGATTCGCATTGATGGTTGGGAAGAAGACGGCCATCGGATGACCGGGAACGGCCACTGGATGATCTTTGACCCCTCAACTGGCGAGGAGTTGGCTCGTGGGACTGATTGGATATCTACTCCAACTGAAGCCGAAGCGGTATCCTGGCAGGAAAAGGCAAAAGAGCTTGCAGCCAAATGGAAAGGCCGGGTCACGGACCTGAACAAAACGCTCTATATCCGCTATGGGCGCTTCCCGCCGAGTGGCCAATCTCGCAATTATGCGAGCGGAATGCTGGAAACCGGAATATCGGTCTATCCAGCAAAATATGATCTGGTAAGCGGAGGAATTATCTTTGACGACAACTATGGAGTGTGGCAGGATGGCACGCTTATTAGTGTCATGCATCGCACACCGTATTTGGTTGAAGGTGAATATGTTGGGGATGGAAGCGACGGAGAGCCGTTGTTGCGCAATGCGCGCAAAGTTGCAAAATTAGTGTATAACCAAGAAAAGCGGTGTTTCTTTATCAGGGGAAGGGTGGAACAAGCAGAGAGAAGCGGAGATCGCCGACAGTGATCAGGCCGACCGCCACGTATTGCGCTGCTGCGTGACAGCAGATCGACAGTCACGGCCTATGAAGCCGTTTGAAAATCAATATGTAAAATCAATATGTAGAAGAAGGAAAAGAACCCAGGTGGGATGCGCCAGGCTGTTGTGGTCCTGCAATGGGCCTGTGCCAGTTATTACGCGGCTTCGTCTCTTTTTCGGTCATCTCAGCTCTTCTCTTCTTCTCTGTGACTAGTACATGTTTGTACTAGTCACAGTATACCACATGCATACCAGACTCAACGTTTCAGTTATTCCCGTTCAGCATCTCTGTGTTCATTGGCTAGTTAGCGGTACACAATTTTTGCCGAATCCCCGGTTTTCTCAGGCGGGGTTATTTTGCGGGTTGACACTTGGGTATTTTACGGGTATACTATGGGTATGATATGGGTACATTGTAACGCAGTCTTGTACAAAGCTTTCCATGTAGAGTGTTATGATTAACGAGAGGAGTAAGCCTTATGCCTTGCAATCTGGCCGTGACGATCACCAAGGCGACTACCGCGCCAGAGCATCTGCAAAAGCTCTTGACGCCTGCCGTGGTCAAGGCTCTGGTTGAGCCTTTTGTCAAAGCTCATGAGATCTTTAGGGGCTATGACTATCAAAACGTGCATCTGTACGAGCGTACCAACCACCCTAACATGGTTGAAATTTATCTGAGTTGGGGGCGTCGTATCGAGCTACAACAGATAAATGGTGTCTGGACGGTCTACGGGCGTTTCCCGCGAACTGAAGAGGCAAAATTAGCGCAGATGGCTGAGTTGTTAGAGCAACTGCTTGCCAGAGGCGCTGATCGGCTGTATGCCAGACAGGTCAAGCAGGCGCTCTCAGCGTTCGGCAAGGTCGCAGAGAGTCAGGCCAGGGTCAAGGACGGTGAGCAAACGGTTGACGTGACCCTGCTCAAGTTTGAGATCGACGTGTGAGGAGAAAATCAATGGCAGAGGTTCAAGCGCGCGTGTTCATCTTGCCAGGGGGCAAGGTCCAGATTTTCATTGATACTGGCACTGAAGAGGATGCGAAGACTGCGACCCGCGCAATTCTCGCGAGGATGGCGGCCAGCGGCATCAAATTTGCTGAGATCGGAGAGATCGAGTTGCACCGCACGGGCGGGGAGCATGTGCATGTCGTGCCCGATGTAGAACAGGAGATCAGCCATGAGTGAGCAGATCATTGAGCGAGCAGCCCCGCCCTGGTATCAGGACTATCAGCGCCGCTTTCTCTCGGCAGAAGCCCATGTCTTTATCCTCTACGGTGACGTGACCGGCCTGGCCTATGAGAACATGAGTCATCGTGGCTATTTGATCTCACAGCTTGCCGCGCGCCGCTCGGTGATTGTGCAGTATGATGTCGCACGCGGGATTACGTTCCCGGATGAAGCGATGCGAGAGAACGCCCTGGCACTCTTGCAGATGGTCCCGGAGAGTGTCTCTCCTGACCCGATCACTGCTGCCCTGGCTGGCCTCTCTGGTGATGGGACAGAGAGCAGCGCTCAGGACCCGTTTGCTGTCAGTAAGCCGCTGCAAGCCTTGCGCTTGATTGAGCGCCTGCTGCAAGCCGAGGGAGCGCAACGGCAGGTAGCGGTGATGATCGAGCATGTGGATGCAATCCTGCCGCCGGCGGGCAAGGCTGCGATGTCTTCTGATCAGGCGATTATGCTGGTTCTGCTGCAAATCTGGGCGACGGATAGTAAGCTTGGCGCGCGAGACATCCCCATCTTCCTTTTGACGCGCCGGTTGGAAGAGGTGCATCCGGATCTGCGCCGGTCCAGTTCTGGAATCAAAGCGATTGAGATTGTCTATCCCGACTACGATGCCCGTCTGGCCTATCTGAACTGGTATCTGAAGCGGCGCGAGGGACGGGGCCGCGCGATCTCTCTGGTTGAAATGACTCGGGAGGAGTTGGCGCGTGTGACGGCTGGCCTGTCCTTGCGCAACCTGGAAGACGTGCTACTCCTGGGTGCGAAACAGGGAGGCGTGACGCGCCTGCTGGTGAAAAGCTATAAAGACCAGATTATTGCCAGTGAGAACACCGAAACGGCGGAAATGCTTGAGCCTCTGGAAGCCGGGTTTGCGGCTGTTGGCGGGATGGAGAAGCTGAAAGCCTGGTTCCAGGCAGAGATCATTGAACCAGTTCGCTTGGGGCAACTTGCAGATGTACCCAAAGGCGTCCTGCTGGCAGGCCCGCCTGGAACCGGCAAGACCTTTATCATCAAGGCCCTGGCGCGGGAAGTGGGCTTTAACGCGGTTCAGCTCAACCTTGAGAACATCCTGGGCAGCCTGCTCGGCGAGTCAGAACGCAAGCTCAAAGAGTTCTTCAGCTTTTGCCGGTCTCTCGCGCCAGTCCTGGTCTTCCTGGATGAGCTGGATCAGAGTGATGTGAGCAGGCGCGGGACCAGCAGCGGCAACCCGGCAGCGGCGAATCTCTTTAGCGCCATGTTGCGCTTTATGGGTGATGAGACGTTGCGTGGGCGCGTGATCTGGATGTTTGCCTCGAATCGCCCGGACCTGATCGACTCGGCCCTGTTGCGCAGCGGGCGTATTGACGCGGTTATCCCGGTGAAGCTGCCCAATGAGGCGGCCCGCCGCGAGATTGTGCTCGCGCAGGCAAAGTTACAGCAGATCGCCATCGCGCCGGAAGCGGTTGACTATCTGGCAGCGCAGGCCAAAAAATACAGTGCTGCCGACCTGGCGAAGATTGTCAGCAAGGCGCGTAAGCTCACCATCACAAAAACGCCCCGGCAGATTGACCTGGCGGAGGCAGAACGCGCATTCACCAGTTTAAAACCGTCCAGTCCACAGCAGGCAGACTGGTACACCATGCTGGCTGTGCAGGCCTGCACTGATACCGATCTCTTGGAGCCGGATGAGATCAGCCTGAAAGAGAATCCGATCGAGTTGCGCAAACAAATCAAGGCGCTCCAACCAGAGGAGTTGGTCCGTGAAGAGCGCGAGGAGTAAGATATGTGAGACATAATTCTCCATCAAGAGAATTATGTCTCACATGCCCGGTGGTGCCGGCGTGCAGGTGTCATCTCCCGGGAAGTACGGATACCTCCACAATGGACCCCTCGTCTAGCAGAACAAACAGGGAGGAAGTATATGGACCGGCAAAGCATTTTAGCAGGTGCCCTCGGCCAGGCGGTGAAGGTGGAAGACCTGCAGAAGATTATGAGAGATGGGTTTATCGTGGAGGTGAGAATTCGGCGCTGGCGGGCGCGGAAAAGGCTCACTCTCTATGAGCTGGGTATTATTCCCCCGGATGCGAATGCTGCGCGGGCGTATGATGATTTGATTGACCTGGGGACCAGTGTGCTGCTGCCAGCGCAAAAGCTGAGAGATCTGGAAACCATCGAGCGATCTGCGCGGCAGTGCTTGAAAAGTTGCACGTTTGATACACCCCTGGGCCGTTTTCTGCCCTATACCTCCTATCCTGTCTGGAAAACGTGCAATGAAGAATGGAAGCGTCGCTTCTATGCCTTGCGCGATGAGATCGCAGAGAGCTACCCGCAACTCTTGGAAGAGCTGCTTGCGCAATATGAGCAGGTCGCGCGGCATAGTTACTTTTTGTTGTGCGAGCAGTACGCTGAGCGTGGTGATGCATCCTTTGGGCAGAATTTCCCGGCGGTGGAAGCCTTTGTCCAGCATTTCAAGCTGAACCTGGTCGCGCGCCATATCAAATCAGCCGAAGAGTTCCGCGAGACGTTTCGGTACGAAGAACGCTTCTCGCGTATCCAGCTTGACGCCGGCCTGGGAGCGGAAGTAGTTGCAGAGCCGGAGGAGATTCTCTCTGAGCGCGAGGCGCGCCGGGCTGCCGCACAGAAACGTAAGGAACTGTTGCTGCAAATGGAGCGGGATCTGGTGGAGCGGGCGCGGGCGCAGAAGAAAACCATGATCGATCAGTTTATGAATTCGCTTATGATCCAAACCAGAACGATCACCTATGACGCCGTATCGAGCGTGCTGGCCAGCATTCAGAAAGAGGATACGCTGCAAGGCCGCCCGGTGATCCAGCTTCGAGAACTGATTAAAAAGATCGAGCAACTGAATTTCTACCAGGACCGGGACATTGACCGCATGCTGACCAACCTGCACGCGATCATTGAGAAGCCGGCGAAAGAGCGAGACCTCTCGGAAATCCAGCGCCAGCTCCGCGCGATCGCCACGCTCAGCCGGGCGACCGTCCTGGCCCTGGGAGATGAGCCACCGCGTACTGAGAAGGAGATCGACCCGCAGGCGATTGGTATCCCGGCATATCCTACGGATGAGGAGGTACGCGAGGCCCGTGAGGAGATCGCCCTGGTCGCGGCTCCGTCCGACCAGGGCGAGGAAACACGCGAGGAGCGTATGGAGGTAGAAGCACGCCAGGGCGCAGGCCTCAACATACTGGTGGAAGAGCGCATGGAGCGGGAGGGCTAACGTAGCGGAGGCGAGGAGAACGTAACGCTAACTAGCAATGGAGAGAGCAGGATGTCAATCGAAGAACTGGTCACGGTTTTAGCTGAGAAGCGTAAACGTCCTGTATGGCTCAGCAGGCGTAACGGTCTATGAGGCCTTAGCGTACAGTTTTCATCTTTGGATACGCTGACCTCTATATGCACTCCCGCGTATACTCCGTGCATTTCTCGATGGGGTCTATGAGGACCGCCGTAACCTGTAACGCGATCTAGGAAAAACGTCCTTGTTGCAAAAAGTTGCACCAGGTGTTACTCTGGAGGAGATGAGTACGCTTGTCGAGGACAAAGGAGAAGAGCCAATGGCTGAAACGCTTGGCATTAAGCTGGATGAGACGACGAAGGCCCGCTTGAAAGCCCTGGGGGCGTTGCGCGATCGTTCCCCACACTGGTTGATGAAAGCTGCAATTGAGCGATACCTGGACGAAGAGGAAGAGTATGAGCGACAGAAACGCGAGGACCTGGCCGAGTGGGAAGATTACCAGTTGACCGGGAACGCGATCCCGCACGCGCGGGTACGTGAATGGTTGGGCCACCTCGCCCAGGGGAAACGGGCCCAATGGCACGAGTGATGTGGCGAGCGCGGGCGCGACTCGACGTGGAACGGCTCTATGACTTTCTCTGGCAGAAAGCACCCGAGGCCGCCACGCGAGCAGCGCAGTTCATCCTCGAGGGAGCAACCTTACTGGAAACATCTCCCCGGCTTGGCCGACCGCTCCAAGATGGCACCGGGCGGCGAGAGTTGTTCCTTTCCTTTGGAGCCAGTGATTATGTGCTGCGCTATCTGCTCGTTGATGAAGAGACCGTGCTGATCCTGCGCGTGTGGCACAGCCGGGAGAAACGGAAATCGTAGCATGCAAGAAGAGCCAAAATACCTGACTATTCCGGGATATGCCCCGATCAAGCAGGCCGCTAAGATGCTGGGATTATCAGAGGAACGCGTTCTACAGTATGTGCGCAAGGGCATGCTTCCCTCCGAAAAAGTCGGTGGGCGCTATCTCGTTCCCCTGCACAGTCTGGACGCGTTCCAGCGCAAACCACATGGGCGCCTGCGCAGCGGCCCGGTAGCCTGGCGCCCATATAGCACCCCGGAGCGGGTATTTCTCCTGCAGCTTGAAGCCGATGTCCGTGCTGGCCAGGAAGCGCGCCTGCATGAGCAGCTTGCGCAGTTGCCGAAGCTGCAGCGTCATGTCTTCGCTGGCACCATGCAACGGTATGTCTCGCTGCGTGGGGAAAATCCCACACAGCTTGCATTCATCCTTGTATGGAGGGCAAGCGAACTGGATGAGTCCCGGCTGCAGCACGACCTGGAAGCGCTCAAAACCGAGTTTGCTAGATACGTCGAGTGGGACACGGCCCGTATCCAGCGGCTCCCCATTCTCATTCACACCCTGGGAAGTACCGGCAAAGGCAAGCCCTCCAGCAGTAGAAAGCGTGAGCAGGGTCACGTGGAAGAAGCAGGAGGAGAACAGGCGTGACAGAAGAACGTTCACTCTACACGGTCGGCTCGGCGCCGGCGGAAGACACCCCCCATACGCATCAGTTTCGCTTTGTGGCCAGTAACAAGGTCGTGGTTCGCTACTGTGAGCAGTGCGGGCGTTCCTGGGTAGTCTCGGAAGTGCATGAACTGATCCATAACCGGCCGCTGCTGGCCTGGGTAGAAATTCTGGAAGAAGCTGTTGCGCGGGAAAAATTAGCTGAAGGCTGCTGAGCCAGGCCGCCAGCACAGAGAGGAGAGACAAATGCCCGATTTTTATCGCTATCGTGAGCGCGATTTCCGATGGATACCGGCCAGGCACTTGCAACAAGGCGACAGCCTGGCCTATGGCATTGGCACCCAGAAACGAGGAGCATATGGCGCGATTTCCTTGCATCGCGTGCTGCGAATTGATGATGACATGATCTCCATCTCCTACCACCTGCCCCCTGGCATCATCATCTCCTCCACCCCGACTCGCACCATTGCTATCCAGGACTGGCACGGGAGCCTCCCCGTGATCGAGGTGCAGGAATACCTGGACGCCCATGCCGACGTGCAGATCCTGGCCAGGTAAACGCCGATCGCGCCGATAAGTCGCAGGGGACTAGCCAGCCAGATGTGACCCGGTACGGGGAGCATGTAAGCGTGATATACTAAGCGTGTTCCTCTGGCAATGAAAGAAAGGATGGTCGAATGAGCCGTAGTGCGAAATTGTCATTGGGAGATCGAATCAGGATTGTGCAGTACTTCTTCCCTGAGAGCCAGGGGGCTGATTTGGTAGCCCGTTTGCAGAAGCTTGATCAAGTGCTCTCAAGATGTGAGGGCGAGGGGAAGAGTGAGCGCGAACAGTCATTTCACCGCTTCCGGGAGGAAGAGAAAGCGCGAGCAGCCATGCCTCGAAGAAAGCATTATGACGAGGAGAACGACTATAACCAGGGCTACTCTTTCGGGATGTATGCCGCAAGTGATGACGAGGAGCTAGACTATAAGGACCAGGACCAGGTTGCCAGGGAACTGTATGAACTGCTGGAAGGCCATGAGCCTGATGAGGACGAGGAGGGGTACGCCCGCCTGGTGGGCCATTTTGATCAGTTTGAAGAGGGTTTTAGCAACGGGTACACCACAGAATGGGAGCGCAAACACCGCTAGCAACGACCAGTCCTTTCGTGCATAAGCGTGAGAAAGCCGTCTGAGTCATTTTACCCGGGCGGCTTTCTTGTTCCTGGTTCTCGCGGCGGTTCCTGGCGGCTGTGGAGGTGCGTGTGCTGGGAGATTTTCAACAGCTATTTACCTCTCTGCTCGCTTTCATACGTTTCCTTATGGATACTTATGTTTGGGTAGGGATATTGCCGGCCATTGCAAAAAGTTGCATCGGGTTATGACAGGGTTTCACTCCCGAAACTACTACCTGAGAAAGTAGAGCTTTGAGGGTGGGAAGGTTGCTAGGATGGTTGTCTTGCTTTTAATGCTGATGCTACTGCTTTCACTCCATACGAGTGAACGTACCTCCGGTCAGAGACCGGAGGCTTCTACGCAGTTGCCCGCGTTGCCTTACCGCTTTTGCAGCATGGATGGTTCTCTTTACCGTTGGCTTAGTGGAGTTAGTAGTCAGTAACCTTATCTTCATATAAAGCATCTGCAAGAGGTTTTCTTACATTTCCTATTTTCCTCTCCAAATTTTCCAGATACTTATTTGCAAGGATAATACGGTCCAAGTAGCGAAGTACGCCAAAACTTTTTATTTCCTGTGTCACTTCTACTGCTATCTTAACGCCTGCTTCCATGTCGCTACCCCTGATGAGTGCCATTGCTCTAGACGTAGCTATCAGTAGTTCCCAAAACTTCGTTTTCGGTAGGTTTGCTTGTGCTCGATCAAGATATTCTAATGCTTTGTCTGTTAGCCCCAAATCGCCATAACTACGACCATATTCCTCGTAGAGCGTGAAAAGCTCTTGAATGCGCTTGCGCGCCGCGTCATCTACAGGGACGACTTCTACATCTACGGAAGACCCCTCTTCATTCTCGACCTGATAACGAACCTGCTTGACCTGAAACAACATCGGGCCAGGCGCAGCCACTTGGACAAATTCTTCTACACGCGGCACAACATACGAACGATACGTACTAATTTCTCTTCCTAGCCCGCTTCGTAGCGTTACTAACATTTGCATCTCCTTTCATTTGATGCTCTTGTTTCCACTGTTCCAATCTTGTACAGTAATCTCTCAGAAAAGGCATCCCACTTTCAGCAACGCGTACCGAAAAGAGTTGCATTTCAGGATCAGGTGAGATGAGCCAGGGAAGGCCAAGTTTGCGCATAAGCTTGATACCATCCTGGGTGTGACTACGCGCCGTGATTGTCTCAATGGTGACGCCCCGATCTGCGAGAGAACGCACAAAAGAGAGGACGCCAGTAAGCAGCGCAAAGCCGTATTCATGGCGTATCTTGGCTTGGATCTGAGGATCAGTAGCCACCGCTACGATATAGAGATGAACCGTTGCACCCGCCGTGTAGAGCGGAATATCCTCATCAGCAATATTAGTGATCGAGAAATCTCCTCGGAGAAAACCGTCAAGGATAGGGTGATTTACTGGTAGGATGGAGGCAAATCCGACCACTAAGCCGTCAGCATTACGCAAAGCAAAAAGTGTTTCTGGATTGCGTTGTTGCCAACGGAGAAAAAACTCCTCGTTGTAGTCATCATCGCCGGGATGAATTGCATCATGATCTATTCTGGCAATCGTAGGAATATCCTCTGTTTTCGCAAGCTCAAACGAGCTTGCAGGGTTCTCGCGCCAATCCCCAGACCGGTACTCTGCTGCAAAGACATTGCGCGAAGTCTTAAGTGCTTCAACCTCAGAGAGCTTGTAGAATTTATGCTTGCGCTCGGGTGGCCCATATCGCCTGAGTTTCCCCGTCGAAACATAGTAATGCAACGTTGCATCACTCACATCCAAGATGCTCATAGCTTCTTTTGCGGTAATATAGCCTGCTGCTGGCTGCAAACGTGGCATAGGCCACCTCATTTCTCTAAATTGGCTTAGTAAACCAGTTTGTAAACTGGTTTAATTTCTCCCCTCTCCCTATCTTACATAATCCCCGCATTTCTTACAATCTTTAAATAACCCGCCAATACCCTGCTGTCAAGGCTTTATTTGATGCTATATATATTCCATACATACTTGACAATCCCGTAATTCCTAGATACACTACCATTGTTGCCTACACAACGGCAAGGATTTTAAGCAAGCGCATCATACAGGTGATTGTAACGCAATCTCGTAGCGCGAATGGTTGGGGCGCCCCGCTTGCAACAGGAACGCCCCGGCTGGTCAGCAACGGAGATGAAGCGATGCAGACCAATTCTCATTCTACGGTGTCTCGCGTTGAGATGCAACTGATCGAGGCAGCGCGGGCCGGGGAAACATCCGGCCTGGTCGAGTACCTGTACACTGAAAAACTGATGCCGCGAGCGGTCAGCTTGGTCAACAACTATCGCCGGGCGTATGGTGTGTGCCTGGACGCTGAAGACGTGGCAATGGCGGGCGTGTGCGAGGTTTTGCGCGGGCTGGACAAAGCTCTACGAGAGTCTAGTAATCCTATTGGCTGGCTTCTCTGGGGCGTGCAGCACACAATGGTGCATTACTGCCAGGAGAATCGCTCTCCTATCCGCGTCCCGCACGCCATGCAGTCACAAGGCCGGGCAGCCCCTCAGGTGTTCAGCCTGGACGCACCCGCACACCAAGATTCGAACCTGACTTTATTGGACGCGTTGGCAGAAAGGAGCAGAGCAATCAATGGTCACGCCCGATGAGTTACGAGCATTGCTCAAGCAGCACCACTGGATTATTGCCGTGAGCACCAGCGGGAAGCAAAACGTCTACGCTGCGAAGCGGCGGCAGGGCAAAAAGGTAGTCACCCGGTATATCGGGACGGAGCGCAAACTGAACGATCTTACGGAAGAGTCAATTTTAGCGAAACTTACTCGTAGCGCACCCCCGGCACTGGTCGGTCCGGCCAACACCAGGGGCCAGAAACCAAAAACCCCGAATCAAGAAATTGGGCTGGCCGCCATTGCTGCTTGTAAAGGGGGGCAATGATGAATCTGCTCCTGGTGCTGCTCGGCGCGGCGCTATTCGCGCATCTGGCCTGCAATCTGGGCGCGGATCGCCGGCCCGGCCATCAATCGTCGGGGTGGCAACCGGTCTGGTATGTGCTCATCGTCCTGCTGCTTGGCTGGCTGCTCTGGCCGCTGCTTGGCCCGCTGATGACGCCCCTGCTGGGGCCTCTCCTGCGCACCGGATCGTAAACACAAACGTCTGTCGGTTTCTCGCTCCTCCAGCGGGGATGAGCCGGTAAACCATTCAGGCAACAGAAAGGAGTTAACCCATGTCCATGCGAACCGAACAAAAAACCCCTTCCGGGGGGCCCAAACAGTTTGACGGCTCAACGCACCACCCCCCCTGGTTTAGTTATTCACTGGCGAACTTCGGCGTGGTTTTCGGCTGCTGTGCGAACTTCTGGCAAGCGTTCACCAGCGTGATTGCCTTTTTCACCATGTTTACCCAGGGCCAGGTGTATCGCCATATGGATAGCAAAAGCCAGGGGACTGCTTCGGCAGCGGCACTGGCTATTAGCATCGGCCTGGCGCTCGCTTTCCAGATAGGCGTGCTGTTCCTGGTCTTCCGCGTTCACCAGGAGTATAAAGAGCAGAAAGTCAGAGTAGGCGAGACCATGCAGGCTGCGAAAGTGACCGCACTGCAAATGGTCTCGCACCACCGCCTTTTGCTTTCCTGGTCTGCTATCAGCTTCATCGCCGATACGGTCGGTGACTTTACCTTTCTCAACCTCATCAGCAACGATCCGATTCTGCTGCTGGCCTACACGGTAGCTCTGTACGCTGTTTCGACGGTCATTCTCTCCGCCAGTCTGGAGCGCCAGTGGGCAGCAAAGATCGCGATGGAGAACTGGCGTGCATTCAAAGCTTACGCCCGGCTCATGAGTCTGAAAGCCGCCGCTGCGCAAACGCGTCAGCAGGGCCAGCAAGGAGTCAACTAGGATGAAAGAGATTATCGACCACTGGAAGGAGGCCATCGGCGTCGTCCTGTACTTTGGCTTCCTTGCCTTTTTTACGCCAAAGGCCGAGGCGATGGGCTGGGGCTATCAGGGCATTTTGTTTTGTGTGCTGACCGGCGCACTGCTGATGTTCCTGCTTTATATGACCGTAAAGCTTATCGCTGACTACATTGCGGACCATCGAACCGAAATCAGCGAGTTCAAGGAGTATATGGGCCTCGGTTCCACGCAGAGTCTGAACCCCGCCGATCTGTCTGGGGACTACACCGAGACAGAAATTGACGCGATGCTGGCCACCAACCCGTATGCAAGCACCGAGGTAGTGGAAGAGAAGTTGACCCACCTGCTCGCGAGTATAAGTGTGGGCGACGACCAGGAGGAGGAGGATCTGGACCCAGAAAAGCGCACGGCGATCCTGGGGGAAAACCCGCGCCGACGCCTGTTGATGGCCGAGAACTTCCAGCCGGATGCGAACGCTCTGCTGAGAACAGGTGTGGCAGCCTTTGGCTGTCCTGGCAGCGGCAAAACAACAGTCCTGGTCCGCTTCTTAGAGCAATACATCAAACGGTTCCGGTCGCCCTGTGTGGTGTTCGACAGCCAGGGTGATTGGAAAAGCCTGATAGAAGATGACTTCTGCCCCCGAGGCATTCTCGCGACTCCTGAAAATATGCCACGCATGGCTGCCGTCGTGAAATTTGGTTTGCAGGTGATCGTTGACCTTTCCGAGTGGCATGAAGAGAACCAGGCGGAGATGAGTTTTGAGCTGGCCGCGCGCCTCATGGCCCGGACCATTCGCGAACTGATGGCCGCCCAGAAAGCGATTGATGCAAGCAAGCGTATTCCCTGCTTAGTGGCTATTGATGAAACGCATCTGTGGGTCCCGCAAACCCCCCCCAGCTATCTCACCCAGGCCACGGCAAGAAGCCTGCTTGACGCAGTGATCGCCCTGGCAACCACCGGGCGCAAGCTTGGCGTAGTACCATTCCTGGCCACGCAGCGCATCGCCCGTGTGAATAAAGATGTAATTGGCAGCGTCGAAACACGCCTGTTCGGCAAGGTAGACCTCGACAACGATTTGAAACGCTACCGGGAGTACATCCCTGAAAGCGTGGTCAGCGATGAGCAGATCAGGGCATTTCGCGCCGGCGAGATGATCGTCACGATGGCTGGCCAGCATGTATTCGTCCAGTTCTTCGACCGTGAGACGCAGCATCTCTCGCACACGCCACAGATTACCCAATCCCTGGACCGCTTCGCTGGCCGCCTGCCAGCAGAAGTACTGGAATACGTGACCAGGACCGCAGATCTGCCGCGTGTGACCGCGCAGGCGACTGCTGAGACGCCCGCCTGCGAACCGCCCTCTCCCGTGCCGTCGTCCAGAACCAGTGGTGACCTGGTGGCTGTTATGCAGCAGGCCCCTGCTCCGGCGCGCATCGGCACGCCGGTAAGGCGCGTGAGCCTTGACAGCAATCCTGAACTGAAGAAAGCCTACGAATTCTATCAGCAGGGATATACATCAAGCAGGAAACTGGCTGTACCGATGGGCTATGGCAGTAATCACATGAAAGCAAACGATCTCTTGAAACAATTGCGCCTGCTCGGACTTATCCCATGAGCCGTGCTGCCGTATTGACACGATCTGTCAATACAGGGCCGTTTTCCAGCCCATCCGAGCGTAAAAATCCGGTCTTACACCTGTAAATACACCACTGTAAAGACACCTGGCAAGACCGGAGAACTGACTGAAAGGAATCAAAATCGATGTGGTTTCATAAACACATTAACCAGGCAAAACAGAGCCACCTCAATATGAGAATCGCTCGCGCCCATGAGTTGGCCACCCAGCTTGTCGGCATCCAACTCGCCGCGGCGAATCTGCTCGCCCTGGCCATCTCGATGGCGAGCATCGTCGCCGGCTGCGTGACCTATGCGGTGCTCAACAAGCCGGGCGCCTGGCCGTTCTGGCTCGCTGCCGGGGGCATCGGCTGCGGCCTGGCCCTGCTCATCGAGGGCATGACCCTCGGCGCGCTCATTCGCATTCGCCTGGCCAACAAGCAGATCCGCGCGATCGTCTTGCAGCTGGAAGCCGAGCGCGACCAGGCGCTGGCCGCCGGCAAGATCGTGGGCCGATGGAAGTTCTGGCGTCGCAAACGGTACGCGACGCGCAACTATCGCAAGAGCCGGCGGTCCTCGATTCCTCTGGCCGTGATCGGCGCAAGTGCCAGTGCAACGGCGGGTGGCCTGTTCTATCATCAGATGCTCGCCAGTCTTGGCTGGTATGAGAGCATCGGCGTCAGTGCGCTGTTCGCCTTGATTGTCACCGGGACGTTTGTCAGTTCGGAATTGTACAAGGACCTGCAAGAGGAAGCCGTGCGTGAGGGCTTTCGGGGCGGCTCGCTCTCGGAGGAGGCCCTGCGGGAAGAAACCTACCGACAAACCAACCAGGCGGTAGCCGTCGAGGTCAGCAGCTATCTGACCAGCCAGGGCGCGAAGGATTCCATCCGAGAGGCAGCCGGTCAGTTGCTCGGCGATGTCCTGTCAGAGCTGCGCAAACGGAGCGCAGAGCGCGTAGGACATGTGGTCATCGCTCCGGCCATACAGGAAAACATCCATGCGACCAGCAGCCACCGGCCACCGGCCACCGGCCAACTACAAACGGTCAATCACGACCAGCCAACAACCGGAAAGCTTCCAGCGCCCAAGAGCCAACCGGACACCACTCTCACCGGACAGGCAGCCACCAGTCAAAAGCCACCGACCAGCGGACAACCGGCTACAGCAAGCAACCAGCAGCCACCGGTCACGTCTCCCCGGCCAGTGGCCAGCCCTACCGGAAAGCTCTCAGCGGACAACCGGCCAGCCCTACCGGAAAGCTCTCAGCGGACAACCGGCCAGCCGGCCAAACTTGGCATGATCGACCAGATGATGCTCGACGCCATCGAGAAGCAAGCCAGCGAGGCAGAGCGATCCGAACTGCTTGCCCTGGCAGACGCGCAGCCGCTCGCGGAACTCACACGCACGCTCCAGAAACGCTACTCGGATTATGCCAGCTACATTACCGAGTCCCGCGTCGAGCGGGTCATGGCCGCTTTCAAGTCCAACCAGCAGCAGGCGGCCATCAGGCAACTTGAACAGACCATCGATCCGAACACCGGACGACCGGATACAAAAGCTACCACTCCCACCGGTCACGAAACCACCGGACAGCAGAACGGGCAAGCGGCCACCGGACAGGGCAGCAACGAAGCAACCGGAAAGCCGGGCGCGATCGGTGAACACCCCGGACAGGGGGCCAAGATCATCGACATGACCGGCCACCGGACACATCGGCCAATGCACCCATTAGCGGACACGGGCCAGCAGGACACAATTCTCTCCGAACAACCGGCCATTGGACAACAGAACCAGGAACACACGCAACAGGACAGCGAGCCGCAGGCGGCCAGCGGCAAGCAGGACAACAACGGGCATCGAGTCGCAGCCTACCGGGCAGAGCACCAGAACGCTACTCAGAGCCAGGTTGCCAAAGCACTCGGACTCTCCGAGCGCACCGTCCGCCGCCACTGGAAACAGAATACGGCGGCCAGCTAGCCAACTGAACCTTATCCGTCACCGCTCTCCACAAGCGGGCAAGCGGGAGACCAGGTGCAAGCCCGGCCAAGGTAATCGGAACGGTCCTGTAGTGCAGCAAACCGTACAGTTTGTCTTCGCGAAGACAAAAGCAGTAGAGAAAGGAGATCTATGTGACCAAGACGCCTCTGGAACAAGGCGCACACGACGCAGGCCGCGCTATTGAAGCTACCCGACGGATCGGGCTGACCAAAGACGAGGTACTGAACTTCTATCTGGGCGGAGAGGGTCAAGGCATTCAAGGTGCCCTCAACGCCGCCACGAACACCTATGGCGAAGACGCGCCAGCAGAGATCAAAACGCTCTACGTTCTCGGCTGGACCTCCGCGCTTCTCCACCTGAAGTTGCACTTGGAGAAGTGAGTCGAACCAAGCGGCCAAACGGCCAGAAGAACAAACACATCAATGAGCGAACAACTTGAGCAGCAGAAGGGAGGACACAAATGACTAGCTGGCGCGATGCCTTGAACGAGAGTCCAACTGGCATCATTTTCACGGCAAAAGAAGATGCGTATATTGACGGGCGCGGAGACACCTTCACGGTGGCTCCGAATACCGACAGCTTGTTTGAGGGCATTCCTTCATCCGAAGGTGTCCAGCGCATTTTGGAGGAGTTCGATGTTCCCGCACAAGGATGGAAGTGGGAAATCGTCCCGGATTGGTAAGGGGCTGGCCAGTCGATACACCGAATCGTCTCGCCGATCGTGCAGCGCTGCAAAGATTGCGTGGCATTCTCCCATCGAAGAGTAAGAATCGCTGGCTTTTCGGCAAGAAATCCGTAGTGCGACCCATGTAGTTCAGAATCACAAGAGCGCCTGACCTCTGCCAACAGTTTTCTGAGGACCAACGCAGAGAGAAGCGCTCATGTGCAGCGGAGGAAACCCGCTATGGGCCTAGTATACCATAGTTGGCCCTCCGCAGCGGAGGAGACACCATGATGGTACTTTCTGGCACGCTGGATCACTTAACGCACACGATCCAGGTGCTTCAGCAGCTGCAACGGCTGCTGCCGATCGAGGCCACCCTCTCCGATGTGGCTGATTTGCTGGCCGGTATCGAGGCCACCTATGGTTCTGCTGTTTTGCTGGAAGATGTGATCCAGAAGCTGGTGGCTGAGCACATCGTCACGCAACTCGCGCTGCGCCCATCTCAGCGCACCCACCAGGTTCAGGAGGAGGTGGCCGCGTGAGCGAATGGACATCTAGCGAATGGACATCTTACGAACTGTTCTGCCGCTGGCAAACGAATCACGATGACGCGCTGATGTATGAGGTGCTGCGCCGCGCGACCACTGGCGATCAGGATGCCTGGTGCTGGTTCTATCACGCCTATAGCGCCCTGGTTCATGCGTGGACACAAAGTTACGCCAGACCCCTGGATCAGGAGGAACGCCAGAGCATAGCAAATGAAGCCTGGGCCAAGTTTGCTCGGGCTCTGACCAGTGACAAACTGGGTGCGTTTCCTGTGTATCGCATGATTCTGGGCTACCTGAAGCAATGTGTGCGTACCACCGCCATTGACACCTTGCGAGCGCGCTGGCAACGATTCGCACACGAAGAAAGCCTGGAAGCAGCAGGAGCGATTGAATACGTAGACCACCCCCTTGAAACCCTTGTGTTGGAAGAGATCAAGGCCGCCATGTTTTGCGCGCTCCCCAACGATGAGGATCGGCAACTCGCCGACCTCATGTTACTGCAAGCGATGTCCGCGCGCGAGGTTTGCGCCCGCTACCCCGACTTCCAGGTCAAGCACATCTACGACCGAATCAGGGCCATTCGCGAGCGATTGCGGCGCAATCCGCGTCTGCTTCTTCTGCTGGAGCGCGCTGCTCAGGAGGTGGCCGCATGAAGAATCGCGGCGCTTATCCAGCATCGCGCGTCTGGCGCGAACTGCGCGCGGCGTGCCTGGAGCGCGCGAACAACCAGTGCGAGTTCGTCCATCCCAATGGCAAGCGCTGTGCCAGATACGACGGTGAGATTCGCAAGAGCAAGCACAGAGGGCGCAAGTACATTGTCTACTTGCACGCCGCCCACCGCGCGAACGCGTGCCCCGAAGACCCGAACCCGGAGTTGATTTGCCTGTGTCCGGCCCATCACCTCAAGATGGATCGCGCGGTAGAGGCGCAGGACCGCGTAAACCAGCGCCGGCGCGGCTACCGGATCACCACCACAGATTCGCTCCTGGTGGAGATCCGGGACGCTGGCATTGAAATCACCGAGGAGAGCGACGGCTATCACTGGTCTCTGCCTCATTTGGGCCTGGGTGGTCATGCCACCACAGCCGCACGCGCCGCCGGATGCGCGCTCTATCAGCTCAGAGTCACCCTCGAAAAACAAAAGCGTACAGACGCATCTTCTCAATCAGCATTTTCCCCAGCAGAAAAGGAGCAGAACCATGACCACTAGCACGATCCGCGCACTGCGCGACCGCGAAACCGCACAGGCGTTAGCCGCAATCACTTCACTCGACCGCCGCGCGGTCGTGGCGCACATCGGGTGTGCCAACCATCACCACACCTTCGCGTGGGCGAGCCGTCAAGCCATTACCGAATCCCCTTCCGCGAAAATTGTGATGTCGCTCTGCGCGGATCTCCCTGCGCTCCACCAGTCCGCGATCGAGATCGCCGACGAAGTGCTGGTGCTTAACCTGGCTGGTCACGTTGATGCACGCACCCTGCACGAACTGTGCGCGGCCTACAACCAGCGCAAGCCGATCACCTGGCTCGAACCCTGGATCATGTATTGCCCTGCGTGCGCCTGCACTGGCCTCGAATCAGAGCATTTCTTCCACAACGCGCTCACCCTGCGCGACCTGAACGATCTATTCGAGTCTCTGAACCAGGAGCAACTCACCTACCTCGAAGGCCAGCTCGCCGACTGGTATGGTCAGGTTGTGCCGGTAGTCATGATGCCTGACGGGTATCCTGCGCTGCAGGTGGATCTCTCCTGCACCCATTGCACCCATTTCGTGCGCACGGCCTACGCCATTGCAGGAGAGCACGGCGCGTGGACGACCTTGCTCGATGCTGATGGCGCTTTTCTGATCGATCTGTGCGATGCTGACTGCCGGATCCAGGTACTCCGTTGTGCTGATGGTTGCGCTCCAAGAGCGGCTCAAATCGGAGGCAAGTGATGGCGAATATGGGCACGATTCCTCCAGGTCAGGTCCAAATTGGAACCAGGTTGGGGACCTGGATACGCTGTGACCGATGCTGGATCAACATGCAAGATGGCGATGCGTTGATCATGCATCGTTTCGCCATCTTTCGTTTGCCGGCCTCGGCCCTGCCAGCATTTCTTCGCCCAGCAGGAGATGGGTGGTATGACTATTCATCCTACGATGGCGGCGTGCTGCGGGAATTGGTGGAGGCAAAGCAGATCCTGTGGCTCGCAAGCCATTGGCGAGTTGCGCTCGCTGCTCGCGTTGTGGCTACCTGTATGCCCACAGAGGACATGGATCGTCCGGCACCAGGACTACGGTATCGGAGGATGGAATCTTCCGATGGTTTCTCGCGCTGGGCCGACGCCGGCCTTCTCGGCGTTCTTGCCCCAACGGCACAGCGCCTGGCAGCCTATCGCTTTGAGCTGATCGAGCCGTTACACTGTTTTCGGGTTTTTGCTCCTCCAGATACCATGCCCGTCGCGATCATTTCAGAACGGATCAAGGAGGAAGCGCGATGATACGTACCTTTTGTGATCACCAAAGACAAGTGCATACGCGGGATCTGGAGGACGGAGAACTGGCGCTGCTGGATCTGGAGGTCCCGGACGAGCCAGGATTACTCAGTCGCGAGCAGGAAGTAACACTGGCCACCCAGATTCGGACAGGTGGGGCGCTCGGCAAGGCAGCGCGCACGCGTTTCATCGAGGCTAACCTGCGCCTGGTGTACAGGGAAGCTCGCCGGCTTATCAGCGAAGGGGGCGCGATGACAGAGGAAGACCTGGTGCAAGAAGGGATGGTCGGACTCATCCGCGCAGTCGAGAAGTTCGACCCAAGCCGCGGACTGAAATTCTCGACGATGGCCACCTGGTGGATCAGGCAGGCGATCACACGCGCTCTCGACGATCAGCAGTCAGCGGTCCACATCCCGGCCTATCGCCTGGGAGAGATACGCAAGATGCAGCGCACGGAGCAGCAACTCCAGCAGACGAGAGGCCGGGACCCGTCGGCTGAGGAACTGGCTGAGGCCGCGAACATGACGGTGGAGGCGATCGGGACCCTGCGGCGTGACGCACGCATGCTCGACCTCCGTTCGCTCGACGAGCCACTCGCCGAGACGATCGGCAGGAGCGGGGAACCGATTCCGCTCGCCGAGGTGCTAGCGGCGAGCGATGACACGGAATCAACAGCCATCGCCAATACGTCCAGCGATCTGCTGTTTGCACGACTGCAAACCGTTCTTGCGGATCGCGAGCGGTACGTGGTGAAGCTCCACTTTGGCTTCGACGGCTGTCGCGAACATACACTGGAAGAGATCGGCAGAGAGCTCAAAATCACCCGCGAACGCGTCCGCCAGATCGAAGAGCAGGCCCTGCGCAAGCTACGCCAGTCTCATCTCCTTCAGTGTGAACCACTGAAGAGAGCTACCGTTCCTCCCACGCAGAGGACATGAGAGAGAGGTAGAACCATCCCTGGCCCCCAGTTTTCGGCCAGAACTGGGACCAATCCCAACGGCCAGGGGTTGACACACTCCCTCAAGAGAGTTATAACAGTCAGCAGTTACACGAGGTCGCGGACGCAAACCAAAACGAAACCCCCAGAACGCCTGGGGGGCCGCGACCTCCATCCGGTGATTTCTGCTTGGCCGCGGGACTCCCGGATGGTTTGAAAGGATTTTTATCATGTCTAGTATAACAGCACGCGCCCGCCAATTGCAAGAGGGGGCAAACAATTCTCCTATCACCACCTTTCGCTACGCTTTGCGCGCAACCCCGGACACCATCAGCCGGATGGACCGCGACCAACTCCAACAACTCTGCCTCGAGCAGTTGTACATTCTCACCGTCATCCTCGCGATTATTCGCAACCCCCTGGCTGCGATCTCTACCCGGATCGTGGCAGTCGATCTTTTTCTCATGGCCATTGAAAATAATATTAAGCGCAAAGTTGCCAGTATTACCGAACGCTCCCGCATCTACATCAGCGGAGACTACGGCGTTGCCAAACGCCTTGGCATTCACGCCAACACGGTCAGCAAGAGCTTCAAAAATCTGGAAACCTACAAGATGATCAAGCGCGACTATACGCTAGACACCGAGCGGGAACGCGAGTACCTGGATATCACCCTGACTGATCTTCCCACCCAACCACAGCGCCTGCAGGACAAAACCCTGCGCAAAATGGCAGAGGCAGGCAAAAAGCCAAAACAAAAGACTCCCGACGGAAATGGATCAGCCCTCCCTCTCCAACTCTCCTGCCCATCCTGCGGCGAGGATGAAAACCTCCAGGTAACGTGCCGGACCTGCGGTACTACTGGCAATCTCGAAGAGTTTGCCGAAGGCCCGCAAGGCGACGATGCCGTCATCGTGCGCGCGGAAGTCCAGGCGGCACTGATTGCCCGCCTGACCACCCAACCAGCCGCGCCACAGGCAGCACCCCCCGAACCCCGAGTGATCGAATCAACGCTCACCCCCCTCGCTGAGCAAAACATGCAGGCCGAGGGCTACAACACAAATTTTGTGCAGTACTCCAATAACGCCCCCCAAGTTAGCACACAGGTGAATTCACCCGGGGCTGTGATCGCGGCCTGGCTGGAAAAACGCATAGGTCGTGAGCGAGGTGCGCGCATCATCTGGGCAACGGGGGCGCCAACCAGCGAGAAGAAGTACATGGCGAAGCCCGCCGACTACCAGCCGGATATCAGGCGTTATATCAAGGGGGAGCGTGAGCATATCTACGGCTCGTACCTGGGCCGCCCTGACGGCTCTACCTGGGTGCTTTCATTTGACTTTGACACCAATGAGGCAGGCCTGGACGCCCGGCACGAAGATCTGCTCAGGCAGCTTGCGCAGGCAGGGGCCGCGCCGATCTACTGGCAGCGGGCGAACAACCGGGGACACTTTGAACTATACTTCAGCGAGCCGGTCAATGCAAACCGGGCGCGGGAATGGGTGATCAGCGTGTGTCCGGCCCTGGCAGCGGTGGAAGAGGTCTATCCAGCACGCGATAAGCAAAATAGCCCGATTTCCTGGCCACTCTGGCAGCGCAAGGGTGACACGGTTTTCCCCTGTACTGGCAAAGCCTGCTTCGCGGGCTCCTCGCAGGTTATCACCTTTTCCCCGATGGAGCGCAGGGAGCTGGCGCGCGGAGTTGAAGCCGCTGTCACTCCTGCCAGCCTGATTCCCCCTGCGCCAGAGCCAGAACCGCCGGCACAAAAGCCAGGAGCGCCAGGAGCCCTGGACTTTGAGCAACCTGCCGCTGGCGATATTGCCAGGTTGGTGATTGAGGAGTTCAACCGCCGCATAACCTGGGAGGAGCTGATTGAGCGATGTGGCGGCGCAAACGCGAACGGCAAATTTGCGGCGGTGTGGCGAGGAGAGCGTACCCCGTCCTGCAAGGTCGATGCCGATGGGCGCGCAGCTTGCGATTATGGCCGTATCGGCAATTGGCCCAAAAAATTTGATAAGTATCAACTCTGGTGCTGGTTGGAAGGCATTGACAAGCGGGTTGATCTTGCGCGCCGGTGTCAGGCCTATCGCGATCGGCAACAGCCAGATGGTCAGCCGGACGTGCAACCAGCCGCCCCCCGCGAGCTGGACCTGTCGGAAGTCATCGACCAGGCCGCGCCGCCGGTTGACGGGCAGGAAATTTCTGATGATCCAGAGATCCAGGCGATCTTAGAGGTGAGCGCGTCTCGCGAGACGGAGTACACCCCACAGAGGCCGTGTACAAAATGTGGCTGCACCTTTACCTACAATCTGGCAGGGAGCCGGCTCTGTTGCCTGTGCTATCCATTTCGGGGCATGAGCGATCTGGGCCTGTACGAGCGTATGAAAGTGTATAGCGTCAAAGTGAATCGGTTTTAAGGAGGCCACAGATGAAAGAAGATCGCGCGGCAGTTGAGCTGATGTTACGCTCTGCTTTACCTATCGATGATATTGACCAGTTGATGATGATACCGAGAAATTCCAAAGGCCCCGGTGAGGTGGTTACGCTGGTCTGGGTAGATATTCAGGACCGGCCCGATCTGGCCAGCTTGGCGCATCGTCATGGCGATGAATCGGGCTACTTCCTTGCCACCTGGTTCTACGTCGATCCCCCCAGGCGTAATATGATTGTTGGCCTGCGTGTGGATATGCGGGCGCCAACGACAGGTGTGTTTCACCTGGCTTTCAAGGTTGAACGCTATCTTAAAGAGCTTGAGGACCTGGCCGATTCGGGGCATTTGTGGATTGTCCCCGGCCCGCCACCCGCGCACTTGACGGGGACTAGGGAGGTGAGTGCTCAGGAGTTGATCGCAATAGGCGGGCGAGGCATCTCTCTCGAATTAGAGCCAGATCTGCTGGCAGAGTTGCGCGGCCAGCTCACAACCTGGAAACAACAACGGTGATCTCCCCATAAATTGCTCAGTTTATCCCCGGCGTCTTCTCGAAACGTCGGGGATATTTTTTACTCTTTGCCCGTGGATTCCTCGCGTAAAACAAGCGTATCCCTATAGAGAATTATGTCCTGCTTTGCCCCAATACCATATATCCCTAAAGAAATATATGTCTAGACATATAAACTGCTAACACTCTGCATTTTTTTATGTCTAGAAGTCTACATATATTACCATGTAGACTTCTAAAGGCTTAGATGTTCAAAAGTTTATAAGGATGTATGTCTAACCTGCTGCATAGCTGAACATATAGAAAAAGACCATTTTTTTTGTTCTTCAGCCTGCCAGAAGACTTTATCGCCAGACGCTTGCATTTCTAGCGGTGCAAGTCTCTAGAAGTGCAGCAGTTTAAATGTTCAAGTCTCTAAACTTCTAAAGTTTTACACTTTTAAAAGTTTAAAGTTATAACCATATAACTGTCTATACTTCTGAACGTGTGGTATTTTGTCTCAACAAGACTATTCGGCATTGTCAGAGAAACATAAATATCTATATAGATATTTATGTTTTGTACGTCTGGACGTGTATCTATCCGTATTGACGTGCGCTTTTGTGTTGTGTACACTTCCAGGAGTGTCTATGTCCATCAAATAGCGAGTCAGAGCAGGAGCGAAAGATGCACACCTGGGAGATTTATCAAGAGGATGAGGAGAGCGGCAAGCGCACATTATTAGGCATAATCCAGGCGACTAGTATGAGTGAGGCGCTCTCCCTGGCAAGTCAGTATTATGAACGTGATAGCGGCGAATTAGTGGCGGTTCTGGATAGAAAGGGGGCAATGATGCACGATGCGAAAAATTAGTATTTTGAACTACAAAGGGGGCGTTGGGAAAACCAGTTTAACGATTAATTTGGGAGATCGGCTCAGCCGCTCCGGGGCGAATGTGCTGCTGATCGACTGCGACCGGCAGCGCAACACCAGCAGCATTTTGCCAGCGGACACCGAGGTCCGGGCCACGCTCTTAGAAGTGCTCACTGGCCAGGTGCGGCTCTTTGATGCCATGTATGAGGCCCGACCTGGCTTGTATGTCGTGCCCGCGCATACCGATCTCAATAAGGCTGCACGGCATCTTACCGTGGAGGGCAGCCCGCGCGTGCTCAAAGGGCTGAGATATGGCGTCGAGGCATTGGAGGGGATCGACTATGTGCTACTCGATCATGCTCCATCCTACAGCACCATCACCGATGCAGCTCTGCTGGCCAGTGAGGAAATCCTGATCCCAGTCGAACTCGAAGCGTTCAGTATGGATGGCCTGATCGATATGATTACCATGCTTACCGAGCGAACACTCCCCGATTTGGAACATGAGGTCAAGATCACCGGCGTTGTGCCAAGTAACTTGGACTTCACAAAAAAGATGACCACGATCTATCTGGACACGCTCAAGAAGACCTTTAAGGAGCTCGTCCTCCCTGGCGTGCGCGCGGATACCCAGATTACCCGGTCGCAATCGGTGCATCAAACCGTCTACGAATATAACAGGCACGCCAAAGCGGTTGAGGATTACAAGGCCATTGCTGATGTGCTCGTTGGTGTGCGGGAGGTGGTCTAAATGGCAGATGCGCGGCAGAAAATCGGCGATCCGCTGGCAGAAGCAGCAGAACGAGGCATTCTGGGAGGGCGCCGGCCTATTGGAACCCGTGAACCTCCAGCTGCAGCACCTGCCTCGGTAGACGTTCCAAAGGTGGAAACCCCGGGCACCCCAGCGCGCCGGCGGAAACCGAAACGTGAGCGCGAGAAAAAGACCATTCTTTTCGAGCCTGCCCGCGCGCAATGGTTGGAAATCCAGGCGGCGACCGAGCGTCGGGAAATGAGTGATATCGTCGCAGATGCCCTGGCCCTCTACGAGCGGCTCTACAGCAGCGAACAAAAGGGCACATAGCTGGCAGGCGACCAGAAATGGGCCCCCAGCAGGCGAGGCTATCCCCGCCTGCTTTTTGTATGATGATCTCCCAGGGGGCAGGGGGCGTTAGTGGATTTTTCCTCTGCTTCCCCCTTGCGCAAGATTGCGTTACAGTGTATACTTCTCTCAGATGTAACGGTATCTAGCTACGCAAAGGAGTCGCGATATGGTGCAAAGAAGACAGCCGAAGATTGAGATTGATGATCTTCAGCCGGATGGCACGTGCCGAGGGTATCATGCATCCTGGCAGGAGGGGACGCTGACCGCACATGCCTGGCTCAATCCTATCCAGGATCAGCCGGCAAATGGGTTTACCCTTGAATATACCTGTAATCATGTGCAGCTCAACCGGCGTCTCTCTGAGAAGCAGATTGACATCGGTACAACGCTGATCTCCAAAGTTCGCGAGTTGATGCTCGGTCAGATGGTGCGAGCCGGTTGGGTAGAGATCGGACGAGACGCCAAAAAGCGCCCGATCTGGCAGCATATGAGCCGCTTTGCGAAGCAACCTGTGTCATCCCGCCCTGGGCGGGAAGATGGATTGGCAAAGGCCCGACGTGAGCTTGAGCGCACGATTGCAGAGCACCAGGCGAATGTGCAAGGGGCGCGCACGCCGTCCTTGCAACCGGTCAGTAACGAGCAAGTTACCGTTACCCTGGATGACTTTACCATCTCGCCGTATCTCTCTGGGGAGGCGCGTCGCAACTATAAGGCAAAGGCTGTGCAGGGAGATGTGCAGGCGATTGTGGCTTTTTTGCCCTATCGACACGCCGCCTATCCTGGGGCTTATCATCTGCAGACTGGCGTTGATTGCGCCCCCTTTGTTCCAGGAGTTGCCCTGACAGAGGGGCAGCAGCGGCGGGCGCTGGCGCTTTTGCCTGAATTGCTTGCTCAGGTTGAGCGGGCGCTCGTTGTGGCGGGCTGGTCCGTGCGCTGGCAGTCGCCGGAGGGTCAGGCCCTCTGGACGTGGAAAGACTGGCGAGAGCGCTATCTCGGTGGTGAGGGAACGCAGTCGGCGCAGAAAGTTGACCAGGTTCCGTCAGGCGGACCTACAGTGGTGATTGATGACCTGACGCTCCCGCCGATTACGCCGGCGATGCGGGCGCGCTTCGAGTCCCCACGTGTCTATCGTGCTGAAGCGGTGCAAGGTGATGTCAAGGCGGTGATCCAGATTCGCCCATATAAAGACCCCAGCTATCCTGGGGGGTATCTACTTGATGAGCAAATTGACCGGGTGGATACGTTTGCCCCTGGCGCAATGGGCAAGCGACAAAAAGAACGCGGGCAGGCCTTGCTCACCGAGTTGCGCGGGCGTGTCCATGCCCGGCTTCTGACGGCTGGCTGGGTAAAACGCTGGACTACCGAGGGCGGGGTGACACTCTGGTTTTATACGCGCCCTTTGGAGGACCCGGCTTCGGCGCAGGTATCACGCAAGCCATCAACTCCGGCGCCTGCTGCTCCCACGCGGGTGCTGACCATCCTCCCCAAAGAGGGCCGCCAAGGCTATCAGCGCACGATCGCCGCGCAGCCTGTATTGTTTACTTGCTCGCGTTGTGGGCAGGAGACGACGAAGGTACAGTTTCCTGGCAGAACGCCCCGCTATTGTGAGACCTGCGCGCCGATCGTGACCAGGGAGCAAACCAGGGCACGTGTTCAGCGCCTGCGCCGCATGCGCCGAGCAGATACATCGGTCCCAGGGTAGGGCCGTTCTACGCGCCAGTTCATTGCTCCTGACGCTTCTCCTCTTTGGAATGTGCCCGTGCTGCCTGGTGGAATGCCTGTGCCATCGCGCCCCTGACGGGTGCATCCTTTGCTTCCGCTTTTGCTACCTGGAACATCTCCTGTGCGAGCGATCCGCCAGCAGGTCGGCATCCCGCGCAGCGCATTCGGTGCAGGGGTACTCTTCCTCGGTGGGTGGTCGGCGTCCCACGCGCAGGACACGGACGCTGCGGCGCCGTATGGCAAGATAAAGCCCTGCCAGCATTTCCGGCAAACTTCCCGGTAGATATGCCTGCATGCGCTTCTCTCGCGCAGCGCGCCGTTTCCTCCTCTCTGGTAGATGTTTCCGCTTGCCGGTTGTTCCCGGATGAGGCAGAATAGCTTTCTAACTGGGTGCAACGTGGCTGTATTATCGTGCGTCATTCTATGTCAGAGGAGAACATCTGTCTATGAAACAGCGCCTGGAAATTCGGATAGATCCGAATACGCGTGCCGGCCTGGATATCGAGGCCCGGCGAAGTGGCAAAGCTTTGACCACGCTGGTTGAAGAATATATTCAGCAAGGGCTTGCCCGTTCTCAGGGTAAGGTTATTGAGGTGGAATCCATGCCGGAGATCCGCGCCGCCGTCCGTGAAGAGACTGGCAAAGTCATGGCCCAACTTTACGAGAAACTCTCGACCGACCTGGCCGCGCAGAGTCGGCGGGCAGATGACCGCCTGGCTGCCCTCATTGTCAAGGCGGTGCGCTTTGCAGGCCTGGGGCAGCGCATGCTCTATATGTTCATTCGCCAGCAAACCAGTGAGCGAGATGCTAACCGGATTTATGAGACTGCGAAAGAACAGACCGGGAAAGACCTGGCCCGCAGCCCCAACGAGTGAGAGAGAGCACATCATGATCGCAAAAGGGACAGGATACGTTAAAGGCGGGGGAGCGCGCAGCCGTTTAAGTGCTCATATGAAGTATATCGAGCATCGAAAAATGGACGAGCGCGAGAGCCGCGACGATCGCCACATCTTTGACAAGGATGAGGATAGAGTTTCGCGCAGTGATGCCGTGGACGATATTATGGACCATGCGCATCATAACGTCAGCTATCACAAGATGGTCTTATCCCCTGGTCGGGACGAGCCGGTGAGCGATTGGCGCGAATGGACGCGCGCCATCATGAGTGATTTGGAAGAGCGGCAGGGCAGAGATCTAACGTGGTATGCGGTTTACCACGAAAACACGGATAACCCGCATGTGCATGTGGTCCTCGCCGGGATGGGAGAGAACCGGGAAACAGGGGAGAGTGAGCAGGTCCGGCTCTATGCCGATGATTACAAGTTCCTCAGAGAAAGTGGTCATGAGCATAGCGATTATGACTGGTATCAGCGACTTGATGTCCTGCGTGAGCAATACGATCGCGAGCAGGACCATGAGCTAGGAGTTGATTCTCGTAGTGCGCCCGAACATGATCGGACAGCTGATCATGCAGACTTCGACTTTGGCCGATAACATACGATATTGAAAGCTAGGAGGAGGTACAGCGATGAAACCAATTACGAAAATATTCTGTGGACTTCTAGTGCTCTTCTTGGGTTTTCTGACCTGGGAGTTATATCCATCGATCGCGGCAGTTGTCACGCATAAAACTCACCAGGGCTTACTTAGTGCAATCTTGTTGAATACGGACCAGCCGGCGAACCGCGCGCTGTACACGACTTCTAGCGGAGGTGGAGAGCAGATTACCCTCACCGGGGTTATCCTGTTAGTCCTGATCGGCGCCTTGCTCGTTTGCCTCACGTTCATGAAGCCAGGTACAACCGGCTCGCATGGCACCGCAAAGAACGCGACCAGGCGCGATATGCGCAACTTCCGCCCCCGGCGCAGTTTCGCTTTTGTGCAGGCACCAGTAGCCCCGCGCGCCGTTGCAGCGTACCAGCCCCCGCGCAAGCAACGGCAGGTCGAGCAGCGCCTCTTACTTGGCCGCTACCAGGGCCGGGATATCTCTCTCTCGCAAGAACAGCAGCAGCAGTATGTGTTACTCACGGCGATGATCGGCATGGGCAAGACAGCCGGGCCGATTATGCGCAACCTCTTACGTGAGCAAGGTTTACGCTCCCTCTTCATCACTGATGCAAAGGGAGAGCTGGTCCCACTCACCGCGGGCTGGCTCTCCCAATTTTATCAGGTGATTGTCTTCGCGCCCCTGGACGCGAGCCAGAGCGACGGGTACAATCCGCTCAAGCACGTCAATAGTGCGCAGGACGCGATGCAGCTTTCGCAGTGTTGGGCGTATAACACCGGGGGCGGTGAGGGACACGGAGCAGATGCGAAGTTCTGGATGAGCATGGTCATCCGGGCCTTGAACGCCTGCATTTTGCACCTGCGTGCGACGGAGCCGGACGCCCCATTCTCGCGCCTGGCGCAGCTCCTCAGCCAGCATACTTACGAGGAGTTCAAGCGTGTGCTGCTGGCTACCAAATCGGCAAAGGCCAAAGCTGAAGCCGTGGCCTTTTTTGACGGGATGGATCGCAACGACAAACTGATCGCCGGGATGATGGCTGACCTGGGGAATCGCTTTCAATTGTTCTTGGATGACGAGGCCTGCCAGACCACCAGTTATAACAGTATCGACTTCAAGGCGATGGCAGAGCGCCCGATCGCGTTCTACCTGGTCATTCCAACCTACGGCGCGGAACTGTGCGCCCCATTGTTTGCTACCCTGATTATGCAAATGTGGACCGAGTGGGAGATCCGCGCGAGGAAAGAACCAGATCGCAAGTTACCGTTACCGGTGCAATGCTATATGGACGAGTTTGCTAACCTCGGCAAAATCTACCAACTGTCTACTCATTTCACCACTATGCGCTCTATGCGTATCGGACTCTTCATCGTGTTGCAAAGCTTCAGCCAGATCAAAGATCTCTACGGCGAACCCATGCGCAATGTGATGCTGACGAACTGTGGCACGCACCTGCTCTTGCCAGGGGCGGGCCTGGAAGAATGCGAATACTACAGCCGCCGTATAGGAGACACGACGGTTCAGACCACTGCGCAGACCGTGACCGGTGGCGATCTGTTTGGCGGTGGCCAGCGTTCCTACACCACCAGCGAAACCAGGCGCCGCCTGTACACCCCCGAAGAGTTGCGTACAATGGCCCAGAATGAAATGCTGGTCCTGCCGGCGCGACATGCCCCAATGATTGTCAAGACCATCCCCTATGATCACGATCGTGAAGTCCGAGATCGCGCGAATCTGCCCTTTGTGCATGCAACCGTCCGTCCAGAACCTCCCGACCCCTTTGGGCCGAGTGGGCCAGCAGCAGGACCGGGCGAGCAACTGCCAGGACCAGGTGGACCAGCGCAAGCAGGCGGCAATACCGGGCGTGTGGTCAATGCGAACCCGGATGAAGACGATGACGACTCCTGGCCCGGCTATGCCCCGGAGTAACATCGCCTGTTCCTGGACGAAAGATGCAAGCATGGTAGAAAGCTCTCCGCCATGCTCGCATCTTCTCTTTGCAGTGATGGCCGCCCGTCTCCCCCCGCTACGCGCACCCCTGCTACATAAATATCCATAGAGATAATTATGAGTGAAAGAAAACCGGGCCCTGGGGACAGGGGGCGTTAGTGGATTCCGGTGGGGCTTTCGCTCCTGCTCCTTCGTTGGTCAACCAGCATTTTTACTTCTTTGGCTTTTGTCTTTGCTTTCGTCGCATCTCGATCAGGAGGACCAGAGCCAGAACGGCGCTTGGTGTTCCAATGAGGAGTGAAAGCATATCGTAGAAAGACATGGCGTTCTCCCTAAATCTCTGAGGCTACTGGGGAAGCCGTGTCTCTGCAATCTTGTACTGTCAGAGAAAGCATTGCGCATTGTCAAATTGCTAAAATGTTGCTATAAATATGCTATACTTGGCAGTGAAGATTGTAGAAACGACCGTTTCCGCAATTGGCTCGGATAACAAACGAGCAGAGAACACCACCCTCCATCTGTGAGTTGCTCGTAGCTTCCGACGGCTGAAGCAACTCAGAGACCTCAGCGGGTGGTTGTTCTTTCTCTCCGCTCTTTCTCAAGAATTATACCGCATTTTTTTAATTTTTTGACAATTTGCTTCGGTTCTTCAGTAGCTATGGGTAGCTATGGAGCGTCTCTGTGTGTGATTTGCAATTGGTCCTAGCCGATTTGGACGGTTAATCATTCAACGCCTACCCGGTCATTTTATGGTTCAAAGTCTTAAAGCTCAATCCTGTGAGCGGGCGCTCTTCCTGGTTATTTTATCTCTTTTGCGGCGAAAAGTCAACTAAAAGCTGAAAACTGAAATTGTATACAATAGTGCGCTTTTTTTGTAAATACTAATGATAAGAAAGAGGTGGTATTGCGTAGTGTGGTATTTTCCCTTATTATGGTAGAGTATAAAAAACGGTCATTTTCTGGACTGATCTATTACCCCGATAGTCCTCCGCGAGATCGTGCTGCTTGTGTGTCCAAAAAGTCATAGGTAAAACAACGTCCAGATACTTGTAACCTGAGATGAGTTATTGTACAATCAGATACTACAACAACAGGGAGGAGAGCCAGGCTATGAAATTTGGCTATATTCGTGTCTCGAAAGATAAGCAGCTTACCGGGCTACAAGAAGACGCTATGAAGCGCGAGGAGTGCGATCGTACATTTATCGATAAGATGACCGGCAAGCGATTCGACCGCACAGAGTTCTTGAAAATGCTGGATATGGTGCGATCAGGCGATGTGATTGTCGTATGGCGCTTGGATCGGCTAGGTCGCTCACTCAAGGAGTTGATTGAGACAGTGCTGATGCTTCAGGAGCGTGGAGTTGAACTCAGGAGCCTGAAAGAGAGCATCGATACCACTACAGCGACCGGCAAGTTTATGTTCTACATCATGGCCGCTCTCGCGGAGTTTGAGCGTGACTTGGTGAGCGAGCGCACGCTGGCAGGCTTGGAAGCGGCCAGAGCCAGAGGACGCAAAGGTGGTAGGCCAGCAGCGACTAAGAAGATGAGCGTGGCTAACCTGGAACGAGCGCGCGAACTCTACGCGGCTCAGACGATGAGCATTGCTGAAATTATGAAGCGCACCGGTTTCAGAAGTAGAACAACCTTTTATAAGTATGTGGTGAATGTCAGCGGGGAAGAGAAGCAAGCATAACTCGGCCTGCATGTGCCACAGAGGTAGAGAACGAGGCCGCAGGATGCTCACCACGGCGCGAAATGGGAGTCAGATGTGTCTTTCTATGGCTCCCATTTTTTGAGGCTCTGGCATGGTCGAGTTTATTGATGATAGCAGACTTGTTTTTCTGGTATATTTCGGGTATAATTCGGGTATGTTTGAGGAGGTGCAAATATATGAAGCCGCGAAAGATGAAGCGGGGGATCTATGCCACGGACGAGGCATTTTTGTCGTTTCAAGCGATGGCTGAAGATGTTGGGCAGGCCCCCGGCGCATTTTTTGAGATGCTTATGCGTGAGTTGGCAAAAGAACGCTTGAGCGAAGAGAAGCGTGCAGAGATCAAGCGGAAGGCTGAGCAGCTTGCTGCGCGTACGGCGTCAGGTGAATAGCCAGGCGTTCCCATGTCGCTCCGTCATGGTTTTTTGGGAATTTGGCAGAAATTGTGTACCGCTGACTAGCCGATGGATACAGAGAGAAGAGAAAGCAAAGATCATGAACATTCGCTACACTGAGGCCCCTGGAATCGAGGGCAAAGTGATTCGCATTGATGGTTGGGAAGAAGACGGCCATCGGATGACCGGGAACGGCCACTGGATGATCTTTGACCCCTCAACTGGCGAGGAGTTGGCTCGTGGGACTGATTGGATATCTACTCCAACTGAAGCCGAAGCGGTATCCTGGCAGGAAAAGGCAAAAGAGCTTGCAGCCAAATGGAAAGGCCGGGTCACGGACCTGAACAAAACGCTCTATATCCGCTATGGGCGCTTCCCGCCGAGTGGCCAATCTCGCAATTATGCGAGCGGAATGCTGGAAACCGGAATATCGGTCTATCCAGCAAAATATGATCTGGTAAGCGGAGGAATTATCTTTGACGACAACTATGGAGTGTGGCAGGATGGCACGCTTATTAGTGTCATGCATCGCACACCGTATTTGGTTGAAGGTGAATATGTTGGGGATGGAAGCGACGGAGAGCCGTTGTTGCGCAATGCGCGCAAAGTTGCAAAATTAGTGTATAACCAAGAAAAGCGGTGTTTCTTTATCAGGGGAAGGGTGGAACAAGCAGAGAGAAGCGGAGATCGCCGACAGTGATCAGGCCGACCGCCACGTATTGCGCTGCTGCGTGACAGCAGATCGACAGTCACGGCCTATGAAGCCGTTTGAAAATCAATATGTAAAATCAATATGTAGAAGAAGGAAAAGAACCCAGGTGGGATGCGCCAGGCTGTTGTGGTCCTGCAATGGGCCTGTGCCAGTTATTACGCGGCTTCGTCTCTTTTTCGGTCATCTCAGCTCTTCTCTTCTTCTCTGTGACTAGTACATGTTTGTACTAGTCACAGTATACCACATGCATACCAGACTCAACGTTTCAGTTATTCCCGTTCAGCATCTCTGTGTTCATTGGCTAGTTAGCGGTACACAATTTTTGCCGAATCCCCGGTTTTCTCAGGCGGGGTTATTTTGCGGGTTGACACTTGGGTATTTTACGGGTATACTATGGGTATGATATGGGTACATTGTAACGCAGTCTTGTACAAAGCTTTCCATGTAGAGTGTTATGATTAACGAGAGGAGTAAGCCTTATGCCTTGCAATCTGGCCGTGACGATCACCAAGGCGACTACCGCGCCAGAGCATCTGCAAAAGCTCTTGACGCCTGCCGTGGTCAAGGCTCTGGTTGAGCCTTTTGTCAAAGCTCATGAGATCTTTAGGGGCTATGACTATCAAAACGTGCATCTGTACGAGCGTACCAACCACCCTAACATGGTTGAAATTTATCTGAGTTGGGGGCGTCGTATCGAGCTACAACAGATAAATGGTGTCTGGACGGTCTACGGGCGTTTCCCGCGAACTGAAGAGGCAAAATTAGCGCAGATGGCTGAGTTGTTAGAGCAACTGCTTGCCAGAGGCGCTGATCGGCTGTATGCCAGACAGGTCAAGCAGGCGCTCTCAGCGTTCGGCAAGGTCGCAGAGAGTCAGGCCAGGGTCAAGGACGGTGAGCAAACGGTTGACGTGACCCTGCTCAAGTTTGAGATCGACGTGTGAGGAGAAAATCAATGGCAGAGGTTCAAGCGCGCGTGTTCATCTTGCCAGGGGGCAAGGTCCAGATTTTCATTGATACTGGCACTGAAGAGGATGCGAAGACTGCGACCCGCGCAATTCTCGCGAGGATGGCGGCCAGCGGCATCAAATTTGCTGAGATCGGAGAGATCGAGTTGCACCGCACGGGCGGGGAGCATGTGCATGTCGTGCCCGATGTAGAACAGGAGATCAGCCATGAGTGAGCAGATCATTGAGCGAGCAGCCCCGCCCTGGTATCAGGACTATCAGCGCCGCTTTCTCTCGGCAGAAGCCCATGTCTTTATCCTCTACGGTGACGTGACCGGCCTGGCCTATGAGAACATGAGTCATCGTGGCTATTTGATCTCACAGCTTGCCGCGCGCCGCTCGGTGATTGTGCAGTATGATGTCGCACGCGGGATTACGTTCCCGGATGAAGCGATGCGAGAGAACGCCCTGGCACTCTTGCAGATGGTCCCGGAGAGTGTCTCTCCTGACCCGATCACTGCTGCCCTGGCTGGCCTCTCTGGTGATGGGACAGAGAGCAGCGCTCAGGACCCGTTTGCTGTCAGTAAGCCGCTGCAAGCCTTGCGCTTGATTGAGCGCCTGCTGCAAGCCGAGGGAGCGCAACGGCAGGTAGCGGTGATGATCGAGCATGTGGATGCAATCCTGCCGCCGGCGGGCAAGGCTGCGATGTCTTCTGATCAGGCGATTATGCTGGTTCTGCTGCAAATCTGGGCGACGGATAGTAAGCTTGGCGCGCGAGACATCCCCATCTTCCTTTTGACGCGCCGGTTGGAAGAGGTGCATCCGGATCTGCGCCGGTCCAGTTCTGGAATCAAAGCGATTGAGATTGTCTATCCCGACTACGATGCCCGTCTGGCCTATCTGAACTGGTATCTGAAGCGGCGCGAGGGACGGGGCCGCGCGATCTCTCTGGTTGAAATGACTCGGGAGGAGTTGGCGCGTGTGACGGCTGGCCTGTCCTTGCGCAACCTGGAAGACGTGCTACTCCTGGGTGCGAAACAGGGAGGCGTGACGCGCCTGCTGGTGAAAAGCTATAAAGACCAGATTATTGCCAGTGAGAACACCGAAACGGCGGAAATGCTTGAGCCTCTGGAAGCCGGGTTTGCGGCTGTTGGCGGGATGGAGAAGCTGAAAGCCTGGTTCCAGGCAGAGATCATTGAACCAGTTCGCTTGGGGCAACTTGCAGATGTACCCAAAGGCGTCCTGCTGGCAGGCCCGCCTGGAACCGGCAAGACCTTTATCATCAAGGCCCTGGCGCGGGAAGTGGGCTTTAACGCGGTTCAGCTCAACCTTGAGAACATCCTGGGCAGCCTGCTCGGCGAGTCAGAACGCAAGCTCAAAGAGTTCTTCAGCTTTTGCCGGTCTCTCGCGCCAGTCCTGGTCTTCCTGGATGAGCTGGATCAGAGTGATGTGAGCAGGCGCGGGACCAGCAGCGGCAACCCGGCAGCGGCGAATCTCTTTAGCGCCATGTTGCGCTTTATGGGTGATGAGACGTTGCGTGGGCGCGTGATCTGGATGTTTGCCTCGAATCGCCCGGACCTGATCGACTCGGCCCTGTTGCGCAGCGGGCGTATTGACGCGGTTATCCCGGTGAAGCTGCCCAATGAGGCGGCCCGCCGCGAGATTGTGCTCGCGCAGGCAAAGTTACAGCAGATCGCCATCGCGCCGGAAGCGGTTGACTATCTGGCAGCGCAGGCCAAAAAATACAGTGCTGCCGACCTGGCGAAGATTGTCAGCAAGGCGCGTAAGCTCACCATCACAAAAACGCCCCGGCAGATTGACCTGGCGGAGGCAGAACGCGCATTCACCAGTTTAAAACCGTCCAGTCCACAGCAGGCAGACTGGTACACCATGCTGGCTGTGCAGGCCTGCACTGATACCGATCTCTTGGAGCCGGATGAGATCAGCCTGAAAGAGAATCCGATCGAGTTGCGCAAACAAATCAAGGCGCTCCAACCAGAGGAGTTGGTCCGTGAAGAGCGCGAGGAGTAAGATATGTGAGACATAATTCTCCATCAAGAGAATTATGTCTCACATGCCCGGTGGTGCCGGCGTGCAGGTGTCATCTCCCGGGAAGTACGGATACCTCCACAATGGACCCCTCGTCTAGCAGAACAAACAGGGAGGAAGTATATGGACCGGCAAAGCATTTTAGCAGGTGCCCTCGGCCAGGCGGTGAAGGTGGAAGACCTGCAGAAGATTATGAGAGATGGGTTTATCGTGGAGGTGAGAATTCGGCGCTGGCGGGCGCGGAAAAGGCTCACTCTCTATGAGCTGGGTATTATTCCCCCGGATGCGAATGCTGCGCGGGCGTATGATGATTTGATTGACCTGGGGACCAGTGTGCTGCTGCCAGCGCAAAAGCTGAGAGATCTGGAAACCATCGAGCGATCTGCGCGGCAGTGCTTGAAAAGTTGCACGTTTGATACACCCCTGGGCCGTTTTCTGCCCTATACCTCCTATCCTGTCTGGAAAACGTGCAATGAAGAATGGAAGCGTCGCTTCTATGCCTTGCGCGATGAGATCGCAGAGAGCTACCCGCAACTCTTGGAAGAGCTGCTTGCGCAATATGAGCAGGTCGCGCGGCATAGTTACTTTTTGTTGTGCGAGCAGTACGCTGAGCGTGGTGATGCATCCTTTGGGCAGAATTTCCCGGCGGTGGAAGCCTTTGTCCAGCATTTCAAGCTGAACCTGGTCGCGCGCCATATCAAATCAGCCGAAGAGTTCCGCGAGACGTTTCGGTACGAAGAACGCTTCTCGCGTATCCAGCTTGACGCCGGCCTGGGAGCGGAAGTAGTTGCAGAGCCGGAGGAGATTCTCTCTGAGCGCGAGGCGCGCCGGGCTGCCGCACAGAAACGTAAGGAACTGTTGCTGCAAATGGAGCGGGATCTGGTGGAGCGGGCGCGGGCGCAGAAGAAAACCATGATCGATCAGTTTATGAATTCGCTTATGATCCAAACCAGAACGATCACCTATGACGCCGTATCGAGCGTGCTGGCCAGCATTCAGAAAGAGGATACGCTGCAAGGCCGCCCGGTGATCCAGCTTCGAGAACTGATTAAAAAGATCGAGCAACTGAATTTCTACCAGGACCGGGACATTGACCGCATGCTGACCAACCTGCACGCGATCATTGAGAAGCCGGCGAAAGAGCGAGACCTCTCGGAAATCCAGCGCCAGCTCCGCGCGATCGCCACGCTCAGCCGGGCGACCGTCCTGGCCCTGGGAGATGAGCCACCGCGTACTGAGAAGGAGATCGACCCGCAGGCGATTGGTATCCCGGCATATCCTACGGATGAGGAGGTACGCGAGGCCCGTGAGGAGATCGCCCTGGTCGCGGCTCCGTCCGACCAGGGCGAGGAAACACGCGAGGAGCGTATGGAGGTAGAAGCACGCCAGGGCGCAGGCCTCAACATACTGGTGGAAGAGCGCATGGAGCGGGAGGGCTAACGTAGCGGAGGCGAGGAGAACGTAACGCTAACTAGCAATGGAGAGAGCAGGATGTCAATCGAAGAACTGGTCACGGTTTTAGCTGAGAAGCGTAAACGTCCTGTATGGCTCAGCAGGCGTAACGGTCTATGAGGCCTTAGCGTACAGTTTTCATCTTTGGATACGCTGACCTCTATATGCACTCCCGCGTATACTCCGTGCATTTCTCGATGGGGTCTATGAGGACCGCCGTAACCTGTAACGCGATCTAGGAAAAACGTCCTTGTTGCAAAAAGTTGCACCAGGTGTTACTCTGGAGGAGATGAGTACGCTTGTCGAGGACAAAGGAGAAGAGCCAATGGCTGAAACGCTTGGCATTAAGCTGGATGAGACGACGAAGGCCCGCTTGAAAGCCCTGGGGGCGTTGCGCGATCGTTCCCCACACTGGTTGATGAAAGCTGCAATTGAGCGATACCTGGACGAAGAGGAAGAGTATGAGCGACAGAAACGCGAGGACCTGGCCGAGTGGGAAGATTACCAGTTGACCGGGAACGCGATCCCGCACGCGCGGGTACGTGAATGGTTGGGCCACCTCGCCCAGGGGAAACGGGCCCAATGGCACGAGTGATGTGGCGAGCGCGGGCGCGACTCGACGTGGAACGGCTCTATGACTTTCTCTGGCAGAAAGCACCCGAGGCCGCCACGCGAGCAGCGCAGTTCATCCTCGAGGGAGCAACCTTACTGGAAACATCTCCCCGGCTTGGCCGACCGCTCCAAGATGGCACCGGGCGGCGAGAGTTGTTCCTTTCCTTTGGAGCCAGTGATTATGTGCTGCGCTATCTGCTCGTTGATGAAGAGACCGTGCTGATCCTGCGCGTGTGGCACAGCCGGGAGAAACGGAAATCGTAGCATGCAAGAAGAGCCAAAATACCTGACTATTCCGGGATATGCCCCGATCAAGCAGGCCGCTAAGATGCTGGGATTATCAGAGGAACGCGTTCTACAGTATGTGCGCAAGGGCATGCTTCCCTCCGAAAAAGTCGGTGGGCGCTATCTCGTTCCCCTGCACAGTCTGGACGCGTTCCAGCGCAAACCACATGGGCGCCTGCGCAGCGGCCCGGTAGCCTGGCGCCCATATAGCACCCCGGAGCGGGTATTTCTCCTGCAGCTTGAAGCCGATGTCCGTGCTGGCCAGGAAGCGCGCCTGCATGAGCAGCTTGCGCAGTTGCCGAAGCTGCAGCGTCATGTCTTCGCTGGCACCATGCAACGGTATGTCTCGCTGCGTGGGGAAAATCCCACACAGCTTGCATTCATCCTTGTATGGAGGGCAAGCGAACTGGATGAGTCCCGGCTGCAGCACGACCTGGAAGCGCTCAAAACCGAGTTTGCTAGATACGTCGAGTGGGACACGGCCCGTATCCAGCGGCTCCCCATTCTCATTCACACCCTGGGAAGTACCGGCAAAGGCAAGCCCTCCAGCAGTAGAAAGCGTGAGCAGGGTCACGTGGAAGAAGCAGGAGGAGAACAGGCGTGACAGAAGAACGTTCACTCTACACGGTCGGCTCGGCGCCGGCGGAAGACACCCCCCATACGCATCAGTTTCGCTTTGTGGCCAGTAACAAGGTCGTGGTTCGCTACTGTGAGCAGTGCGGGCGTTCCTGGGTAGTCTCGGAAGTGCATGAACTGATCCATAACCGGCCGCTGCTGGCCTGGGTAGAAATTCTGGAAGAAGCTGTTGCGCGGGAAAAATTAGCTGAAGGCTGCTGAGCCAGGCCGCCAGCACAGAGAGGAGAGACAAATGCCCGATTTTTATCGCTATCGTGAGCGCGATTTCCGATGGATACCGGCCAGGCACTTGCAACAAGGCGACAGCCTGGCCTATGGCATTGGCACCCAGAAACGAGGAGCATATGGCGCGATTTCCTTGCATCGCGTGCTGCGAATTGATGATGACATGATCTCCATCTCCTACCACCTGCCCCCTGGCATCATCATCTCCTCCACCCCGACTCGCACCATTGCTATCCAGGACTGGCACGGGAGCCTCCCCGTGATCGAGGTGCAGGAATACCTGGACGCCCATGCCGACGTGCAGATCCTGGCCAGGTAAACGCCGATCGCGCCGATAAGTCGCAGGGGACTAGCCAGCCAGATGTGACCCGGTACGGGGAGCATGTAAGCGTGATATACTAAGCGTGTTCCTCTGGCAATGAAAGAAAGGATGGTCGAATGAGCCGTAGTGCGAAATTGTCATTGGGAGATCGAATCAGGATTGTGCAGTACTTCTTCCCTGAGAGCCAGGGGGCTGATTTGGTAGCCCGTTTGCAGAAGCTTGATCAAGTGCTCTCAAGATGTGAGGGCGAGGGGAAGAGTGAGCGCGAACAGTCATTTCACCGCTTCCGGGAGGAAGAGAAAGCGCGAGCAGCCATGCCTCGAAGAAAGCATTATGACGAGGAGAACGACTATAACCAGGGCTACTCTTTCGGGATGTATGCCGCAAGTGATGACGAGGAGCTAGACTATAAGGACCAGGACCAGGTTGCCAGGGAACTGTATGAACTGCTGGAAGGCCATGAGCCTGATGAGGACGAGGAGGGGTACGCCCGCCTGGTGGGCCATTTTGATCAGTTTGAAGAGGGTTTTAGCAACGGGTACACCACAGAATGGGAGCGCAAACACCGCTAGCAACGACCAGTCCTTTCGTGCATAAGCGTGAGAAAGCCGTCTGAGTCATTTTACCCGGGCGGCTTTCTTGTTCCTGGTTCTCGCGGCGGTTCCTGGCGGCTGTGGAGGTGCGTGTGCTGGGAGATTTTCAACAGCTATTTACCTCTCTGCTCGCTTTCATACGTTTCCTTATGGATACTTATGTTTGGGTAGGGATATTGCCGGCCATTGCAAAAAGTTGCATCGGGTTATGACAGGGTTTCACTCCCGAAACTACTACCTGAGAAAGTAGAGCTTTGAGGGTGGGAAGGTTGCTAGGATGGTTGTCTTGCTTTTAATGCTGATGCTACTGCTTTCACTCCATACGAGTGAACGTACCTCCGGTCAGAGACCGGAGGCTTCTACGCAGTTGCCCGCGTTGCCTTACCGCTTTTGCAGCATGGATGGTTCTCTTTACCGTTGGCTTAGTGGAGTTAGTAGTCAGTAACCTTATCTTCATATAAAGCATCTGCAAGAGGTTTTCTTACATTTCCTATTTTCCTCTCCAAATTTTCCAGATACTTATTTGCAAGGATAATACGGTCCAAGTAGCGAAGTACGCCAAAACTTTTTATTTCCTGTGTCACTTCTACTGCTATCTTAACGCCTGCTTCCATGTCGCTACCCCTGATGAGTGCCATTGCTCTAGACGTAGCTATCAGTAGTTCCCAAAACTTCGTTTTCGGTAGGTTTGCTTGTGCTCGATCAAGATATTCTAATGCTTTGTCTGTTAGCCCCAAATCGCCATAACTACGACCATATTCCTCGTAGAGCGTGAAAAGCTCTTGAATGCGCTTGCGCGCCGCGTCATCTACAGGGACGACTTCTACATCTACGGAAGACCCCTCTTCATTCTCGACCTGATAACGAACCTGCTTGACCTGAAACAACATCGGGCCAGGCGCAGCCACTTGGACAAATTCTTCTACACGCGGCACAACATACGAACGATACGTACTAATTTCTCTTCCTAGCCCGCTTCGTAGCGTTACTAACATTTGCATCTCCTTTCATTTGATGCTCTTGTTTCCACTGTTCCAATCTTGTACAGTAATCTCTCAGAAAAGGCATCCCACTTTCAGCAACGCGTACCGAAAAGAGTTGCATTTCAGGATCAGGTGAGATGAGCCAGGGAAGGCCAAGTTTGCGCATAAGCTTGATACCATCCTGGGTGTGACTACGCGCCGTGATTGTCTCAATGGTGACGCCCCGATCTGCGAGAGAACGCACAAAAGAGAGGACGCCAGTAAGCAGCGCAAAGCCGTATTCATGGCGTATCTTGGCTTGGATCTGAGGATCAGTAGCCACCGCTACGATATAGAGATGAACCGTTGCACCCGCCGTGTAGAGCGGAATATCCTCATCAGCAATATTAGTGATCGAGAAATCTCCTCGGAGAAAACCGTCAAGGATAGGGTGATTTACTGGTAGGATGGAGGCAAATCCGACCACTAAGCCGTCAGCATTACGCAAAGCAAAAAGTGTTTCTGGATTGCGTTGTTGCCAACGGAGAAAAAACTCCTCGTTGTAGTCATCATCGCCGGGATGAATTGCATCATGATCTATTCTGGCAATCGTAGGAATATCCTCTGTTTTCGCAAGCTCAAACGAGCTTGCAGGGTTCTCGCGCCAATCCCCAGACCGGTACTCTGCTGCAAAGACATTGCGCGAAGTCTTAAGTGCTTCAACCTCAGAGAGCTTGTAGAATTTATGCTTGCGCTCGGGTGGCCCATATCGCCTGAGTTTCCCCGTCGAAACATAGTAATGCAACGTTGCATCACTCACATCCAAGATGCTCATAGCTTCTTTTGCGGTAATATAGCCTGCTGCTGGCTGCAAACGTGGCATAGGCCACCTCATTTCTCTAAATTGGCTTAGTAAACCAGTTTGTAAACTGGTTTAATTTCTCCCCTCTCCCTATCTTACATAATCCCCGCATTTCTTACAATCTTTAAATAACCCGCCAATACCCTGCTGTCAAGGCTTTATTTGATGCTATATATATTCCATACATACTTGACAATCCCGTAATTCCTAGATACACTACCATTGTTGCCTACACAACGGCAAGGATTTTAAGCAAGCGCATCATACAGGTGATTGTAACGCAATCTCGTAGCGCGAATGGTTGGGGCGCCCCGCTTGCAACAGGAACGCCCCGGCTGGTCAGCAACGGAGATGAAGCGATGCAGACCAATTCTCATTCTACGGTGTCTCGCGTTGAGATGCAACTGATCGAGGCAGCGCGGGCCGGGGAAACATCCGGCCTGGTCGAGTACCTGTACACTGAAAAACTGATGCCGCGAGCGGTCAGCTTGGTCAACAACTATCGCCGGGCGTATGGTGTGTGCCTGGACGCTGAAGACGTGGCAATGGCGGGCGTGTGCGAGGTTTTGCGCGGGCTGGACAAAGCTCTACGAGAGTCTAGTAATCCTATTGGCTGGCTTCTCTGGGGCGTGCAGCACACAATGGTGCATTACTGCCAGGAGAATCGCTCTCCTATCCGCGTCCCGCACGCCATGCAGTCACAAGGCCGGGCAGCCCCTCAGGTGTTCAGCCTGGACGCACCCGCACACCAAGATTCGAACCTGACTTTATTGGACGCGTTGGCAGAAAGGAGCAGAGCAATCAATGGTCACGCCCGATGAGTTACGAGCATTGCTCAAGCAGCACCACTGGATTATTGCCGTGAGCACCAGCGGGAAGCAAAACGTCTACGCTGCGAAGCGGCGGCAGGGCAAAAAGGTAGTCACCCGGTATATCGGGACGGAGCGCAAACTGAACGATCTTACGGAAGAGTCAATTTTAGCGAAACTTACTCGTAGCGCACCCCCGGCACTGGTCGGTCCGGCCAACACCAGGGGCCAGAAACCAAAAACCCCGAATCAAGAAATTGGGCTGGCCGCCATTGCTGCTTGTAAAGGGGGGCAATGATGAATCTGCTCCTGGTGCTGCTCGGCGCGGCGCTATTCGCGCATCTGGCCTGCAATCTGGGCGCGGATCGCCGGCCCGGCCATCAATCGTCGGGGTGGCAACCGGTCTGGTATGTGCTCATCGTCCTGCTGCTTGGCTGGCTGCTCTGGCCGCTGCTTGGCCCGCTGATGACGCCCCTGCTGGGGCCTCTCCTGCGCACCGGATCGTAAACACAAACGTCTGTCGGTTTCTCGCTCCTCCAGCGGGGATGAGCCGGTAAACCATTCAGGCAACAGAAAGGAGCATTAAACAGTGTTCAAAAATGTATTCAAACATATTCAAAAGGCCAAATTTGAACACGAAAAATCCACTCAAGTAGTAAAGAGCTACTTGAGTGGATTTTTCTTTTAATCCGGTTCTTAGAAGATTTTTATTTGTGCCGCTTTCCAATCCTCTTGAGAACGCCATACGCGATAGAGAGCTTGTGCTTTTGAGTCATCTTTGAGGTTGTGAATGTCTGCTATCACAAACCATCGAGAGCCTTTGATGCTTAGGTTCTCG
>Ga0209062_1001015_pt1 | contig 59287 bp, 54 predicted proteins | sample Coa_R2_2_FD_187158 | JGI IMG/M metagenome (GOLD analysis project Ga0209062, IMG submission 187158) | Surface soil microbial communities from Centralia Pennsylvania, which are recovering from an underground coalmine fire - Coalmine... | ecosystem: Environmental > Terrestrial > Soil > Unclassified... | reverse complement strand
GAGGGGTCGACCCGGTGGTTTCGCGATCATTCCAGCGATGTTCGAGCGCTGGTTTTGGGCCTGCGCGACGCGGCGCGGAAATCGCCGGGCAGCACTTACTTTCTGGTGGACGTCGATCAGACGCTTTTTCAATTGGGCGTCGAAGACAACCCGTTCCGCTTATTCGGATTGAAGCAGGTTTATCTTTTCCCTGGCGAGGAAACCAAAATTCACGCGCGTCCGGAACTGGGCGGAGCCGCGCGCTGGGCATCCTCGCCGCAATCGGCGCTGCACGCGATCCAGCAAAGCCGCGGCCGCGTATTCCGCGTTTCAAACGGCCAGCTTCGCGATATGACGATCGCCTACGAAGCGATGCTTTTCGCCGACCCGCGCGCCACGCGAATCGATTTCATCGACGCCGGCGACCCCAGCTACGCGGATCAGCTTGGACCAACCTGGTACCGCGCCGAAGGGGGAATGCGCTGGATGCCGGGATCGGCGGCGGTACGTCTGTCCGGTCCTACCGCGCCCGGCGAAAGATTATACGTGACCGGGTACGTGCCGCCGGCGATTGTCGCGGATGGTCCGGTGACGCTGGCGTTTTCAGCCGCTGGCGAAAAAATCGGCGAAGGAAAAATTTCGCGTGACGGCCCCTTCGCCTTCGATTTCCCGCTGCCCTCCTCCGCCGTCGGGAGAAAAGAACTTGAGATCGCCATCCAAACCAGCCGGGTAGTCCGCCCCGCCGCCGACCCGAGAGATTTCGGCGCCGTATTCGGGACGTTCGCAATCCGCTAGTTTAGCCAACGCCGCGAGATGCTTCATCCAGAATTTCCACGACGTGCGAGACGCGCTGGCCGCGGCCCCAGCGCTCCACGCCGGCGCGGAGCTGCAACATGCAGCCGGGGTTCGCGGTGACGATTCGCTCGGCTCCGGTTGCGTTCACGTCTTCCATCTTTTTTCGAAGCAGCGCTAGCGACATCTCCGTGTGCGTGACGTTGTAAATTCCCGCGCTGCCGCAGCAGGCATCGGACATGCGCATTTCCTTGATCGTCAATCCGGGGATTCGCGCCAGCAGCCGCCGCGGCGCGGAACGCACTTTTTGCCCGTGCGCCAAATGGCAGGAATCCTGATACGTCACCGTCGCGCGAATTTCGCCCAGCCCCGCCGGCGCTTCGATCGACGCGAGAAACTCCGTCACGTCCCTCACCAGATTCGCGAATTTTTCCGCGCGCGCGTCCTGCTCAAGCAGTTCGTTATATTCCTTGAGCGTCGATCCGCAGCCGCCGGCATTGGTGAGGATCGCGTCGAAACCGCGATCGAGGCAGGCGTCGATGTTCCGCCGCGCGAGCTTGCGCGCCGCCTCGCGCAGGCCGGCGTGGACGTGCAGCGCGCCGCAGCAGGTCTGCCCGGCGGGAACGGTCACCTCGCAACCGTTCGCTTGCAGCACGCGGACCGTAGCTTCGTTCAACCGGGCAAAGCAAACGTTGGCGATGCATCCCGATAAAAACGCGACGCGAAAGTTTTGTTTTCCGCGCGCCGGAAACACGCGGCCGATGTTGGCGTCGAAAAACGGCGATTCGACGCGCGGGGCAAGCGCGGCGAGCTGGCCCAGTCTGCCCGGCAATTTGATTCGCGCGGCCTGCCACAACCGCAGCGCCGCCGCGGAAAATCGCAGCGCGCGGCGGCTCGGCAGCAGCCTCTCGAAGACCATCGCGCGCAACAGGCGCTTGGAGAACGGCGCCTCGGTTCGCTCCACGATCTCCGCCCGAGCTGCTTCGATCAGGCGTCCGTACTTCACTCCCGAGGGGCACGCTGTTTCGCAGGCGCGGCAGGCCAGGCACAAATCGATGTGCTCGCGATAAGCATCGGTGATCGGCGCGCCCGCTTTCACCTGCGTCATCTGATAAATGCGCCCGCGCGGCGAATCCATTTCGACGTGCAATTCCCGATAGGTCGGGCACGCTTGCAGGCACAGGCCGCAGTGCACGCAGCGGTCGAGATCGGCTTGCTTGGGAGCGCTAGATGCGGCCATAAAGCCGTCCTCGATTCAGCAGCCGCCGCCGGTCGAACATCTCTTTGATTCGCTCCATGGTCGCGAAATCGCCATTCCAGGCGGGCGCCGGCGGATTTTCGGAGTAGTGGGCGTAAATCACTCCCGAGCCCGCGCGCGCGATCGCCGGAACGCGCAACTGCTCCATCGCCGTGGCCATCTCCGTCAGCTTCATCATCCTTGGGACCACCGCGCCGCCTGGATTCGCTTGGAGAAAGCGCGGCGTAAATTCAAGAACTTCGCGCCAGGCCGTTTCGTCCACCACGCGCGCGCCCGGCAGCTCGCGTTCGAACCGGTCGAGCACGGCGGTGTTTCCCGCCGCTTCGATCAGCAGGCGAAACCCGTCCGGCCAATTCACGATATCGATCGCGGCCGGCTGCAAAACGCCGCGCAGGATGCGGTCGCGTTCGGCAAAGGCGGGCGCCGCCGTGTCGAAATTCATCTCAAAGGACCGCCGCCCGGTGATCGGAAAAAGTTTAAAATTCACGGTCGCGATCGCCGCCAGAGTCCCGAACGATCCGATCATCAGCTTCGCCATGTCCAGGCCGGCGACGTTCTTCACGACCATCCCGCCCGAACGGATCAGCTTCCCGTCGAGCGTCGCGAACGTCATGCCGATGATCATGTCGCGCGCGGTGCCATACAATCTTCGCCGCGGGCCGCTCAAATTCGCCGCAATGACGCCGCCGACGGTCGAATCTTCCCAACCCGGATCGAGCGGGATCATCTGGCGATTCGCCGCCAATATTCGCTCCAGCTCCGCGAACCTCATGCCCGCCTCGACGCTGATGGTCAGGTCGCGCGGCTCATACTGGATCAGCCGGCGCATCGCGCAGGTCGATACGGTTTCATCGGCCGGGGCCGCGGGACCGCCCAAACCATTCTTGGAAAACGCGCCGCCGAGCAGCATCGTGCGATTGCTCGCGGCAAAATCGCGCAGCGCTTCCGCAAGTTGTTCCGGAGTTTGCGGGCAGGTCACGATCTCTTATTATGAACCCGCCAGTCAGGCCGGAGCGTCTTCGGCCCTTTCGGCGGCACCCTGGCGCGATCGCGCGCCCAGTTCGTTCAGCAATCTCTCCACCGAGTCGGAAATTTCACCGAGCGCCGCGTCGAAAGCAGCCTGATTGGCGCGCGACGGCTTGCGATACCCGCTGACTTTCCGGACGAATTGCAGCGCCGCGGCGGAGATCTCTTCCCGCGTGGCGAGCTCGCCGGGCCGGCGAAGAACCTTAATGCTGCGGCACATAAGAATATTCTATGCGCGCATGGCATGATGAAAACAGCGTGGCCCTCGACGACTTCGAGCTGTTGGAATTGCGTCGTGATGACGGGGTGCGAACCTTTCATGCCCGCCATATCGCCACGGCTCGCCCCGTTCAGGTTCATTTGCTGGATCGCGTAAGCCTTCCGGAAACCCTGGCTTTGCTATCGCGAATTTCCTCTCTGCCGGAGCAGGAGCGGCGGCGCGTGATCGATCGCGGGGTTTCCAAAGGCCGGCCGTACATCGTCACCGACCGCCTCGCCGGATTCGCCAGTTTTCGTGAGTGGCTGGAATCGAAGACTCCCGCGGCCTCGCTCGATCAGCAGTTTCATGATCTGTTCGAACCGGAAGTACTGGAACCGGAAAGCGAAGCCCCGCGCGACCCGAACAAGAGCATTCCCTTGGGCGCCATGGCCTTGGGCGTCATGGTCGCGTTGTTGTTTCTGAGCCTGGTGATCGCGGTGTTCGCGTTTCGTCCACGCTGACGCCCGGCGCGCAACCGTTTAAATCGAAAACTTCCTCCTTCGCAAAGGGTTAACGTATTGGACTATGCTGGAGAGAGTAGTTGAACCGCAGCACTAGAGGACCGGTAACGGGGAGTTTTGGAACTTCGCCCATGCGATTCGCGGTTGACGCACACGCCATCGGCTGTCATCTCACTGGCAATGAAGTTTATATTCGCAATCTTCTGAATCAGTTCGCCCGTCTGGATGCGGAGAGCGAAATTCTTGCCTATATCGCCAAGGCAGGCGCGGAACGGGATTTGCCGCGCCGCATCCAGCGGCGATGGGTTTCGGCTAACCCGTTCCGCCGTCTCGGCTTCGACCTGCCGCTTAAACTGCGTGCCGACCGGCCGGATCTTTTGCACGTCCAGTACACCGGCCCCATCGCCGCCAACGTTCCGATCGTGGTCAGCGTCCACGATGTCAGCTACCTGGAACATCCGCAGTATTTTACGCGGCTCCGCGCGGCGCAGCTTCGCATCACCGTCCGCCGGACCGTCGAAAAGGCCGCTGCGGTTCTGACGCCCAGCGAATTTTCGCGCGACGCGATTCTCGCTCACTACGCCGTCGATTCCCGAAAAATCGTGGTGGTGCCCAACGCCGTCTCGCCGGTTTTTCGCCCGATCGACCGCCAGGTGGCGGCGGCCGCCGTCGAGCGTAAATTCGGGATTCGCGGTCCCCTGGTCCTGACCGTGGGCGATCTTCAACCGCGCAAGAACCACCTAGGTTTGCTGCGCGCCTTTCAAAGCGTAATGCGGTCCATGCCGCAGCTTCCGCACCGGCTGGTCTTCATCGGCAAGGAAACCTGGTATTCGAAAGAGCTGCATCGCGCAGTCGCCTCCAGCGAGGTTCGCGACCGCGTCGATTTCACCGGCTTCATCGAAGATTCGGATCTGGTGAATTTCTACAACGCCTGCGATTTGTTCGTTTTCCCCTCTTTTTACGAAGGTTTCGGTCTGCCGATTCTGGAGGCGATGGCTTGCGGCCGCGCCGTGGCGTGTTCTAGAATCACGGCCATGCCAGAAGTCGCCGACGGCGCGGGTATTCTGTTTGATCCGTGCTCGACCCAGGAAATGGCGGGCGCCATCGCCGATCTGTTGCGCGATTCAGAACTGCGCGCGCGCATGGAGCGGCTGGGAATGCAGCGCGCTTCCCAGTTCAGTTGGGAGCAGGCGGCGCGTCGAACCCTTGAGGTTTATTATCATGTAGCTGGAGCGGCACGCATCGCGGGGCGCAAGCGACAAAGCCCGGCGGCGCTGAAGGCCCGCGTCGGCTCATGAAGCGACTCCTTCTCTTTTTTTTCACCATCCCTGCATTTTGCGAATCGCTGCATTACGCGATCAATTGGCCGAGCGGCCTCAGCCTCGGCGAAGCTACGCTTGAGACCGAGCGCGGCGGCGAGAAAACCAACGGACAATGGAATCTTTCCCTTTGGATCGACGCCAGCATTCCCGGATTTGCCGTGCGCGACGACGATAAATCCATCGCTACCGCGGAGCTGTGCAGCATCGAATTCGACAAGACCTTCGCGCACGGCCAGCACCGCAATCAGGAGACGCTGAAGTTCGATCAACAGACGCACGAGGTGACGCGGCAAACCGCCGGCGGCGGAAAATCGGAAATATCGGTGGACGCTTGCGCGCGCGATCCACTGGCGTTTCTTCAATATTTGCGCCGTGAATTGGCGGAGGGCCGCCTGCCCCCGCAGCAGCAGGTGGTTTACGGCGCCGTCTACGAGGTGCGTGTCGAGTATAAAGGCAAGCAGTCCATTCGAGTAGGCGAGCAAAACGTCGAAGCCGAGCGCATCGCCGCCACCATAAAAGGACCGTCTTCGAATTTAAACGTCGAAATTTTCTTTGCGCAGGACGCCGTTCGCACCCCGCTCGAGGCCAAAATTCCTCTCGCGCTCGGAACTTTTTCCCTGGAGTTGCAGAAGTGAGCGCGCCGGGCGAGCGTTTCGAGGATCGCTGAAATGCGTCTGGCGTTCTTCTCGCCCCTGCCGCCGTCGAAAAGCGGGATCGCCGATTATTCCGCCGCGCTGCTCGAACATCTGTCGCCTCTGGCCGATGTCACCGCTTTCGATCAAAAACCGGCCAATTTCGACGCAAAAAAGTACGATATTTGCGTTTACCAGCTCGGAAATAACCCGTTCCACGCGTTCGTCTACGAAATGGCCCTGGAGCATTCCGGAGTGGTGGTGATGCACGAGGCGAATCTGCATCACCTGATCGCCGATTTGACCATCCGGCGCGGCGATTGGGACTCCTATCTCCGCGAAGTGGAGCGGAACGCGGGCGCCGAAGCGCTCGCCTATGCGCGGCGCTTTGTCCGCACGCTCGAACGCGGGCCGGATTACGAAATTCCGATGCTTCGCTCCGTGCTCGAAAAATCGCGCGCGGCGATCGTGCACTCCGAAGCGGTGGAAGGCGAGCTGCGCAAGAATGGATTTGCCGGCCCGATCGCCAAAATTCCGCACGGCGCCTGGATCGTCGACGGCGGCGAGCGCATGAAATACCGGGAGCGGCTCGGATTGAACGAACGGACGCCGCTGATCGGCGTTTTCGGGTTTTTGAAGCCGTACAAGCGAATCGCCGAATCGCTGCGGGCTTTCCGGCGGTTGGTTCGCGTCGCCCCAGAGGCGCGAATGATCCTGGTGGGCGAAGCGCATCCGGAATTGCCGCTGGCCTCGCTTCTTTCGACGCTCGATCTTTCGGCGCAGGCGCGGCACATCGGATTTTGTCCCATCGGGGATTTCAACGGATATCTGAGCGCGTGCGATATCGTGCTGAATCTTCGCTATCCGACGGTCGGGGAAAGCTCCGGGACGCTGCTGCGCGCGCTCGGAATGGGCAAGGCGGCGCTGGTCTCCGATGTCGGGTCGTTCCGCGAATATCCCGATGAAATCTGCTTGAAAGTGCCGGTGGACGCGACCGAGGAGGATTATCTTTTCGAGTTCCTGAATCTTCTGGTCTCGCGTCCGGAAGTGGCGCGCGCGATGGGCGCGAAGGCCCGGGCGTGGGTGGAGCGGGAATGCCGCTGGGAATCGGTTGCGCGGCGCTATGCGGAGTTCTGCGAGGCGGTGATCAACGGTCATGCGACTGGCAGCGATCGCGAGCCGGCAAACGCGAGCGAACCCGCCGCCGAACCCGAACAGAAGAGCGCCGCCGCAATTGCGGTCGCAGGCGAATACATCGCGAGCTGGGCGCCGGTCGAAGGCGGATCGCGCGCCTATGTCGAGAGCCATCTGACGCGCCTCGAAAAAACGTTGGCGGTGACGCCGCCGGGCAAGCGCGAGGACCGCATCCTCGAAATGGGTGCTTATCTGCAAATTACGCCGGCGCTCAAAACCAGGCTCGGCTACGGCGAGGTTCGCGGCTGCTACTACGGCCGCGCGGGCGAGACCACGACGAAGACGGTGACCGCGGATCACGGCGAAACATTCGAGTGCCGTATTGATTTATTCGACGCCGAGCGCGACCGCTTTCCCTACGACGACGGATATTTTTCGACCGTGCTCTGCTGCGAGCTGCTGGAGCATCTGGCGGCGGATCCGATGTGGATGATGAGGGAAATCAACCGCGTCCTGAAGATGGGCGGGCACCTGGTGCTGACCACGCCGAATATCGTCTCGCTGCGCGCCATCGCCGGCATCTTGCAGGGATTTCATCCCATGCTGTTTCCGGCCTACATCCGCCCGCGCGAATCGGGCGAGGTGGATGCGCGGCACAATCGCGAATACACGCCGCGCGAGGTGGCGTCGCTGCTGGAAATTTCCGGATTCGAGGTGACGCTGCTTGAGACCGGTCCCTTTCGCGACCAGCCGAAGCCGGAGCTCGGATGGGTGGAGCACCTGCTCGATCGCTACATGCTGTCGAAGGAACATCGCGGCGATGGCATCTACGCCGTCGGGAAAAAAGTCGCGCCCGTGAAGGAGCGCTATCCCGGGTGGTTATATAGTTAGCGTGGCGCGATTCACGGGGATTCAGGCCGAAATCGAAAAATGCGGGATTCGCCTCCGTTTCCGGATCGATTCGCCGTGCGTCATGGGCTGGCAGATTTACGATCCCGAAACCGGCGCGTTTTTATTCGAAGGTGAATGGAGCGAACTGCGCGAGACCAAGGTTGACCTTCAGATCGCGCTGCCGGAGGAGGACGGTCCGTATCGCGTGCATGTCGCGCCGGTTCAGGATCGCAATCGATTTATCCTGATCGACGCGCGAGTGCGCGCGGGCGCGATTGAAATTTCGCCTCCCCGCGCATGCAGCGCGGCCGGGCTGCGGCGCCGGAGGCTGCTGCGCGCGATTCCCAAGGCGTTCACCTATCCGCCGCAATCACTGTGGCGGAATCGCAAGCTGATCCGCTCCATGGTGCGGCGCGAAATGCTGGCGCGCTACCGCGGCAGCTTCGCCGGGGCGCTGTGGACGTTTCTCAATCCGCTGCTGCTGATGGCCACCTACGCGTTCATTTTTGGCGGAGTCTTGAAGACAAGCTTTCAAAACGACCGCTCCGGCATCGGCTATGTGCTTTATTTCTTGGCGGGTATGCTGCCATGGCTCGCGTTTTCCGAAGCCGTGGGCCGCTCGCCGTACGTCATCCTGGAGTACCGCAATTTTGTCAAAAAATTGGTGTTTCCGCTGGAGACGCTGCCGGTGAATCTGGTGATCGCGGGTCTGGTGACGGAGCTGTTCGGGCTGATGATTTTTTTGATCGGCCTGCTGGCGGCGCGGCGCTCGATTCCCGCCTCGGTCATCTGGCTGCCGGTGCTGATCGTGCCGCAACTGCTGCTCACGGCGGGATTGTGCTGGTTCCTGGCGGCCCTCGGAGTTTTCGTGCGCGATCTTGCGGCGGTGATCGGCTTCATCCTGACGCTGTGGTTTTTTCTCACGCCGATCTGCTATTCCGAGGAAAGCCTGCCGGCGGCGGCGCGCCCGATCCTGTCGCTGAACCCGATTTTTGTGCTGGTGCGCGGCTATCGCGCGATTTTTCTCGAAAATCACGCGCCGGCGATCGCGCCCGCCGCCGCGCTATGGATCGGCTCCCTGGCCGCCGCCATCATCGGCTACGCGTGGTTCCACCGCCTGAGGCGAAGCTTCGCGGACGTGATCTAACGCCGCTCTTCCTTCCTTGACTTACTAACGCTGGAATGAATTGGCTCGAAGCACTTCGGCGACTTCGATTTTGTAGGATTCGTACCATTTTTCGAGGCCGAGTTTTTGCGCCACTCGATGGCGCGCATGGCCGCGCCAGGCAGCCATCGTTTCTTCGTCCCGCCACCAGACGATCGAAATACGCTCGCCATCGTCGGCCTTGAAGCTTTTGAAATCGACGAAGCCGGGCATGGTTTTGGCGGTTTGAAGCATCTCCTCCGCCATTTCCGAGTAGTCCGCGCCGGCTTGATCCGTGAGGCGGGATCGGAACAGGACGACAATCATAATCGATTCTTCCATGAAATCCGGCTAGGCCGCGGCGGCGCCGGCGAGCTGGCGGCGATCCATGTCGCGCAGGATGGTGCGCGAGCCCATATACAAAACAAACGCCAGACCAATGTTGATGATCGGGATCACCAGCATGGCCTGCTGAAGTCCCGAGGCCCGCGCGGCTTCCGTAATCGGACCGCCGGCCGCGGCCGCGCGCGCGAAATGATCGCTGAGTCCGCCGGTGATCACCGAGCCGAACGAGGCGCCCAACAAATACATTGCCATGAAGTACAGCGCCATAGCCGCGCCGCGCTGCGTGGGACCGACGATGTCCTGAATCGAGGAATAGACAAGACCGTAATACGTATTCAGGCTGCCATAGGCGACCGTCCAGTACACGACCGCGGGCAGAAGCGCGGCAGCCGAGGCTCCCAAGAACGCGAAGGGAGCGCCAAGCAGTGTGAAAATCGCGGCGGCCCACAGACGGCCGTTCTTGCGCCTGCGAATCACGTGATCCCCGGCGAATCCGCCGAGCAGGCCGCCCGCGACGCCGCCGATCATATAAACGGTTCCGGTATCGATGCCCGCCGTCCCCACATCGAGCTGGAAAATTCGCCCGAACATCGCCGGCATAAATGTTCCGATGCTGTACATGTTGAAGTTCACTAGCGCGCCGCTGGCGATGATCCACCACAGGGTCGGAATCTTCAACACGCTCCACATCGATGCCGTGGACGCCAGGGCGGCGTGATCTTCCGAGGCGCCGCGCGCCGGCTCATTCAGGATCAGCAAGGCCGGGATCAGCAGCAGCGCCGGCGCGGCGGCCACGATCATGGCCACTCGCCATCCGTAGGCGTGGGCGACCGGCCCGCTGAAAAAATAACTGAGCGCGCCGCCCACCGGCACGCCGAGCATAAATAATCCGAGCACGCGCGCCCGTCGGTTTACCGGCGCCAGATCGCCGAGCCAGCTTGTCGCCGCCGGAGCGCAGGTCGCCTCACCGACGCCTACGCCGAGACGCGAGACAAGCACCATCGAATAGTTCGCGGCAAACCAGGTGAACGCCGTGAGCGCGCTCCACACCGTGACGCCCAAGGTGAGAAGACGGCGGCGGCTCCACAGATCCGCGACGCGGCCGAGCGGAACGCCGATGATCGCGTAGAGCACCGTCATGGCAGTGGTGAGCAGGCCGATTTCGAAGTCGTTCAGATGAAATTCCTTGCGCATCGGCTCGACGACGGCGCCGGCGACGTTGCGGTCGTAGAAATTCAGGATGTTGACCAGCAAGAGAGTGAGAATCGCGAACCCGGCGGATTTGCTCACGATCCGGCGATTCTATCACGATCGCCGCGCGATGCGTTCCGAAGCAATCAGAACGGCACGTCGTCGTCGCTGACTTCCCCGCTGGGGGGAGCCGATGGGGCCGCCGCCGGGCGGGATCGCGGGGCGCTGCGCATCGGCTGCTCCTGGGGAAACCCTTCCTCCGGCGCCCCTGCATCACCGCGGCCGCCGAGCAGGATCACATCCTCTGCAATGACTTCGGTGGTCCAGACTTTCTTGCCGTCCTTATCGTCGTAGCTGCGCGTCTGCAAGCGGCCTTCGACGTAAACCTGCTTGCCCTTGGTCAGATACGGCGCCACGTTTTCGCCCCGCCATAAAACCACGTTGGACCAGTTGGTTTCTTCCTTCCACTCCCCCGTCTGCTGATCCTTCCAACGCCGGTTCGTCGCCACGGAAAATTTCGTGACCGGCGTCTGCGAGGCCGTGTAAGCTGTCTCGGCGTCGCGCCCCAGATGGCCGATCAGGATCACTTTATTTACACTTCGGGTTGCCATGATTTTTGCACTGTAGCATACCTCGACGTTAAGATATGCTGGACGACATGAACCGACGAACCTTCGCCGGCGCCGTGGCCGGCCTCGCGGCCGCGCGGCCGCTGTTTCCCGGCCAGCCTCCGGACGATTCCGGCCGGCGGACGCAGTTTTACACCATGGACGTGTTCCAGTTGAAGCAGGGCACGCAGCCCGGCCGCATGAACGACTGGTTTCAGAACTTCCTGCTCCCCAGGATGTCGAAGATTCATTCCGGGCCGAAGATCGTCCTGGAATCCGTGATCGCGCCGCACAATCCGCAGATCCTGATGATCGCCGGATTTTCCTCGTTCGAGCAAATCTGGACCACGCTCTCGGCGCTCAACAGCGGCGACGTGTGGCAAGCCTGGGATAAGATCGAGCGTGGGCCGGAGCCGCCCTTTGAATCGCAATCGTTCAGTATCTACCAGGCCGCGCCGTATTCCCCCGAGATCACCGCGCGGAAGCATGACAAACCGCGCTATTTCGAACTGCGGCAGTATCATTCCCCCACCGGCTCGCAGCTTAAGGCGCTGCATGAGCGCTTCGCCGGACCCGAAATCAAGGTGTTTCACCGCTCCGGAATTTTTCCGATTCTCTACACCAGCGGCCTGTTCGGCGCCAACCTGCCCAATCTCACTTATTTGATCCCGTTCGACTCGCTGGAGGCGCGCGAAAAAGCCTGGGATGCCTTTGGCGCCGATCCGGAGTGGATCAAGGCGCGCAAAGAATCGATCGACGCGCACGGCCAGATCGTCGCCGTCACCGATCTTTCCATCTATCGCGCCACCGCGTATTCGCCCGTTTCATGACCCGGTTTTGCTATGCAAGTGATCAGTCGCTGCTGGTGTATCTGGGCGAGGAGGTGAATCTTGAAACGCATCGCCGCGTATTGAAACTGTTGCGATTGCTCGAAGCCGAGCCGATTCCCGGGGTGCGTAATCTTCATCCGGCCTATCATTCGATCCTGATCGTCTTCGATCCGGTGCGTCAGGAGCATGAAAATATCGAGCGCACGGTGGCGGCCTGCATCCGCCGGCTCGATTCCATCGCGCTGCCCGAGCCTCGCCTTGTTGAAATTCCGGTGATCTATGACGGCCCGGATTTAAACGACGTTGCCTCGATTCATCAAACGACGCCGGAGCGGGTGATCGAGCTGCACTCCTCGGCGGAGTACGTGGTTTACTTCGTCGGATTCGTGCCGGGCTTCGCATACCTCGGCGGATTGCCGCAAGAACTGGCTACGCCGCGTTTGGAGTCGCCGCGCCAACGCGTGCCCAAGGGCAGCGTCGCCATCGGCGGCTCGCACACTGGCGTCTATCCATTCGAAACACCGGGCGGATGGCGGTTGATCGGTAGGACGACGCTTGAAATCTTCGACCCCGAGCGCGAAGAGTTGAGCCGGCTGGTCATTGGCGATCGCGTCAGGTTCGTCCCGGTGGCATGAGCACGATTCAGGTTCAATCGCCGGGGATGTTCACTACCGTGCAGGACCTGGGGCGCTACGGCTACGGTCCGCTGGGCGTCTCGCCTTCGGGGGCGGGGGATCCGCTCGCGCTGCGGGTGGGAAATCTGCTGGTGGGAAATTTGGAGTCGGCGGCGGCATTGGAAATGACGCTGCTCGGCGGCACGTTTGTATTTCCTGAGGGCGCGATCGTCGCGCTCGCCGGCGCAGATTTTTCGGCAACGGTGGATGGCTCTCCGCTGGCGCCGTGGACCGCTTGCGAGCTTTCGCCCGGCGCAACGCTGCGCACTGGCGGAGCGCAATCGGGTGCGCGATGCTACTTGTGCGTGCGCGGCGGGATTGAGGTAAAGCCGCTGCTCGGAAGCGCATCCACGCATATTCTGACCGGTCTGGGCGGCTTCGCAGGACGTCCGCTCAAACGCGGCGACGTCCTGCGCATCGGCAGGAGCGCCGGAACGCCGCGCGTGATCCGCCCGGCGGAACTGGCCAAGCTCGCGCCCCGAAAAATCCTTCGCGCCACGGATGGCCCGCAAACCGGGTGGTTTTCGCGCGCGTCCCTCGATCGCTTTTTCGGCGGCGCGTATCAGGTGACCGGCGAATCGAATCGCATGGGATTGCGGCTGGAGGGTCCGGCGCTGGAGACGCCGCATTCCGGACAGATGATTTCCGAAGGCGTTTCGCTCGGCGCGATTCAGGTTCCGGCGGGGGGCAAGCCGATCATTCTCTTCGTCGAGCAGCAGACCACCGGCGGCTATCCAAAGATCGCCAACGTGATCTCCGCCGATCTGCCCAGCATCGGCCAACTGCGCCCGCGCGATGAAATCCGCTTCGAGCACGTGGAGCCAGCCGCTGCCCGCGCCCTGATCCGGCAACAGGAGGAGTTCCTCATATCCGGCGCGCTCTTCCAATGAAGGAGAGCGGGATTTAGCGTCTTTTTGCGCGAATCGTGACCGCGAGGTCGCCCGGATGCGTATTGGTGAACCGTAACGTGACCCGGCCCTGCGGATCGAGCGTCACCACCGCCGGCGTATTGACGCTGGTCAGCATCCAGCCTTCGGGAAGCGACACGAAGTTCAGCGGGCGCCCCAGCGTGCGCGTCCAGACCAGCTCATTGCCGTCCATCTTATAGCCGGCCGGATCGACGTAGGATTCCTCGACGCGCACCCGCACCGATTGGCCCTTGGCGATCGGCTTCGGCAAATCGCCCTGCACCACCACTGTGTCGTTGTCGTACTTTTCGCGGTAATAACCGAGCTCGTTCACCTGTTTGCCGCTGACGATGTGCGTCGGCAGTGGCTCGCCCGTATCGAGCAGAGTGATCTTCGAATCCGGCGAAACCTGGCTGCCCTTGCGCACGAAGCTGTGGACCGAAGCCTGCCCCACGCGATCCACGTCGAAGTCGTGCGAGATGCGGAAGGAGTGCGTAGAAGGATCGAGCAGCCAGTAGCGAATTTCCCGATCCTGCGCCGCGCGGTGAAACTGGGCGAAGCTCAATACCGGAATCAACAACAAAGCAGCGCGTTTCACTTCACCCTCCGGCCGATAATCTTCACCGGCAACTGATCGTCGCGATCGTTCAAAAAACTCAGGCGCACGCGGCCGTCCGGATCGGTGGACACAATCGCCGGCGATTCGCTGCGGATCAGCTCGTAGCCGGCCGGAAGAATCACCATGTTGCGCTTGATACCCATCGGCCGGTCGAACACCAAAGTGTTGTCTTTTTCGTAATACGACGGCGGATCGGTGTATGTTTTGATAATCCGGATGCGGACCTCACCGTTTTTCGGCACCGGGTGAAGAAATTTCACGCGAATATACTTTTGATCGTCGTCGATTTTGCCGCGCACCAGGCCGCTTGCCCGCGCCACGGCGGCGTCCACCTCGGCGAATTCGAGCGGCTTGCCGGTGAACAGGTCGATCACCGATTCCTTGCTCGAAATCGACCCTTTGCAAATCGGATTGAAGAAATACGCCGCGCTCTCGCGATCGCTCGACACGTCGTAGATAATATCGAAGGAGTGCGTCGAAGGCGGCTGCAAGTCGTAAATGCTATAGGCCTGTTCCGCGCCAAGGAGCGGGGTAAACGCCAGGCAGGCGAGCGGCAAAAAGATCCGTCCCATTGGTTCTCCAGCATATCATCGCGCTATCCTGGACCGTATGAAATGCTTTCTCCCCCTGCTCGCCGCCGGACTCGTGTTCGGGCAGGCCGCGCCGCCCCCTGCCAACTCCGATCCGGTGGTCATCACCGTGGGCGATCAAAAAATCACCCGATCGCAGTTCGAGCGCATTCTTTCCACCATTCCCCAGCCGCAGCGGGCGCAGCTCGCCAATCCCGTCGCCCGGCGCAAGCTGGCCGAAAATTATGCCGAGCTGATGCTGCTCGCGCAGGAAGCGCGGGCGCGAAAAATCGATCAGTCCGAAAAGGTCAAGGCCGAGATCGCGCTGCAAACCGATCGCGTGCTTGCCTCCAACGTCGTCGAGCAGCTTTCCGAGCCTACCGACGGCGACGAGCTGGCCTACTACAACTCGCATAAAAACGAGTACGAGCAGGTGAAGGCGCGGCATATCCTGATCCGCTTCAAGGGATCGCAGGTCCCGCTCAAGAAGGATGAAAAAGATCTGACCGAGGAGGAAGCGCTGGCCAAGGCCAACGAGATCCGCCAGAAGATTCTCGCCGGCGGCGATTTTTCCGAGCTGGCCAAGCAGGAATCCGACGACGCCGGCAACGCCGATCGCGGCGGCGATCTGGGTACATTCACGCGCGGGCGCATGGTTCCGGAGTTTGAAAAAGCCGCGTTTGCCGCCGAAATCGGCAAAGTGACCGAGCCGGTGAAAACCAAGTTCGGTTATCACCTGATCCTGGTCGATTCGCGCGAAACCAAGCCCTTCGCCGAGGTCCGGCCGCAGATCGAGCAGAAGCTGAAGCAGGACAATACGCAGAAAACCATCGCCGATCTGAAAAAGAAAGCGGCGATCACTTACGATGATGCTTATTTCGGCGCGCCGCCCGCGCCGCCGGCCAAGCAGAACCTGCGATAAGCGCCAAGCGCTTTGCGGTCGCGCCGGCCGCTATAGTATCCTGTAGTTTCCAGGGTGTTTCCGCGGCGTGATCACGCTCGGCGCGGATCGGCCAAGAAAATCCAGATTCGAAGGGTTCAAGCTATGTACGCAGTCGTCGAAACGGGTGGAAAGCAGTATCGCGTCGCTCCGGGTGACTCGGTGGAAGTGGAAACGCTCGCCGGAGACGTCGGCGCGGAGATCGAGTTCGGCCGCGTGCTGGCGATTGTCGACGGCGATTCGGTGCGGGCCGGCGTGGAGGCCGGAAACGCGCGCGTCCGCGGCACCATCACCGCGCATGGACGCGGCGAAAAGACGCTGGTTTTCAAGTTCAAGCGCAAGAAGCAGTACAAGCGGACCATCGGCCATCGCCAGAATTTCACGCGCATCACCGTCAGCGATATTGTCGGCTAGGAGTTGAGTCATGGCACATAAAAAGGGTTTAGGCAGCTCGAAAAACGGGCGCGATTCCAATTCGCAGCGGCTCGGGGTGAAGGCCTTCGGCGGCCAATTTGTCTCCGGTGGATCGATTATCGTGCGCCAGCGCGGCACGCGCATCAAGCCCGGCGAAAACGTAGGACTCGGCAAGGACGATACGCTGTTTGCGAAAATTACCGGCGTGATCGAGTTCCGCGATCGCGGCCGCTTCGGAAAGTTCGTCAGCATCAAGCCGGCCGAATAATCCAGCTGGCCGCCGGCGAAGGGGCCGCTGGCCACTGATAATGTTCATCGACGAAGTTCGAATTTACGTGAAAGCCGGCAATGGCGGCAACGGCTGCCTGGCCTTCCGCCGCGAAAAGTACGTGCCGCGCGGCGGTCCGAGCGGCGGCGACGGAGGCCGCGGCGGCGACGTGACCCTGGTCGCCAGCGAGCATTACAACACGCTTCTCCATTTCCGTTTTAATCCCGAATACAAAGCCGAGCGCGGCCGCCACGGCGAGGGCAGCAACCGGACCGGGCGCGAGGGCGAATCGATCGACATCCCCACTCCGGTGGGCACCGTGGTCTATGACGCCGATACGGGCGAATTGCTGCACGATTTCACTACGCCGGGCGATCGCTTCGTAGTGGCGCGCGGCGGCCGCGGCGGGCGGGGCAACGCGCGTTTCGCCACCTCCACGCATCAGGCTCCCACCGAGCACGAGCCCGGCCACCCCGGCGAGGAACGCCGCCTGCGCCTGGAATTGAAACTGCTCGCCGATGTCGGCCTGGTCGGCTTCCCCAACGCCGGAAAGTCGACGCTCATCTCGCGCATCTCCGCCGCGCGGCCCAAGATCGCGGATTATCCCTTCACCACGCTTGAACCGAATCTCGGCGTGGTTCGCACCGATGGCGATCGGACTTACGTCGTTGCCGATATCCCGGGGTTGATCGAAGGCGCGCATCTCGGCCACGGCCTTGGCACGCAGTTCCTGCGGCACATCGAACGGACGCGCCTGCTGGCGCATCTGGTGGACGTTTCCGAATCGAGCGGCCGCGATCCGGTTCAGGATTTCGAGATCGTCGTGCGGGAACTCGCCAGCTTTTCCGCAACGTTGCTCGAAAAACCGATGATCGTCGTAGCCACCAAACTCGACGCGGCGCAGGCTGAAGTGCGAGTCGCCGCGCTTGAGGATCTTGCCCGCCGGCGGAATCTGCCGTTCTTTAAAATTTCCAGCGTCACCGGCCAGGGAATCGACGCGCTCAAGCGCGCCATGGGCGACCTGGTGTTAAGCGCGCCGGAACCCTCTCGCCAGCCGGAATAGAGGCGGCGGCTCAGTACGGCATTTTCCGGTTGGTGAACTTCCGGCCGATTTCCGCCGATTGCGGATTGCCGGCGCAGATCCGCACGCCTTCCTTGATCATGTCAATGACATCGCTCGCGCTGCACGTGTTCAGGAAATAGAGGTGATTCGCTTTCACCGCCGCGAAGACCTTGGCCCGCGCCGCTTCCATGCGCGGATCGTGGACGTTGCCGCTTTTAACGCCCAGCGACATTGCCATATCGCCCGGCCCCCATTCGGCGAAGGCGATTCCGGGGATTCGCACGTTGTCCTCGACGTTGGCCAGCGCGATTTTATCTTCTTCCTTCAATCCCAATAGCAGTTCGCCATTGGGATTCAGCGGCCAGGCATCGGCTTTCTGCTCATACTCCGCCACGGAAACGCCCCAGATCTGCGCCGCCGTCGGATTGCCGTGAACGCCGCGATGGCCCTCCTTCAACCCGTTCTGGCCCACGCCCTGTTCGCGATTGGGAAAACGCACGGCCTCAACGAATTCGCGCACGGCATCGGGATTGTCCGCATGAGTCAACAGAATTCCGTGGACCCCGGTGGCGAGCACCTGCTGAAACATCCAGGCATTGGCGCGCACGCTGGGACCGTCGAGCCCGTTTACCGGGACGTTGACGATCACCGCCGGAGTGCGATGGCCGCTTTTGGTCGGCCCGCCGGCGACCAGCCCGCGCATGTATTCCTGCAAGCCTTTCACGTCGAACGGCGCGTGCTCCATGTCATAGCTGATGTAATCGGCCCAGGTCTGAGCGTCCTTCTTGCCCTGCTCGAAGGTGCCCTCGGTTCCGGAATGCGAACCGGTGTAATAGATCGGCTGTCCCTGCTCCAGCAGCTCGATCGCGCGGTTGATGTGCTTCGGCGTGTAGGAGGTTTGCGCGGCGACTGTGGCGGCCGCGGCTAGCAGCGCCAGCCCGGCCGAAATCCAGGCGGCCCGGCCGAGCATGCGATTCAATCTGTGTTTCATGACGATTCCTTTGTTCGATTCCTCAGAAAATGTACTTGGCTCCGAGCTGTAGCTGCCGCATTGGAACCGTGGAAAGAGTGCTGGTGATCACGCCGAAGCCGGCGCGAGCCGCGCCTGTCGGCTGGCCGGGAATGGCCGCGCCGGCCAGGATGTTGGGATTCGGTTCACCCCAGGCCGGATGGTTGAGCACGTTGAAAGCCTCGAAGCGGAGCTGGAGCTGATGATGCTCGTTGAAGGGCATGGTGAAATTCTTGTGCAGAAATGCATCCATCCCGAAAATGCGCGGGGCGGAGACGAAGTTGCGGCCGACGTCCCCGAAGTACCCGGTGGGAGCTTCGATGAACGCGGACTGGTTGTACCATCCGCCGCCCGAGCCCGCAGCCTGATTGGCAGCGTAGCGCGCCTGGCCGCCAATGTAATTCGGCCGGTCGTAGGCTTCATCGGTAAGTGAGTTGTCCACGCCTCCGATCGTCAGATTGACCGGTACGCCGCCCTGCCAGGTGGTGGTCCCGCCTGTCTGCCATCCGCCGATCACCGCATCCAGCAGACGGCTGTTGAGATTCAACATTTTCCCTTTGCCGACCGGGAGGTCATAGAGCACTGAAGTCACCCAGCGGTGCGGCACATTGAAGGAAGACAGGGCGCGCTCGCATTTGATGCAATAGCTGTTTTGCGGGAACAGCGTGTCGTAACCCTGGACGCGAATACCGCTCGAATCATCCAGCGATTTCGACCAGGTATAGTTGCTGATCACGCTCATGCCATTGCTAAACCGCTTGGTGACCTTGAAAGACAGGGCGTTGTAATCGGCGTTCACCCCGTCGGCGACCATCTGAATCACGCCAAAATCGTTCGGCCAGGGCAGGTGCGAGATCGCGCTGCCGACCGGGTTGCCGCCAGGACCCTGATTCGTATTCTGGAAGCCATACAGGTGATGGCTTTCCGAGCCGAGATAGCCGATTTCCACCGCCCAGTCCGCGCTGAGCTGGCGCTGGACGTTTATCAGATACTGCTCGGTGTAAGACGTCAGATGATTGTACTGATTGGCGTAGCCGTAGGGCGGGCTGAAGGAGGGTCCGTTGCCGCCGGAGCCCGATGGCGTAGCGGCGTTGGCCCACGTGGATGGCAGCCCGGTGAGTTGGCCGGACCCGGGCCCCCAGGTGGTGCCGAGCGTGGTTTCGGTCAGGGTCAGGCGCACCCCAAGATTGCGCGCCATATCGAAGTACATGGAGTTTCCGTTGTCCTGCATGAAGAATTCGCCGTAGGCGACCCGCACCACGGTTTTGGCGTCGGGCGAATAGGCCAGGCCTATGCGCGGCGCAATGTCATTCCAGCGTGTCTTATCGAGGGCGTCATTCTCCAAACCGTTGCTGCAAACCGCCGGTGTCGACGTCCAGGTAAAGGGAATCGCGGGATATCTCGGGGGATTACCGGCGTAGGCGCTTTGGCAGGTGCCCTGGCGTATGAAGTAGGGTTCGATGCTGGCCGGCGCGTTGGACCCGTCGATGATGGCGGGCTGGGCAATTTCAAAAAGATTGCCCAACTGATCCGTGAACGGCGGAGTCAATTCCCAGCGCACGCCCAGGGTCAGCGTGAACTTGGGCGTGATTTTCCAGGTGTCGTCGGCGTAAACCGCGAAGTCATTGCGCTGGAAGTTCGCGACCGCGTCCTGGTAGGCCACCGTCGACTGGTACAGATCCCCGAGCAGAAATTCGGCGAAGGCGTCGCCGGTCCCGGCCGGCTTGGCGGGGTTCTGGGTCGCGTTCGGCTGGAAGGTGAACTGGCCGCGCAGAAATTGATTGCCCAGAGTGTCGAAGTTGTCGCGCTCATACTCAAAGCCGAACTTGAACGTGTGCTTACCGTGAATCCAGGAAAGATTGTCGACCGCTTGCGTGGTATTATCGGCGATCTGATAGGGATCGTCGCTGCCGTCCCCGATCTGATAAAAACCGTCGCCAGCGAAGGTCGCCAGGGGAATACCCCACTGCACCGGCGGGCCGGGAGCGATATTGGGAATGCCGATCGCCGCGACGGCGTTGTTGGTGAACGCGTCGGCTGTGGTGATCGCGTTGAAGATGCGGGTGTGGCCGAATCGCGCTTCGTTCACGATATTGGGCGTGAGAATGCGGGTGTTGGAGCCGAGGTATTGCTCGCATCCGGTGGTGACCTTGGTTCCGGTAACGCCCAGACTGCCGCTCTTCTGCACCTCGCTGCACCAGCTATAGCGGCCGGCCCATTGCGACTTGGCGGATTCAACAAAATCCATGCGAATCACGAAGCCGTCGCGGTTGAACGGTGATGACACGTTGGTGGTGTAGTTGTTGGTGAGGCCGGGCAGTGTCGGGGTGGCGTAAGCGCCAGGGTAGTGCAGCAGCTTTTGCGAGGTGGGATCGAGCATGGTTGCCGGAATTTTGTTGTTGGGAAATGGCACGCCATTGGAGTTCGGCTCGTAGATCGTGACCGGATATGCACTGTAGTCGCCCTGCTGCATCTGCGCCGTTGGCAGAGAGTAGACGGCCTGCTGCGTCTGTCGCTGGTCCAGGACTTCGAAATTGGACATGAAAAACAGCTTGTTCCTGCCGTCGAACAGTTTCGGAATGCGCACCGGGCCGTCGATCTCATAGCCATAATCGTTCCAGTTGAAGGCCGCGGCCACCGGCTTGGACGACGTAAATTGGTAGGGCAGCGCGTTGTAATCGACATTGCGGTTGAATTCGAACAAAGACGCGTGATAGGAGTTCCCGCCGGACTTGGTGAGCACGTTGACTTGCGATGCCTCGTGCCCGAATTCGGCCGGATATACGCCGGTCTGGACCTTGAATTCCTGAATGGCGTCGATCGACGGCAGCACCACATACGTGTTGAAATCGAAGTCGGTGTTGTTTACGCCGTCCAGCGTATAGTAGTCGAAAAAGATGCGATTGCCGCCCGTGGAGATAGCCTGGGCGGCGCGGTCGCCGCCCTGCCGGGAACCGGCTTGTCCGGCCGAGGGCGACAGAGTGTTCACGTTCGAGCTCAAAGCCACCAGATTCAGGTATTCCCGGCCGTTAAGCGGCAACTCCGTGATGCTGCGGTTGCTGATGACCGTTCCCACGGTTGCGTTCTCCGCCTGCAACAGAGTCGCCGAAGCGGCCACTTCCACCGACTGCGTGATCTGGCCGACCTCCAGCGTCAGATCCAGGCGCACCGATTGCTGCACCTGCACCTCGATATTATTGCTGGTGATCACTTTAAAGCCCTGATGCTCCGCCTTCACGTTATAGACGCCCGGCGGAACCGAGGGAAAAGTGTAGAATCCGTCGTCGGTAGTTACGGTGGCGCGCGTTGCGTTGGTGGCGGTGTTGGTGAGAGTCATGGCCGCGCCGGGAACCGCCGCACCGCTCTGATCGCTAACTCTTCCCGTAATTTCACCGAACGTTTGACCGTAAACGTTGCCTGCGGGCAAACTCAGCAGCAGCAAAAATCCGGCTTGAAAAATGAGGCTAGAACAGACAACGTGTCTGGACTCTTTCATAGAGACCTCCTTAGACAATTTCGTCAACATCTGTGACGAAGGCCGTCCCGAGGTTCCGTTTTAAATCCCGCTCGCGTTAATCCCCAACGTAGAGGTAGACTTCGTCCCCCGGGCAACCCGCCTCGCTCGCCCTCTGACATGGAGGTGCGTGGCAGAAAGCGTATCACGAGTTTTTAGCCAAAGCAAGCGAAAAATGATCGATTAAATCGTCAATTCGCGCGCCAAAGCGATCAATTCGGCGCTTCGCGCGGACGTTAAGATGAATTCTATGCCCCACGATCACCGCAGGCGCGTGCGCGTGCGCCGCGTCGATGAATGCGAATCGCTGGACGAATTGATCCGGCACTGCTTCCCGGCCTTCGGCGGCGCGTTCTTTCGCCGTATTTATGAGATCCTCGATCGGGCGATCGGCATGGGGTGCCCGCTCACGGTCGCCGTTTCCGGACCCGTCACCGTTTCCGGCCAGCATCAGGCCTGGCTGATTCCGCTGATTGAAACCGGCTGGGTCGCCTATCTTTCCACCACCGACGCGGTCTGCTATCACGATGGCCACCGCAGCCTCCCGGCACATCGCGATCCGATTTACGAGGTGCCCATCTGGGGCGACGACGGCGCGCTGCGCCAGGAGCGCACCATTCGCGTCACCGACATGGCCTTCGACGAGGAGGTGCTGCTCGATCAGGACAAATTTCTGACGGAGGTTTTGTCGCGCCCGGAGTTCCAGCGCCCGATGACGGGAACCGAGCTGCGCTACCGGCTCGGCGGAATTTACGCGGAGCAGGAACGGTCGCACAATATCGCGCACGGGCTGCTGGCGGCGTGTCATGCTCGCGCGATCCCGATTTTCGTCGGCGCGCCGTCCGATGGCAGCATATTTTTGAACTCGATGAAGCTGTGGGCCATGCGCGAAAGCGGGCTGATCGATTCCTATAAATTCGACCTGGATCTGCACGCGGAAGTGTTCGAGGCCTGCGCCTATCATCGCTGGGGACTGTTCGACCATCCGCCGCGCGCGCTGGCGGCGCTGATTCTGGGCGGTGGCGTTCCGAAAAATTTCAATTTGCAGCCCGAGCCCGCCCTGGGCCAGATCCTGGGGATTCCCAACGTTCGCGGCTACAACTTCGACGTGCAGATCGTTACCGCGCCGGTGACGGACGGGTCGCTGTCCTCGTGCCCGCCGGCGGAAGCCGTGACCTGGGGCAAAGTGGATAAGGACACCTATCAGCAGGCGACCGAGAGCATGCAGGCCGACTATTCGACCCTGATGCCGTTTCTGGTGAAGGCGCTGCTTGAAAATCGGGCTCGCTATGAGCGGCGGCTCGCCCAGGAAGGCGAAGCGCTGTTCGATCGCGAGCCGCAGGCCCGCGGATATTTACGCCCGCGAGAAGGATACCGGTTGTTTGAAATGCGCGAGGAGTTGTGCCGCCGGTTAAAGGAAGACGTCCGCGCCAATCGCGAATGGCTGATGAGCACCCTGACGATTTAGGCGCGGGAGCCGATGGTATTCTTGAGGTCATGGGCCCCCTACAAAATCCGGAACAGTGGGATGATTTCGTCAAACAGCGCTACGATCCCAACCGCAAGAAAGAAGAGTTTCGCAATTACGAGAACACGACGCCCGGCGTCCGCGAATTTTACCGGCTCAATCACGCGCACCAGACCCATGAGTTTGCCAAGGCGAAGCGGGCCCAGTACGCATCGCTGAGCAAAACGAAAATGGGAATCTGGGAGGCGCTCGAATATCTGAACACGCTGGTCGATGACAGCGATCCCGATACGGATTTAAGCCAGATCGAGCACAATCTGCAAACCGCCGAAGCGATCCGCCGCGACGGGCATCCGGACTGGTTTCAGCTCGCCGGATTGGTTCACGATTTAGGCAAGGTTCTGTGGCTATGGGGAGAGCCGCAATGGGCCGTAGTCGGCGACACGTTCCCGACCGGCTGCGCGTACTCCGACAAAATCGTGTTTCACGAGTTTTTCGCCGCCAATCCGGATGCGGCAAAGCCGGAGTTTCAGACCAGGCTCGGCATCTATGAAGAAAACGCCGGGCTGGATCAGGTGACCATGTCGTGGGGCCACGACGAGTATTTTTACCACGTATCGAAGAATTATTTACCGGAGCCGGCGCAGTACATGATCCGCTACCATTCGTTTTATCCGGCGCATCGCGAAGGCGCCTATGATTACCTGATGAGCGATCGCGACCGGGAGATGTTCCAGTGGGTGAAGGCGTTCAATCCCTACGACCTGTATTCGAAAAGCGAGCGAAAGCCGGATCCAGTGGAGCTGCGGCCGTATTATCAGAAGATCATCGATAAATATTTTCCGCGCCAGGTCGATTTTTAAATCAATTCTGCTTTTTGGCGGGCGGCAGCACGATTTCGCGCGGGCCGTCATCTAAACCGAAGATGCGGATCACTTGCGGGCCTTGCGGCGGGGGCTCTTCCGTCTTCTTTGTTTCAATGGCGGCCGGTTGCGGAGCCGCTGGCGGTTTCAGCGCGGCAGCGAGCTGATCGCTGGTCACCTCCAGCGTGAGCAGAACGCTCGCGGCATCAGCTTTCACTTCGGTGGCGCGCGCGATCGCGGGCCAGGACGGGATCATCCGGCGAAGATTTTCGGCGACGGCGGCGGAGCGTTCGGGCGAGCCGGCATCAAGCGATGCGCCCATCTGCAAACCGCCTCGCAGCGAAACTCCGCCATCGAATCCGCCGGCTTCGATTTCGAGCGGAACGAACTGGCTGGCGAGCTCATCGGGAAGCTGCGAGGCGACCACCCACAGATCGTAGTCGGGCGCCAGGCGAGCGGCCCGGGCAAGAAGCGGCGAATAGCGGCGGCCGGTTTCGGCGAGACTGCGATCGATGGCGCGCTCCAGAGTTTTTTTGGAGCCCAGAAGAAGAACCTGTTCGGTAAGCTGGGCGAGGCTGAGCGTATCGCCGCCCGGCGCAAGGAACATCTCGATTCCGCGATAATTCCCCGGCTTTAATCCCTTGGCGAGCGCTTGTTTGCGCAATGCCTCCACCGGAAAAGATCCGGAGAGAATCGCTAGCATCGAAGGCGAAGAAAGCAGAATCTGCCGGCTTTCGAACAGCAGCGGCACACCGGGAAAATCGGCGAGCGCGGCGCAAACGGCGGGCGCGAACGGCGAATCGCGCAGTGTTTCCCAATGGATGCCGACCAGCGCGGTGGCTTCGGGTTCGGCGTAGGTCCACCAGCTTGGATGCGATTCGGCGTGCAGAAGCGCGGCTGCCAATATTAATGTAACGATACGCACACCCAATCATCGGAAGATTTCTTCGATACGCATAGTGCTCCCGAATTTTTTACCGGAGCAGCGCCCCGTCGATTCAGGTAAAACGTTGATATGGCGATGTGACGCGCTGGCACGGTGATTGCAACCGTTAACGGCGCCATGGAACGGAACGACTACGCGGAAGCATTTGAGACGGGATACAGCGCTACCCGCCGCTTTCTTCTGGCGCATGGAGCGCCGCTGGACGACGCCGAAGAAATTGCGCAGGCGGCCTGGGTGCGCGGCTGGGAGTGCAGGGATCAGTTGCGGGATCCGGGGATGGTCGGGTTTTGGGTGAACTCGATCGCGCGGAATTTATACCGGGCCAGATTCCGCGGCCCGATGGCGACGCCGATCGACAACGTGAACGCGTCGTATTCAATGGATCTGGAATCGCTCGAGCTGCGGCGCCTGCTCGAGCGCTGCGGCGGGCGCGACCGCACGCTGCTGGAGCGGAATTTGGAAGGATATTCGGCGGAAGAAATCGCGCGCGAAGCGGGAATCACGTCCACCGGAATTCGGGTAAGATTATTGCGGATCCGCAATATGCTGAAGGAGCAACTTGCACCCGCGGCATGAAATTCTGGTTATTGCCCACGCTGGCGTGCGCCGTATTCGCGCAGGATCGATATGAGATCGGCGCCGATATCGGCTATGGCTGGTATCGCGACGGGACGATCTACGGCGCGGGCGTGAGCGCGCAAGCCGGGATTCGCAACCGGTTCGCGGCCGGCATCGATCTGGGCTGGGAATTTTCCGATTACGTCTCGGCGCAGTTTTCCTATCTTTATCACGACGGCCATCCTTTCTTGCAGACGCCTTCGACGAAGGTTGATATTCAGGGAAATTCGGACGCTTTGACCATCGAGGGGTTATTTCACTTTGCGCGGCGCGGCCGGCGGCTGCGTCCGTTTGTCGCCGGCGGCGCGGGCGCCAAGGAGTACGTGATTGCCGGGCCGGAGCCGTTCCCGCAGCCGCTTCCGCAGATCGCGTCGCTAACGGAGAACGACGTTTGGAAGGTCGTCTATAGCGTGGGTGGAGGAGTAACGTACCTGTTGCGTCCGCATCTGCTGCTGCGTGGCGAATTTCGCGATTATCTGACGACTTTCGACCGGCAGGAGATCGTCCCGGCGCCGCACAACACGGCGCGCGGGATTTTCGAGCAATTTACTCCACTTTTCGGCGTAAGCTACACATTCTAACTTGAAGGGCGCTCGCTCCCGTCTGTTCCCCATCGACAGCCGGCTGGCGGCCACGCCGTAACGGCTCAATGGCGCATCGCGGTGATGAGGCGGGCGCCGCGTTCGAAGGAAAGATACTGAAATCCCCAGCGGATGAAAACGATGAGCCGGTTGCGAAATTCCACCAGATACATCAGGTGGATGAAAAGCCAGAGCAGCCAGGCGAGAAATCCGTGAAAGCGCCAGCGGCCGATTTCCATTACGGCGGCGCCGCGCCCGATCACGGCCAGGCTGCCTTTGTCGAGATAATGAAACGGCGGCGTGGGACGGCCGGCCCAGCGGCGGATCAGCGTCCGGGCGGCATAGCGGCCCATCTGCATGGCCGCGGGCGCGACGCCGGGCACTTCGCGGCCGTTCGATTCGACATGGGCCAGATCGCCGATAACGAAGATTTCAGGATGCCCCGGGATGGTGAGATCCGGAGCGGCGATGACGCGCCCCTGCCGGTCGAGCGTGGCGCCGGCGCGCTGCTCTAGCACTTTGGCGAAATCGGAGGTGGTGACGCCGGCGGCCCAAAGCACGGTTTTGCTTTCGATGCGCTCGCCGGTGGATAGCGTCACTCCTTCCTGGTCGATTCCGGTGACGCGCACGCTGGTGCGCGGGAGCACGCCGAGCCTGATCAACGCTCGTTCGGCGGCAATGGAGGTTTCCTTGGAATAGGTGGGCAGCACGTGAGGCGAACCTTCCAGCAGCAGAATCCGGGATTCCTCGGGGCGGATGGTCCGGAAGTCGTGGCGCAGCGTTTCGCGCGCAATCTCGGCCAGGGCGCCGGCCAGCTCGACGCCGGTGGGGCCGGCCCCGACGATGACAAAGGTGAGCCAGGTCCGCCGCCGCGCCGGATCGGGCTCGCGCTCGGCCGCTTCGAAGGCGTAGAGAATTTTGTGGCGCATCGCGGTCGCGTCCTCGACGGATTTCAAGGCGGGCGCGAATTTAGGCCACTCCGAATTGCCGAAGTAAGAATTTTGTGCACCGGTGGCGACAATCAGGGCGTCGTAGGGGAGCTGCAATTCGCCGGGTGCATCGGTCTCCTCGCCGTAGCGCATGGTGACCGTGCGGGCTTGCGCGTCCAGATCGACGGCTCGGCCAAGCAGCACTTTCGCGTTTTTTTGCTTGCTTAAAATCGAGCGCAGCGGCTCGGCGATTTCTCCCGGGGCAAGCGATCCGGTGGCCACCTGATAAAGCAGGGGCTGGAACAGGTGAAAATTCCGGAAGTCGACAAGGGTGACTTCGGCATCGGCACCGCGCAGGGCCTGGGCGGCAAGCAATCCGCCGAATCCGCCGCCGAGGATCACTACCTTTTGCATGATATTTAGATGCCAGACGATGGCCCGCCGGATCAGGCGTCGCGCCCGGCGAGAATATCCGGCGAATTCAGGCCGCGCAAGAGAGGGAAGCGCACCCGTTGCAGGAACCAGCTCAGGCGAGAAACAGCGAGTAAGAGCATTTCGCGGCGCCGATTTACCGCTATTCCTCGTCCTGCTGGGAAGCGAGTTTGGCGACGACGCTCAGATCTTCCAATGTTGTGACATCGCCCGTGACAGAATTGCTGGTGACGATTTCGCGCAGCAGGCGGCGCATGATTTTGCCGCTGCGCGTTTTCGGCAGCGCGTCGGAGAAACGAACTTCCTCGGGGCGGGCGAACGCGCCGATTTCGCGCGATACCCATTGCCGCAGCTCATTTCCGAGCTGATCATGGTTCCAATCGCCGCGCTTGAGGGTGACAAAGCAGCACACCGCCTGTCCGGTGATCTCGTGCGGCTTGCCGACGACGGCGGCTTCGGCCACCGCGGGATGGCGCACCAGCGCCGATTCGACTTCCATGGTGCTCAGCCGGTGGCCGCTGACGTTCATGACGTCATCGACGCGGCCAAGGACCCAGTAATATCCATCCGAATCGCGGCGGGCGGCGTCGCCGGTGAAATAGGCGCCGGGGACGCGGCTCCAGTATTGCTCTTTGTATCGCTCGGGATCGCCCCAGATGTTGCGGATCATGCCGGGCCACGGCTGGCGGAGAATCAAGAAGCCCTCGCGGTTATCGCCCATCGGCTGGCCGTGAAAATCGACGATTTCGGGAACGACGCCGGGCAGTGGCAACGTTGCCGAGCCGGGCTTCAAGGGGACGGCGCCGGGCATGGGGGCGATCATGATGCCGCCGGTTTCGGTCTGCCACCAGGTATCGACGATGGGGCAGCGCTGCTTTCCGATCACGCGGTAATACCATTCCCAGGCCGCGGGATTGATCGGCTCGCCTACCGAGCCGAGCAGGCGCAGGCTGGAAAGATCGTGCGCATCGGGCCATTGCTCGCCTTGACGGATGAGCGCGCGAATCGCGGTAGGCGAGGTGTAGAAAATATTCACTCGATACTTTTCGATGATGCGCCACCAGCGATCGAAGCGGGGAAAATCGGGCGCGCCTTCATACATCAAAGTGGTCGCGCCGGCCGATAGCGGGCCGTAGACGATATAGCTATGGCCGGTGACCCAGCCGATATCGGCCGAGCACCAGTAGGTATCCTCCTCCCGCAAATCGAAAACCCACTTCATGGTGGCGGTGATATGGGTCAGATATCCGCCGGTGGTGTGCAGGATGCCTTTCGGTTTTCCGGTGGTGCCGGAGGTGTATAAGACGTAGAGCGGATGCTCGCTATCAAGGTGCTCCGCCGGGCAATCCTCGGAGGCGGCGGCGTCCAGATCGTGCCACCAGAAATCGCGGCCACTTTTCATCGAAATTTCCGAGCCGGTGCGGCGGTAGACGATGACTTCGCGAACGCCGGGACAGTCGTTGAGCGCTTCATCCACCGCGGTTTTCAGACTGACTTCTTTTCCGCGGCGAAAACCGCCGTCGGCGGTGATGACCAGCGTCGTGCCGAGGTCCTGAATACGGGCCTTCAACGCCTCCGCGGAAAATCCGCCGAAGACGACGCTATGAATGATCCCCAGCCGCGCGCAGGCGAGCATGGCGATGGGCAGCTCCGGCACCATCGGCATATAGATGATGGCGCGATCGCCGGCACGATAGCCGCGGGATTTCAAAACGGAGGCGAAGCGCACCACCAATCGATGCAGCTCCTGGTAAGTGAGCGCGCGCTGATCGCCGGGCTCGCCTTCCCAGAGGATCGCGGCTTTGTTCTTGCGATGGCTGGCGGCGTGGCGATCGAGACAGTTGTAAGAGACGTTGGTCTTCGCGCCGGCGAACCATCGGGCAAAGGGCGGATTCCAATCGAGCACGCGCGACCAGCGCTCGAACCAGTGAATTTCCCGCTCGGCGATCTCGCCCCAAAACGCCTCCGGGTCCTTTTCTGCGCGGGAGTAAAGCGCGCGGTAGGCTTTTATGTCCGGTACGTGCGCTTTGCGGGCAAACTCTTCGCTGGGAAGATAGACGGACTGGCTCATCGAAACGGATTTTATCAGTTACGACGAGGGCTATTGCGGATGAGACGTGTACTGCGGCTGCGGCGGCTTCAATTTGACCTCGATGGTCTTCTCATCCTGCTGGATGTCGAAGGTCTGGCCGAAGGTCTGATAATTTTTGTCGATGACCTGGATGAGGATTTTCCCTTGCGGGATGGGCGGCACTTTGACTTTGCCGTCGGGTCCGGTCTTCAGGTCCCATTCCTCGCGGATTTTTGCGCCGAATTTAATTTTGGATCGGCCTTCGATGAACTTGACGATGACGCTTGCGCTCTCAAGCGGTTTGCCGCTTTCATTGGTGACCACGACTTCGAGATTGGTCATTTTGGGATTCGGCGCCGGCCCCGCGATCATCAGCGCTGGAATCAGCAGAAAAATTACGTACCGCATTTGCCTCGATTATCCCACGCGCGCGATGGCTTCGATTACGGCGTCGGTGAATTCGGCGGTGGTGGCGGTTCCGCCGACGTCATGGGTCAGATGGCGGTGGGCGGCGTAGGTGTGCTCGATGGCCGATTGCAGACGGCGCGCGGCGTCGTGTTCCTGCAAATGAATCAGCATCAGGACGGCGGACATCATCATCGCGGTGGGATTCGCCAATCCCTTGCCCGCGATATCGGGTGCGGAGCCGTGCACGGCCTCAAAAACGGCGTGATGTTCCCCCATATTCGCGCCGGGGACGATTCCCAGGCCGCCGACCAAACCGGCGGCCAGATCGGAAATGATATCGCCGTAGAGGTTGGGCATCAGCAAAATATCGAAGGTCTCGGGACGAATCACAAGCTGCATCGCGGCGTTATCGACGATCACTTCCTGATACTCGATGGCGGGATGGCGCGCGGCGGTTTCGCGGCAGCAGCGCAGAAACAGGCCATCGGCGAGCTTCATGATGTTGGCTTTGTGAATCGCGGTGACTTTTTTGCGGCCGGCCGATTCGGCAAAGGCAAAAGTATATTCGGCGATGCGCGATGAGGCGGCGCGCGTGATCACTTTAATCCCGGTAACGACGCCGGGCACGACTTCGTTCTCAAGGCCCGAATAAAGATCCTCCGTGTTTTCGCGGAAGATCACCATGTCGATTTTGGCGTCGCCAAAGCGGGTGGCCACTCCGGCGAGCGAGCGGACCGGGCGCACGTTGGCGAACAGTTCGAGCCTTTTGCGCAGCGCCACGTTCACGCTGGTGTAGCCTTCGCCGATGGGCGTGGTGACCGGTCCTTTCAATCCGACGCGCGTCCGCTGCAAGCTTTCCACAACGTGCTCGGGCAGCGATTGGCCGGTTTTCTGAATGACGGAGGCGTTCAGCTCGACCTGCTCCCAATCGATGCGAACGCCGGTGGCGTCGACCGCGCGGCGAGCGGCACTGGCGACTTCGGGGCCGATGCCGTCCCCGGGAATAAGAGTGATTTTGTGGGTCAATCCCTATTATCGATCAGTCAAGGCCGCGGCCCATATAGAGCTCGCTCACGGTAGCGCGATGGTTCTGGAGCACGCGATCGCGGCGGATTTTCATGGTGGGGGTCAACTCGCCGGTCTCGATCGAAAAGTCGCGTTCGAGGATTTTGAATTTGCGAATCTGCTCGAAGGAGGCAAGCTGTTTGTTGACATCCTTGACGGCGCGCTCCACCGCCTCGCGCGTTTCCTCGGGATTGCCGTTGACGGTGAACAGCGCGGTGACGTAGGGCAGGCGATCGCCGATCAGCAGGACCTGATTAATGGCGGGCTCGCGCTTGAACAGCACTTCGATGCGCGCGGGATAGATTTTTTTCCCATTGGAGGACACGATGACTTCCTTCTTGCGGCCGGTGATGTACCAGTAGCCCTCCGAGTCCTGCTCGGCGATATCGCCGGTGGCGAGCCATCCATCGCGCAGCACGGCCGCGGTGGCCTCCGGGTCCTTGTAATATCCGGTGAACAGGCAAGGGCTGCGCAGCATCAGCTCGCCGTCATCGGCAAGGCGAGCTTCGACGCGGGGCAGCATTTTCCCGATACTTCCCGCCTTGGGCCGATCGAGCGGATTCAGCGCGGCGACGCCGCCCTCAGTCAATCCGTAGCCTTCGATGAGCGGCATCCCGATGGCGGCGTAGAATTCGGCCAGCTCTTTTCCGAGCGGCGCCGCGCCGGAGGCCGCGATGCGAATCCGGCCGCCCAGCCGGGCGCGAATCTTGTGGAAGATCACGCGATCGAAGAATTTGAGCGACGCGCGGATGGCGAGCGGAACCGGCTTGTTCTGCTGCCGCAGCCGGCTGGCTTCGCTGCCCACGCCGAGCCCGGCGTAAAACAGCTTGCGGATGGGCGCGGGGCGCTTTTTGATTTCGTTCGAGATGGTGGAATAGACCCGCTCCCAGACGCGCGGCGGCGCGAGAAAGAAGGTGGGCCGCACGGCGCGAATCTCATTCGGAAGTTTTGAAATTCCTTCGGAGAAGACGACGCAAGTTCCCTGGCGAATCGGGACCAGCTCCACCACCACGCGCTGGGCGATGTGCGCCGAGGGCAGGAATGCAAGCGTTACGTCCTCGGTGTTGAGGGGCAAAACGTCGGGGGCGTGATCCATATTGGCGACGAGGGCGGCGTGCGTCACCAGCCCCATTTTCGGCTCGCCCGTGGCGCCGGAGGTCATGTACAGCACGGCGGAGTCCGAGTCCCGGACTTGGGAATGGATTCGCTCGAATGCCGTGGGATCGCTTTTCAGCTTTTCCTCGCCGGATTGGCGGATCTGCTCCAGCGTGGCAAAGCCGCCGGATTCGCCCGTGAGCAGAATCCAGTTGGCGCGCTCTCCCGCGGCTTCGAGCGCGCGCAGGGCGTTCAAGTTTTCGACCATCGCGAAGCGGGCATCGGAGGCTTTCAAGGCGCGGGCCTGATCGGCGTAGGGCAAGCTGGTGTAAAGCGCGGCCGCGATCGCGCCGCAGGACATCAGGCCGAGGTCGGCGAGATAAAACTCCGCCCGCGTCTCCGATTGCAGGGCGACGATATCGCCTTTTTGAATGCCGAATTCGCCCAGCCCGACGGCGATCTGCCGCACCGCGTCGCGATACTCGAGATAGGTCCAGGATCGGTAAGCGCCTCCGCCCGCCGGCTGGCGAAGCGCGACGGCCTGCGGATGTTTTTCCGCTGTTTCCTCAAGTACCGCGTAGACTGTCCGGGAACTCATTCCGCTCAATGCTACCATGCGATCGAATGTCCTTCGAAAAAGAATTAGAGGTCGCGCGCAAGATCGCGTTTCAAGCGGCGGAGCTGGCGTTAGAGCATCAACGCCGCGGAGTCGCCGCCGAAACCAAGCCGGACGATTCGCCGGTGACCATAGCCGACCGGGAGTGCGAGCGGCTGATCGCCTCCGCGCTCGAGGAAAATTTTCCAGAGGACGGACTGCTCGGGGAAGAAGGCGCGCGCAAGGACTCCCGCAGCGGCCGCCGCTGGATCATCGATCCGATCGACGGCACGCGCGACTTCGTGCGCGGCAATCCACTGTGGGGAGTGCTGATCGGGCTGGAAGACCGCGGCGAAGTTGCGGCCGGCGTCGTCCATCTCCCGATGCTGTCGCAAACCTCGTGGTCGGCGCGCGGATGCGGCGCGTTTCGCAACGGCGAACGCCTGTGTGTTTCTTCGATCGCGGATCCGTCGCGGGCGGTGCTCAGCGTGAACGCGTTGACTCGCATCCAAAACCAGCGGTTTTCGCGCGATTTGATCGATTTTATCGGCCGTTTCTGGTCGTTTCGCTGCCTCGGCGGAACTCCCGATGCAATTATGCTCGCCGCGGGAGAAAACGACGCATGGATCGAGCCGATGGTCAGCCCCTGGGACCTTGCGGCGCCTCAAGTCATTCTGGAGGAAGCCGGGGCGAAGTTTTTCAGCTTCACGGGCGAACGGACCATTTACGGCGGCAATGCCATCGCTTGTAATCCGGCATTAGAAACGCTGCTGCGCGAGTACTTCGCCGGAGGCTCGCAGGAACTGGCCGGCTAGCCGCGAGCTTTCTTGTTCTGCTTCGGCTCCGCCTTGGCCGGCGCCGATTTTTCCTTGGCCGCGCGCACCGCTGCCCATCGGCGTCGCGCCGCTTCCGCAATGGCTCTGCGTCCGGCGGCGCTTAAGGTACGTTTCGGCTTCGCGGCGGGCTTACGGTGGCTAGCCACGGCTTGACCGCCGGCCTGGCGGCCGCCTTGAGGAGCATTTCCCTGAAGCGCTTCAATCGCTCGCGATAAGCGGTCACGTTCTTCGATCAGTAAAGCGACAATCTGTTGAGTTTGCACATACAAATCGTACCATTAGAGACATGAGTAACTCAAACACTCATGGCGGTGGAGTTTAGGCAATTCACTTTGCAGTCGCTAAATTGGGGTAATTACTTGCCCAGATCGGATTCACTCGAAGTGAGTCCGGCATATAGGACAGTCACCGGAGTCGTATGCCGCATGAGTTGCGATTGCGAGAAGAACGCCGGCGGCTGCCAGGAGCAGCGCGATCTGCGGGCCATTCCGCGGCAGGGCTGCGAATCGTCGATCTTGCCAAATGACCGCGTGGGCCGCGTTGGTCCGAGCGTCTCCGCCCGCGATTCTTTCCTGAAAAGCTCCAGCTTTGGATAGCGATCTCTTCGGGCCGCTGGCGTTTCGTCAGCCCGGCTCTACCGGCTTGGCTCCGGTTCACCGCTATTTTTAGCACAGTTTCCTGTGCAACCGGCTCCGCAAGTTGTGGATCAAATGGTTATCGAGGAGAAAAGTTTTTAAATGGAAACTGCCGACACGAGGAATACGTTTCGGCTGGACGTCAGTCTTAACAGTTTATTGACCCAGCCGGCGAAGCGATCTAGCGTGGAACCAGCGGCCGGACCACCTCTTCCCGATCCTGTATTCCCCCAACATCCTGAATATCTTGGCGACGCCGCCGCCGAGCCCGCGAGTCCGCCGGAACAGCGCCGGTGGGAACTTCGCCACATCCGCCGCACGTTTCGCGGATGGGCCGTACCATGGATAAAATCCCGCCTGTTGCCTGGCGACTTTCACCCGATCATCGCCTATTTATTTACGGAATGGAAGTGCAATCTTGATTGTCACTACTGTTGGGCTTTTGAAAATAGCGTCGGCGGCATGACAGAAGAGATCGCCCGGCGCTCGATCGACTGGTTGCGGGATAGCGGCGCCGGGGTGCTCGCTCTCATGGGCGGCGAGCCGCTGCTACGCCCGCGGTTTGCGCACAAAGTTTGTTATTACGCCGCAAAAAAAGGCTTTTGGATCTATGTCCCCACCAACGGGCGCCTGCTTCGCCCGCAAGTAACCGATTGGCTGGCCGACGCCGGGGTGGCCACCTTCAATCTCGCGGTGGATGCGGTGGAGGTTAAAAAAAGCCTGCCCAAGGCCCTCAAGCCCATCCGAAGCTATTTCGATTACCTGGTAAAAAAACAATATCGCTACGGGTATACGGTATTTTTCAACATCAATATTTGCCGGAATAATCTCGCCGACGTCAAACAGCTTACCGAGATCGCCCACGATAACGGCATCGCCACGGACTATCACATCAACGAATCCCCCATGATGGAACAGCCGCATTTCAAGCATTCCGGCGTGAACGAAACCTTCATCCGCCCCGAGGACTGGGATCGCGTCGATGAAGTCATCGATTGGCTGATTGATAAGAAAAAGTCCGGTTATAAGATGGTCAATTCCACCACTCGTTTAAATGAAATGCGGCTTTTTATGCGGGGGAAGATACAGGACTGGAACTGCCGCGCCGGATGGAATTCACTCATCGTCCGGACCGATGGCACGCTAGCGCCGTGCTTCCCGATGTACAACGCCAGTTACGACTGGGGCGCGGTCGAAAATCACAAATTCGACTCCCGCCAACTCCGGGAGATGAAGGCGTCCTGCCAGCCGCATTGTTTCTCGACTCTCAATCACATTCTCGCGTTCTGCTACAACGACGCACGCGTGATCAAATGGATGTTCAAACAGGCTTTGCGCCGTTTTCAGGGAGTGACCAACTTCGACTGAAGCTCCGTCCATCGCAGGAGCGAGTTATCCGGTCCCAGTGACTTCCTGGAGCCTCTTTTCGAGAAACTCCCGTTCCACCTGATTCGTCGCCATGCCGATCGCCAGGCGATAGGCGGCCGCCGCTTCTTCGCGCCTGGCGGCCCTGCGTAACAGATCGGCGCGCGCGGCGTGGAACAAGTGATACGATCCCAGCGCCTCGCCCAGAGAGTCGATCCGCTCCAATGCTTCCGCCACTTGCCCACTCATCGCCACCGCCACCCACCGATTTAGCGCGACCACCGGCGAGCCGTGTACTTCGAACAATCGTTCGTACAAAGCGGCGATCTGAGGCCAGTCGGTATCCTTTGCGCTCGCCGCGGAGGCGTGCACCGCCGCGATCGCTGCCTGTAGGCCATAAGGCCCCGCCGATCCGAGGCGCAGCGCCCGATCGACCAGCGCCAGCCCTTCCTCGATCGCGGCGCGATCCCATAAGGAGCGATCCTGCTGCTCAAGCGTAATCAGCGCGCCGCCGGCCATCCGCGCCTCGCGCCGCGAATCCTGAAGGATCATCAACGCCAGTAACCCGAGGCTTTCGGCGTCGCCGGGCATTAAGTCGCACAAGACGCGGCCCAGCCGGATCGCCTCCGCGCACAATCCGCGGCGGACCAGCTCGCCGCCGGAGCTCGCCGTATAGCCTTCGTTAAAGATCAGGTAAATGACGGCCTGGACGGCGGCCAGGCGCTCCGGCAGCCGATCCGCTGGCGGGACTTCGTAGGGGATGCGCGCCTCCTGAATTTTTCGTTTGGCGCGGACCAGGCGTTGCGCGAGCGTCGCCTCCGAAAGCAGAAACGCGCGCGCGATCTCCGACGTCGTCAGGCCGCCCAGCGTGCGCAGTGTGAGGGCGACGCGGGCCTCGTTGCTCAGGGCGGGATGGCAGCAGGTGAAAATCAGGCACAGACGATCGTCGGGAAAATGCATGGCGGCCTCTTCGGGCTCCGGCTCCGCTCTGGCGATTTCGGTTTCATAGCGGATCGAATCCTCCTTGTCGCGGCGGGTCCGCTCTCTTCGCGCCGCGTCAATCAATTTGCGATGTGCCGCGGTCATGATCCACGCCGCGGGATTTTCCGGCACGCCTTTTTCCGGCCACGAAGCGAGCGCGCCGGCGAAGGCCTCCTGCATGGCCTCCTCGGCGCGATCGAAGGAGCCCGAGATGCGAATCAGGCTGGCGATGATCTTTCCCGATTCGCGCCGGAAAACGGACTCAATAGTGTCGGAAGCGTTGGGCATCCGGTGATGGCCGGCGCTGTTCACTTAATCCAGCGGGGGCAAGCCGGGCATGGGACGAATCTCGATACATCCGGCTCCGCCCTTGCACGAGGTCGGGATTTTGGCGGCCCAGTCGATCGCTTCGTCCAGATTGGCGCAGTCCAGAATGTAGTATCCGGCGAGCTGCTCCTTCGTCTCGGCGAAAGGACCGTCGGTGACCAGCGGCTTGCCGTTTTCGACTCGCACCGTGGTCGCACTGCTGGTGGGCGCCAGGGGCTCGGCGCCGATAAACACACCTTTTTGTTTGGCTTCTCGCATCACTTTGGTGTGCGAGGCGCGAAGCTCGCGCCGGTCTTCCTCAGAATGCATGGCGGGCGATTCGCGGGAGTAAATCAGCATGATGTAACGCATCGGGTTCCTTTTTCGATGATGGCATCCAGGGCGCCCGGTCTCAACGCGACGGGAAACCGGGATTCGCGCGCACTTCCAGGATCTGTTTGGTGTGCCGATCCGTGTGCGCGAGCGCGAACAGCAGCCACTGATAACCATCGGCGGTGGTGTATTTGCCCTTGCTGAGCGCTTTGAGCGGCGGGCAATCCAAGACGCCGGCCCGCAAATTTGCCGAGGCCAGAAGCTTCGCGATGCGCGCGCCGCTTTTCTGAAAGCGATCCAGCGCCTCGGCCGGCTCGATGCCCTTGGGATGAGCAAACTCGGGCGCCGGATATTTCTGAAGCCGCACGGGAACTTCGAGGATTGCGATCCTGTCAATCTCCTCGTTATTACGCTCGCCGGCAGGCGGAGCGTTCGGCAACTCCTCCTCGACGCGCCGCGCGACGATCTCCTGCACGAAGGCAATGTGCTCGAAGATCTCGACGATCGACCATTGGTCTGGGGCGGGCTTGAACTTCCATTGCCCGTCCGATAATCCTCGAACCGCTCCCATCGCTCCGTTGGCGGACTGTTCCAATAAAGTTTGGGCGACTCCCTGTTCATACGAACTGAGTGTCGAAACCGCTGTTGTAGCCGTGCTCATGATTGTTGCTCCTATGGATGATTTCAGCGCCGTTTCTAGCGCCCTCATCCTGACGACGCGCCTGTTTGCCGAAATCGACGGTGGAAATAAAAAAAGGCTGCATCTTTTCCGATGCAGCCCAAGGATTGATTGGCTTCGAGTTAGGAGAACGTCATAATTGGCCGGATCTCGACGCAGCCGAAGCGCGCGCCGGGAATTTTCGCTGCGACTTTCGCCGCCTGATCGGCGTTGGGCGCCTCGATCAGGTAGTATCCGCCGAGCTGCTCCTTGGTCTCGGTGAACGGACCGTCGGTGACCACCGGTTTTCCGTTCCGCACGCGAACGGTTTTGGCGGTGGAAGTGGGCTGTAGCGCATTGCCCCCGAGAATGCTCTTGGCGAACTCCTTGCCGAGGGCCTGATACTCCTGCATCTCGCCAGGGTCGTAGCCTTTTTGGAACCGCTTTTCGTCTTCGTAAATCAACAACAGAAATTGCATTTTTCCTCCTTCCTTGTTATGACGCGCGACGTTGCGGAAATCGACCTGCTAATGATCGCGTTCCGTGACCAGGTCGGTTACGGCTAACAAGGCCCGCTGGTGGGTGGACGGTGGAAATTCGGCGATGATTGCGCGGGCTTTTTCGGTGAACTCTTCGGCGCGGCGGCGGGTGCGTTCGATTCCGCCGTGCCGGTGCAGGACGTGCAGAATTTTTCCGAACGGCACCTGATCGTAATTGCCGTCGGCCAGCACGGTTTCCACCAGCCTGCGCTCCTCCGCATCGGCCGATTCCAGCGCGTAAATCAAAGGCAGCGTCACCTTGCCTTCGCGCAAATCGTTGCCGACCGGCTTGCCCAAAATCTTTTCGCGGGAGGTGAAATCGAGAACGTCATCGATCAACTGAAAGGCGATCCCGAGATTCCAGGCATAATCGCCGAGCCGCCGCTCGGCTGCTTCATCGGCGCCGGAGGCCGCGGCTCCCAGGCGGGCGCAGGCGGAAAAAAGGCTGGCGGTCTTGCGGTCGATCAGTTCCATGTAATCGGCTTCGCTGACGATCTTGCCGATGCGGTCAAGCTGGAGCAGCTCGCCTTCGACCATGCGCTGGGTTAGATCGATCAGGAGATCGAGCACGGGGAAGCTGCGTTCGCGCAGCGCGACCTGAAAAGCCTGCATGTACAGCCAGTCGCCGGCGAGGACGGAGGTGTGGTTGCCCCAAACCATGTTGATCGAGGGGCGGCCGCGGCGCGTTTTGGCCATATCGATGACGTCGTCGTGGACCAGCGTCGCAGTGTGTATCATTTCCACCACGGCCGCCATGCGGACCAGCATGGGAGTCGAATCGCGGAACAGTTTTCCGCAGAGCAGAACCAGAATGGGACGCAGGCGCTTGCCGCCGCCGGATTGAAGATACTGGCCGATATAGGTGACGGCATCAACCGAGGAGATGGATTCGAGCCCGATTTCGCGCTCGACTTGATTGAGCTCGTCGCGAACGAGATCGAAAATTTCCAGGGCGGTCAGAGAGCGGCCGAGCTTGCCGAATGCCATGAAGTGAATCTTCGAGTTTATCTTAAAGCGCGGCGCCTGTCGCCATGGACTCCCATGATCTACGCCGCGCCGGCCAGTGATTTCAGGTTGCGGCCGCAGATCATGCTGGCTTCGTGTTTGTCGCCGTTGGGACCGCGCCAGTGCGTTTCAAGGCTGATGTAGCCTCGGTAGCCGTCGCGCCAGAGAGCCTCAAGCTGCGGCTTCCATCCGATGTCGCCCTCGCCGAGCGGTCCCCAGACCGGTTCGCGATCCTTCATCGTGCAGTCCTTGGCGTGAACGTGGACGATGCGATCGATGGGCAGCAGGCGGTAGCCGTCCGGATAAGGTCTTTCGCCGGCGACATAAGCGTTGGCCGGATCCCAGATGAGCTTCAGATTGGGATGGTCGACGGCCTGGAGCAGGCGGGCGGATTCGGCGGCGGTGGCGATGTTGCAAGCGTGCTCGTTTTCAAGCCCGATGGTGACGTCGTGGCGCGCGGCTTCCTGGGCCAGATTGCGCAGCGCGGCGGCGGCGGGAGCGAAGCATTTTTCCGGTTCCACCGTGCGCCAGTAGGAAAAGACGCGGATGATGGACGCGCCCGTTTTTTTTGCGATGGCGAAGGCGCGGTCAGCCAGGCGCGGCTGATCGGCGATAGTGAAGCGCGCGCCGAACAGATCGTGCTGGATCGAGGAGTCGATGGGCGGCGCGCCGGGAAGCTCGCACTTCAAAATTGGCGACGCAATGGAGAGGATGCGCAGGCCGTAGCGCTCCGCGATGGATGTGACGCGATCGAGATCGGCGTCGGTGAAGTCGATGATGTTCCTGCCGTCGATGACGCGCAGCTCGGCCGCGCTCATGCCCAACTCGCGCATGGATTTCGCGGCGGTTTCAAAATCCGGGGAGAATTCGTCGGTGACGGCGGAGAGAGGAAACATCGAGAGCGATTCTACCATGCGGCATCCGCTAAACTGAGCACATATGCGAGTGTGGATCGCCGGATTTTTCGTGGCTGCGAGCGGGATGGCCCAATCGAGCCTGCCCGCCGGGCCGGGCCGCGAGGCGTTGACGAAAGTTTGCAGCGGCTGTCATAGTCCGGAAAGCGTGGTGGGAATGGCCAAGACGCGCGAGGACTGGGCGGCGCTGGTGGGCGACATGGCGAACCAGGGCGCGCAGGGAAGCGATGAGGAGTTCGACCGGATCATCGATTATCTGGCGGCGAATTTTCCGGCGAAGGTCAATGTGAATACGGCGGGGCCGCAGTTGCTCGAAAACGCGCTGGGCTTGAGCGAAAAAGAAGCGGGCGCCTTGGTCGCTTATCGGGAGCAGAATGGCAAGTTCAAATCGATGGACGATCTGGCGAAGGTGCCGGGCGTGGATGTGAAAAAAATCGAAGCGCGGAAAGACCGCATCGAGTATTGACACGGCGTTTTTATAATTTCTTCAACGCCTCCGCCGCTTTTTCCGGAACCACATCCTCCAGAAAAGTCCAGGACGAGCTCTCGACGGCGGCCAGATATTTGAGTTTCGCCGCGGCGCGTCGCAGCGGCAGAAACTCGACGTAAAAATGCTCCTCCTGATGCAGGACCATCATCAGCGGCATGGGCCTGGCGAACAGCGCGTCGTACTTTTTGCGGATCGCGAGGATCGCCGCGGCCAGTTCGCTTGCTTCGGCCGTGGTGAATTGATCCAGGCGTCCGGCGTGGCGCCGCGAATAGATCTGCGTTTCGTACGGAAATCGCGCAAAATAGGGTACAAAAGTGACAAAAAAGGCGTTTTCCGCGATAATCCGGCGGCCCTCGCGCTGCTCGTCCTCAAGCACCTTGCAATATAGACAGCGATGTTCCCTGGACCGGAAATGCGCCGCGGCGGCGCGCTCGCGTCCGGCGCGAGGCGGGACAAACGGGAAGCCATAGATCTGGCCGTGCGGATGCGGCATGGTGACGCCCACTGCTTCTCCGGTATTTTCAAAAATCATGACGTATCGGACGCGGGCGTCGCGGGCGAGTTCTCCGGACCGGCGGGTCCACAGGCCGACGACTTTCTCCCACTGCTCCAGCGGCAGCTCCGACGGCAGAAGATCGTGCTTCGGGCTGTAGAGGACGACGTCGCAGGCGCCGGGCGCGTCTGGATCGTCAAAGGAAAACGCCGGAAAATCGTTGGGGTAGAGATAAACGTCGTATTCTTCGGGCACGCGGCCGGAGCCGGGGCAGAACGGGCACCAGTCTTCCGGCATCTGCGGCCGGTCCTGGCGGTGCGCGCTAACGATCACCCACTGTTGCAGCAGCGGATGCCAGCGAAGCTCGCTCATCCGCTTTATTTTCCTACGGCGCTTACTGCTGCGATCCGCTGCTGTTGGTGTTGTAGACCGGAATGGTGACGACGTTGCTGGTGTAGATATCCTGGGCGATGGTGACCTGCGTGGCGAGATTGCTGGGAATCGCCGTACTGAGCTGAAGAACGACCTTATAGAGGCCGACGGAGCCGGGTTGAAGTCCCGCCGAGACTACGGTGGCCGTATTTCCGCCGGCCAGCGCCGAGACAGGCGAGGACGGGTTGTTGTTCACCGGGCCGTTATACACCTGGCCGTCGTTCTGCTGGGCCTTGGCCGCGTCCGGCGTCACCAGTCCGAGGCCGGTGGCGTAAACCCAGATGAATTCGCCGGCGACCGCCGGATTCTGCTGCGTGACCGGGGCGCCGGCGACATTGGCGCAACACAAGGCGGGACTCAGCGCGGTGAGCACGATAGCCGGAGCTCCGGAAGCGGCGGTGGTGGTTTGGGTCGCCGTAATCGGGATGCCGTCGCCCTCCGGCCCGGGGACCTTCGCCTGCAACACAATTCGCGTGTAGGCGGCGGCCGCGGACGCGGTCACGATCTCCTGCGGGTTGGAGTTGATCAGCTGGATCAGCGAATCGCGCACCGACGAGGTGGTATCGGTGGCCTGAATGTTGTAGTTGTACGTTCGATCCTGAATCGTGATGGTCGCCACGTCGCCGGCGTTGATGCTGCCGTCGACCGATACGATGTCGGTTGCGTAGCTGGAGCCGTGATAGGCGATCGCGGGGCGGGGGTCGGGCAGGGGATTGCCGCTTGCGTCGGTGATTTGCGCGAAAATCCCCGGATTTTCCGGCGACAGGGGAATGCCGATGGGATTGGTCACCGTCACGGTTCCGTCATTGTGCACTGTGCGCACGAAGACGCTGCTGCTGTTGGTGTCGATCGTCTCCCAGGGAATCTGTAAATTGATCTGCGACGGCGAAACGTACATCAGCGGCGAGCGGATGCCGTCAATGTAAACCTCCACGCCGCCGAGCTGCGCCGGAAGCGACGCGGCGTTGGGATCGGCCGCAGCGGTGTTATCGGAAAGATTGGCGCCCATGATGGTGATAAGCGTTCCCGGCGCCAGAGTGGTGGCATTGCCGCCGCCGGTGAGGGTATTGCTGCTCGCGGTGGCTTTCTCGGTGGCATTGGTTGAAACCGTGGTGGTCAGGGTGATCGTGTTACCGTTGCTTCCGGGCGTGCGGGAAATCAGCTTCACGATGGCGTAGCCGATTTCCGCGCTGGCCAAAACGCTGGGATCGCCTTTGCCGTTATTGGCGCCATTGATCAGTTTGGCGATGTTGGTGATCACAGTATCGTAGGCATCGAGAGATCCAGCGGGATAGGCCGAGCCGCTGGCGACGTCGGCGGTGGTCACGGTATAAGTGTAGGCGTTGGTCGTTGCATTTGGGGTGGTGGCGCCGCCGGTTGAAACATTGGCCGGAGTCCCGATGGTGATGGTGATCTGGTCGCCCGCAGTCAACGTGCCTCTAATGGTGACGGTTCCGAAGGCGTATATCGCGCGGCTGGCGGAGTTGACGATGCCGGTAGTGGGCACGCTGGCGTTTTCCGGCGTGAACACCAGAACGCGGAAATTGCTGGGGTCGGCGACGTAGAGATTCTGGCCGTCCCAGGCGAGCGAGGTCGGCATGGGCGTGACGTTCGACCCCGATAAGGTGAGGTTCGGCGTGAACAGGCCGCTGTTGCTGGTGACCACATCGGAAAATTCATCGGGCTCGCCCAGGACGACGTCTGCGGCGGCCGCGTTGTAGGCCGGGATGTGCTCATAAACCAGCACGCGATCGTTGCCGCCGTCGGCGACGTAGAGCCGGCCTTGATTATCCGGAATGACGAATCGTGGAAAACTCAGGGTCGATGCGCAGATGGTTGGATACGTCGGATTGCCGCTGCTGTCGATGCCGTTCGACTGGCACAGGTTGGTGTTATCGTTGGCGACCGCCGTTACCATGTCGCGCTGCCCGATCTCGACGTCGGCGGGCTGATCGTTGGAGGTCGGAATCGAGTTCCAGATCAGCACGCGGTTAAAGCCCAGATCGGCGACGAACAGATGCGTCCCGTCGCTGCTGACTCCGGTGGGGGAAAGCATGCTTTGCGGCGTCACCACGCCGACCGGCAGCTTGGTTTGATCGAACTGCGGGACGGTGGTGAAGTTGGGCTGTCCTAAAACGACGTCGGCGGGCTGATTATTTTTGGTCGGGATGGTGTTCCAGATCAGAATGCGGTTATCCTGCGTATCGGCGACGAACAGCTTGCCGTTCTGCACCCATACGCCCTGCGGGGCGCGCACGCTGCTGGCGTTGACCACTACGGGCTCGGTTAGGGTCGTAAAATCGGGCTGGCCCAGCACGACATCGGCCGGCTGACCGATATACTGCGGCATGCTCAGCCAGACGAGCACGCGATTGTTGCCGGTGTCGGCGACGGCCACGACATTTCCGTCGGTGGCGACGCCGAGCGGAAGATTCATGCCCTGCGACGTTCGCGCCGGACTAGCGGCTTGAATGTCGGTTTGCCCGATCACCAGCGTCGCCTGGCCCAGGCAGACCGGACACAGTGTGGTATCGGGCAATTCGTCGGTGGGCTGAGGGAAGGAATTGACGGGGAACATCAAAACGCGATGGTTGATGGGCTGCATTCCCAGGCGATTGGCGTCGGCCACAAAAAGATAGCCTCCGCCGGCGGCCAATCCTCCGGCGCTGCCGAAAACGGTATTGGAATTTCCGTAATTTTGCGAGGTAAAGGTGGTTTGTCCGATCACCAGGCGCGCGGCCTGGCCGGTAAGAAAATCCCCTCCCAGCGAGGCGCAGGCACACAGTGAAAGAAACGCACAGTATTTCAGCATCAGAAGTGACGAGAATGGGTGTTTCTTGAGTATAACAATGTACTGACGCCGGATGACCGGTGCAAGTTGCGGACCACATCCCGAGTTGCCGGACCGGCTTAGAAGGTGATTATTTCTTCGGTTTTTCGGCTTCGAGCTTGATCTGCTTCAGCGCTTCGGTGGTGCGCGGAAGTTCGTGGTCGCCGGCCGGAAATTTGTTGAAGGCCAGAATGAACGCGGTGATATCGGCGTTGGTTTCGCGGCTGAGCTTGCCGGGATTGTTGGCGGGCATGGTGGTGCGGATGCGCTCGAACAGATCGCCGACGGTGAGGCCGTTCCAGTTGGACATGAACTCGCCGCCGGCCAGCGGCGGAGCCATTTCGCCCCCATTCAGCTGATCGCCGTGGCAGGATGCGCAGTTGACGGCGTATGCGGATTCCCCGCGCTTGGCCTGATCGGCGGTGTACACGCCGTCCCAAACCGAACGGGTGGTATCCTGCGAGACCGCGACAGCCGCCGCCAGCACGGCGCAGAGAAGGACGTAACGAGCTTTCATGTGCTTAGTATACTTGTTGCTCTGACAAAAAACCCGCCGTTTCCGGCGGGTTTTTGGGGGAGACCCGGAGCAATCTTACCTCTGCTCGCGGCTGCTGCCGGTTCGCGAGCTGGTGGTTTCTTCGCTTTCCGGCAGCGTGAAGGCCAGATATTCGCCGGAATAATTTCCGCCGCTGACCGCTACGATGATGTACTGTTTGCCGTTCAGTTCGTATGTCATCGGCGAGCCGCTCTGCGGCGCGGGCATGCACACCTCGCCGACTTGCTTACCGGTCGCCTTGTCGTAGGCGCGAAGCATCGCGCAGCGACCGCGATCGGGAAGATTCGTCACCTGGCCATCGCCCGCGATCAGCAAGGTTTTGGTCACCAGCGTTCCGATGTTGTATCCGCTCTGGCCGGTGCGCGGGAGGTTCAGATGATGCTCCTCGGCGTACTTGCGAATGTTGTCCGGCGTCTCGCCATGGGCGATCTGCCAGACGATATCGCCGCGATCGACGTTGATGGCGGAGAGGGTGCCGTAGGGCGGTTTGATCAGCGGCAAGCCGTCCACGTTGAGAGCCTGATAACCACCGCCGCCTCCTCCGCCGCGGCCGGCGCGCGCGGGTTCGCGCTTGGGCATCGGCGAATCGGCGCCGGCGTTTTCACCGGGACCTCGCGCGATGGCGACTTCGCGTCCGGCGATTCCGGAGACATAGCGCATGTCGGAGATCGACTTGGGCGCCTCCACCAGGCCGATCGGCGTGAGGCACGCGTTGCAGGCGTAGGCGTAAACGGTGTGCGTTTCGGGATCGAAGCTGGCGCCGGGCCAGTTGGTTCCACCGCTCGCGGTGCCGAGCGTCAGGGTCGCCAGCGGTCCATCGAGCTTGCTCACCACCGGCGGGGTGAATACCGGTCCCAGATGATACTTCTTCACGATTTCAAGAGCGCGCGCGTGCAGCTCCGGCGTGAAATCGATCAGCTCATCTTCGGTGACTCCATTGCGCGCGTAGGCGGGAGGTTTCACCGGGAAGGGCTGCGTCTTCGAATACCACTCGCCCGGAACGCTGCCGACTTCAACCGGCCGCTCCTCCATGCCGAACACCGGCTTGCCGTTGGTGCGGTCGAACACATAAAGAAAGCCCTGTTTGGTAGGCTGCGCGACCGCTTTGATGGCCTTGCCGTTGACGTTAATGTCCATCAGCAGCGGCGTCGAGGAAATATCCATATCCCATAGCGGATGGTGAACCAGTTGGAAGTACCACTTGCGCTGGCCGGTCTTCAGATCGACGCAGACCAGCGATTCGCCATACAGATCGTTGCCGGGGCGATGGCCGCCGTAGTAGTCGCCGGTGGGCGATTCGATGGGCAGGTAAGCCAAGCCGAGTTCCTGATCGATGGCCGGCTGGGTCCACATTCCGGTGTTGCCCGTGTATTCGGCCGATCCGTTCTCCCAGGTCTCATAGCCCGGCTCGCCTTTTTTGGGAATGGTATGGAAGATCCACATGCGCTTGCCGGTGCGAACGTCGTAGCCGCGCACGTAACCTTTGTTATTGCGCATGCTGCGCGGGGTCATGCCTTCGCGAAACGCGGCGCCGATGATGATGGTATTGCCGCCGACGATGGGCGCCGACTGGATGCCGATTTCGCCATGAATCAGATCCGGCACCCACTCGCCCTTGTCGTTCCAGGCCGAAATTTCCTGATCGTCATCGAGCTTTAAATCCACCACGCCGCCCTTGCCGAAGCTCGGGATCAGCATGCCCGTTTTCGCGTTGAGGCAGATAAGGCGGAAGCCGGGCGTGATATAGAGGATGCGGTCATCGCCGTGGCCGTCGGACCAGAATGCCAGGCCGCGACCGGAAAGCTGGCGCGGGGCGTTGGCGCCGCGTTCGCCTTCGTGCTCGCCATGGACCCACAGCAATTCGCCGGTGGCGGCGTCGAGCGCGATGGCGGCGCGCCGCGATCCGGCAGTGGCGTACACCACACCGTTCACCATCAGCGGCGTGCCTTCGAGCTTATACTCCGGGCGATTGCCGATGGAGTCGGTCTTGAATCGCCAGGCGATTTCGAGCTGGCTGAAATTTTTCGCGTTGATCTGATCGAGAGGGCGATAACGCGAACCCATCGTGTCCGCGTTGTAGGTCGGCCACTCGGTTTCCTTGGGCTTCCATTGCGCCAAGGCGACGGCCGCTACGGCCAAACCTGCTAAAAACATTCTGCGACGCATATCCAATTCCTTCCTGGAGGTACTTGAGTGCATTCTACCGCGTGTTGCATCATGATTACAGATCCTTTGCTTCCGCCGCGCGCAGATTCTAAAAGTATAACTTCAGCGCCAGTTGAATTTCACGCGACGTGCGCTGAAAAAATGCCGGATTGCCCGCATAATTCAACGCCGCTGCTCCGGGCACGCCGATTGTCGCGGCTCCGGAGGACGCCCCCGACTCGTTGGGATTGTCGAACTGCGGTTTATTGAATAAATTGAACACCTCGCTGCGAAACTCCAGGCGCATGCCCTCGCGCCAGGGCAGCGGAATCACCTTGAAAAGGGACAGATCGATCTCGTTGGTCCCCGGCCCGCCAATGATATTTCGTCCGGAATTGCCATAGGTATAAGCTGGAGGAGCCGTGAACGCCGCTGCGTTGAACCAGGCATTCGGCCCCGGATTCGGGACATGCCAATCGCCGATCAGGTTGGCGCGCTGCGTTCCTCCGCCCGATCCTTCCGTATTGGTCCCCGAGTTCACGCTGAAGGGCGATCCGCTCTGGAAGGTGTCAATGCTGTTCAATTTCCATGCCCCCAGGAGGTAGTTGACCGCCTCATTCCAATCCTTGCCGAAAGCTTTGCCTTTACCAAAGGGAAGTTCATAACTCCAACTCAGCACCAGACTTTGGCGGATATCGAAATCGGAAGGGCCGCGGTCGCATTTTTCACATACAGGATTCTGCACTCCCCCGCTTGCGGTGGTGCTGGTGATGTCGATCGAATGTCCCCAGGCATAGGAGGCGAGAAACGCCAGCCCGTGGGAATACCGCCGCTCGGCGGTGACTTGCAGCCCGTTATAGGACGAGCTTTCGCCGTGCGAGATCTCAGTGATCGTCGCAAACAGGGGATAGAGCCGCCGCGGTCCCGCGGCTCCCGGCCCGGGAGCCGGCTGATTGATGTTGGGATAAATGGTCAGGTGCTCTCCTTGCGTGCCGGCATAAGCAATGGTCAGCACCGTGTCGGAGGTGATCTGCTGCTGGATCGAAAAATTCCGCTGCATGATCATCATGTCGGGATCGTTGCGCGGAAAATAGGAAACGCTGGTTCCCAGCGTCTGAAAATTGCCGATCGGCTGGTACGGCAAAAAGCCCTGGGAAAGGGGCGTAATGCCGGTGGCCAGATTCGTCGCCGTCACATTATTGACAATCGACAGGTTCCCGGCAAATGGCGCGTTGTTGTTGCCAAGCGAGTTCACGCTTTCGCTGGTGAAATCGTAAAATACGCCGAAACCCGCGCGCACGACGGTCTTCGAAGCAGCCTGATAGGAAAGTCCGAGGCGCGGCTCGAAATTCAGATAATTTCCGTTGTACATCGTGTCTTGCGGGATCTGCTGCGTTCCCACCGGGAAAACATTGTCGAGGGCCGGAACGAAATTCGCCAGCCGGTTGTGAATTTCCGTCCAGGGCGTGGCGATTTCGTATCTGAGACCCGCATTCCAGGTCAGTTTGTTGGTGATCCGATAATCGTCCTGCACATAGAGCCCGTGCTCCCATCGCCGCGTGCCCGTTTCCTGCCACACCGAAAGCGCCGCCGATGCGTCGAGCCCCAGCAGCACATCGGCGAGCCCGCTGCCCGTTCCGGCTGGCGCCGCCGGATTTTGCGTATACTGCCCGGTGAAGCTGAACAATCCCGACGGATCCGCCATTTGCACCGTATTCATCCCCCGCCGGAACAGATCGTAGCCCCATTTCAACGAATGGCGATCGTGGATCCAGTTAAAGTGCCAGCTATACTGATAGTTGTTGGTCGCCTTTACGAACGGGATGTTGCCCGATCCGCCGACCTGCGACGCCCCGGTAATCGCAAACACCGCTACAGCCTGCCACTGATACCCGTAACCGTCGATGCCGGGAATGCCGATCTGGTCCATGAAATGGCTCCCCTGATTGAAATTCACCCCGGTGTTATCGATTCGCGAATATCCGGCGCGAATTTCCGCCAAAAAAAACGGCGAGAAAACGTGCGTGTAGCCCAGAACCATCTGATTGCCGTCGCTTGAATAGTTGCCGGGAAAAATCGGACCGCCGGCGTACTGCGGAAAATATCCCGGATTGACGATGTTACCGGTGGTCGAATTGCTGTACCGCCCAAACAGCGAATCGTTGTCGCCGAAGCGATGATCGATGCGCAGATCGCCGGAAATCGGGGCCAGCGTCCGCGGAGGATTGTAGGAGTAATTGTTTGCCAGCCCAGGGCGGTTCGGCAGAGGATACAAATCCATGATGGCCACGCCGATGGGGTTCATCAAGGAGGGCGGAACCACGTTTCCCGCAAACGGCAGGCGCGCCGTCACTCCGTTGGCGGTAGCCGTCGTGTACGGGTTATAGAGCACGCTGGAAAGTTGCGTAAAAACGCCCTCGTGTTCCAGCGCCGTCGGGACCGTTTGCAGAAACGACTGGCCTTGAATCGTATACGACTTTTGCAGATCCGCAAAGAAAAACGTCTTATCCCGCACGATTCGGCCTCCCAGGCTTGCTCCGAATTGATTCTGGTGAAATGCCGGGATCTGCGGCGGATCGAAATAATTCCGCGCGTCCAGATCGGAGTTGCGGAAAAATTCGAACGCCGTGCCATGAAAATCGTTTCCTCCTGATTTGGTCACCAGGTTCACTGCCGCTCCGCCGGTACGCCCGGTCGAGGCGTCACGGCCGCTGGTTTGCATCTTGAACTCCTGGATCGCGTCCTGGTTCGGCAGCAGAATCATGTTGCCATACTCGTTGTCCTGCGATTGAATCCCATCAAAATAAGTGGTGCTGTCGCCGTTGCGGATCCCATTGACGGAAACGCCTTGCAAGCCGAGCTGGTTGCTGGCGCCGCGGGACATCGTGTATCCGGACCCGGAGCTGCTCGCACCCGGGGTCAGATAGGTGAGTACGAAAAAGTTGCGCCCGTTTAACGGAAGGTCGTTAATCGCCTGCGGCGTGCGTACATTTCCAAGCGTCGCGCTCTGCGTATCGAGCATCGCGGCGTTCGCCTCCACCGTTACAGACTCGGAAATCTGGCCCGGCCGCAGCGAAAAATCAACCCGCGCGTGCTGATCCACGTCCAGATAGATATTTTGGATGACGCGGGCGAAGCCTTGGGCTTCGGCCGCGATGGAATACGATCCCGGCTCCAGCGGCGGCGAAGCGTAGTTGCCCTCGCCAGAGGTCTGTGCCGCGACGGCCGCATTCGTTCTTGTGTTGCGAATCGTGACCGTGGCTCCCGCCACCGCCGCTCCCGTCGAGTCTGTGACGGTCCCCACAACCGAGGCCGATTCGGTCTGCGCGTTCAGCCCCAACGCCGCCGCAAGAATCGCCAAGGCAACCTGGCCCGTTTTTCTCATTCGCGCGAACTCCCGGCGGGAACGATAACATGCCGCCAAAACCGTGTCAAATGTGAATTCTCCAGGCGAAATTCTCTTTTGCGAAAAAACCGTCTATCCTGCATAAATGTCGATCTTCCGTGATCACCTGCTCGCCGGGCGGACCGCATTTGTCACCGGGGGCGGCAGCGGCATCGGTCAGCGGATGGCGGAGCGCTTCGCCGAGCATGGCGCTTGCGTGATGCTCGTCGGCCGGAATCAGGAAAAACTCGATGCCGCCGCATCCGCCATCCGCGGGCGCGGGGGTGTAGCCGCAACGCGGGCGGCCGATGTCCGCGATTACGGCGCCATCGCCGCCGCGGTCAAGTCGGCCCGCGATCAGTTCGGGGAAATCGACATTCTGCTGTGCGCCGCCGCGGGCAATTTTCCCGCCCCCGTTCTCGGCATGTCCGCCAATGGTTTTAAGGCCGTGATCGATATCGACCTCCTCGGCACATTCAATGCCTGCCGCGCCGCGTACGAGCACCTGAGGAAACCGGGCGCCTCCGTGCTCGCTATCTCCGCCAGCTTCGCCTTCCAGCCCGCCGCGCTGCAATCGCACGTCGGGGCGGCCAAGGCCGGCGTCGATAACCTGATCAAGACGCTTGCCATCGAGTGGGGAGCCGACGGCGTGCGCTGCAACTCCATCTGTCCCGGCCCAACCGACGACACGGAAGGCATGCGGCGGCTCGCCCCTACCGAAGAGGCGCGCCAGCGAACGGCTCGATCTGTCCCGCTCGGCCGATTGGGAACCAAGGATGAACTCGCCGATCTGGCGCTGTTCCTTTGCTCGGACGCCGCCGGTTACATAACCGGCGCGGTTTACGTCTGTGATGGAGGTATGTCTCTTTGTAGATCGTCGTTCGCGCTGCGGGCGGTAGAATGATTTCGAGCGTGACTCCTGCCACAAAGCCCAGTCTTCTCCGCCAGCTCGGAGTGGTCAGCGCCACCGCGCTGGTCATTTCGAACATGATCGGCGTCGGCATCTTCACCACCACCGGATTTCTCGCCGGCGACCTCGGCCGGCCTTCTCTCGTCCTCTGGATCTGGGTGATCGGCGCGGCCTGCGCGCTGTTCGGCGCGTTCTGCTATTCCGAGCTCGGCATCAACCTGCCCTCCTCGGGCGGCGAATATGTTTATCTGACGCGCGCCTACGGTCCCACGTGGGGCTTCATGAGCGGGTGGGCGTCCTTCTTCGCCGGATTTTCCGGACCCATTGCCGGCACGGCCCTGGCCTTCGCTGATTATCTTGGCCACTTCTGCGCCGCCTGTGCCGACGAGAAGCCGCGGATCATCGCGGGCTCCGGCGATTGGACGTTGCAGCTCGGCAAACAGCAGATCTTCGCCTGCGCGGTGATTCTGCTGTTCAGCATCGTGAATTTGCTGGGCGTGCGGCGTTCGGCGCGCGTTCAGAATTTCCTCACCGGCGCCAAGATCGCGGTTCTGCTGGTGTTCATCGTGCTCGCCTTTACGGTAGGTAGCGGGAGCTGGCACAACCTGTCGCTGGACGCGGTGCGCACTTCGCCTCATCCGGTATACGAACAATTCGCCATCAGTTTATTTTTCATTTATCTGTCTTTCAGCGGATGGAATGCCGCCACCTATGTCGCCGAGGAGCTGAAGCAGCCGGCCAGAACGCTGCCCATCGCGCTCGCCTGCGGCACGACGCTGGTCGCGGTCCTGTACATTATTTTGAACGTCGTGTTCATGTACGCCGCTCCGCTGGAAAGCCTGAAGGGCGAAGTGGCGGTTGGCGCGCTTGCCGCCTCGCGGCTGTTCGGAGCAAACGTCGGCGGGTTGTTCGCGGCGTTGATGGCGATGTCGCTGATGGCGACGGTGAACGCGGAAGTGACTATCGGCCCGCGCGTCTCCTACGCCATGGCGAAGAATGGAGCATTTTTGGCTTCCGCCGCCAAGGTCCATCCGAAATGGCGGACGCCGTATGTGGCGATCATTGCGCAGTGCGTTTGCGCGATGCTGATGACGATGACGCCGTTTCCACAGCTTGTGACGTATATCGGCTTCACGTTGAGCCTGTTCGCCGCGATCAGCGTCGCGTCGCTTTTTTATTTCCGCCGGCAGCCCGGCTGGCACAAGACGCGAATGGTGAGCTTTTGCTGGCCGCTGATCCCGATTCTTTTCCTGATTCCGGAAGCCTGGATTGTGGTGTGGGGCGTTCAATTGAAACCGATGATCTCGCTGGCCGCGGCGGTGACGATGATTACCGGCGCGCTGGTGTATCATTTCCGGCTCCGCTCGCGTCCCCCGGAACGCGTGGGGATAGAAACGTACTGAGCTGTCGTATACTGAGGTTTTGGCGCTATCGTCTAACGGTTAGGACGGAGCCCTCTCAAGGCTCAAATACGGGTTCGATTCCCGTTAGCGCTACCAGATCTCCTTTGCATTCAGCGACTTAACAGCGCGTCGATCACCTTTAGCATACACGATTGTGGTTGTTTTCAGGGTTTTTGCGATTCTCCAAATACGGGTTTTCAACCCGTTACAAGATCGATCTCAACTGCGGAAGCCAATGATCCGGCGGGAAACAGCCGGAGCAGATCCGCGCGCACCGTTATACAGCGAAGTGGATCAACTTCTGGCTTGCGCGTGAAGCGGGAATGATCCGCCAGAGCACAGGTGGGATATTGAGGCTATTGCGTCGGCTTCGTTGTTTGCGGTACCGGCAACTCATTCGGGATCGGTGTCGGCTGCAGAGTTCAAGGCACTCTCCTCATCTCGGCAACTTGCGTTGTCCGCTTGCGTTACCTCGTTGAAAGGGAGCGTAAGAACTGAATCAAGTTCCGCTTTTCGCCCTCTGAGAGATGAAGCGGGTGAAGCTCCGGGTCCAACTGCGGATTGCCATTGCCGCCGCGATTGTAATACTCGACTACGGCGTTAAGGGTTGCCAGACTGCCGTCGTGCATATATGGTGCGGTACGCGCGATCTCACGGAGAGTCGGTGTTTTGAAATCGCCGTGACCGGCGCCGGAGTCGGCGAACCTGCCGTCGCGCCAGGCGATACCGGTGTTGTGCAGGCGCTCATCCGTGAAATTCGGCCCGACGTGGCAGGCGGTGCAATTGGCCTTACCGCGGAACAACTGTAATCCCGCTTGTTCTTCGGCCGAGAGGGCATTGCGGTCGCCGTTGACGAATTGGTCGAATCGTGAATTGCCGGACAGGATCGAGCGGACGAAGGTCGCAAGCGCGTGGGAGATCTCGCCGGGTGCGAGTCCAACACGTGCGGAGGCTTCGGCAAGAGACAAGTTCATTTCATCGGAATCCTGGATCGGCAGTAGGACCTGCTCTTCCAGACTCGCCGCGCGGCCGTCCCAGAAAAAGAGCCGCCCGTAGCCGCGGTTGATCAGGGCCGGCGAGTTCCGCCGGCCTATGCGGCCGGACACACCTACCGCGACCGAACGCCCGTCGGAATAGGCGCGCTCCGGATCGTGGCACGACGCGCATGCCAGCGATCCATCGCGCGAAAGGCGGCGGTCGAAGAACAACCGCCGCCCCAATTCGATCTTCTCCGCTGTAAGTGGGTTCTCCTCCGGGACCGGTAGATACAGATCCAGCCCCAGAGGAATCGCGATTGCCGCCAGCAGCAGCATTACTTGCCCCCCGACTTGGGAAGGAAGTTTTCCAGCACCGAGACTTCGCTGATGGAAGGGCCGTTCTTCACGAACGCGATATACTGCCCGTCAGGGCTGATGATGAGCGGAGGAACGGCCTGTAGACCGCCAAAATCCGGCTCGATCTTGCGTGCTGTCCTGCTTTCGTCCGCCGGCATAGCCCATAACTCGCCGCTGCCGGCCGGTTTCCCCGGCGATACGGGCAGAATCCCCACCAGCGCCTCGCCGTCCGGCGTCCAACCGTCAATCCGAACATCCTCGCCCGCCTTCGTCCGATACAGCTCTTTGATACGCTGTACGCCGGTAGCCGAAATCGCTACCACAGCTTTGGGTGAATCTGCCGAGTCCGCGTTCACCATCGCGATCCACTTCCCATCCGGCGACACCCGCATCGACCCCAGTCTCCAGTTACGCAGCAACTCACGTTCCGCTCCGGAAGCCAGATCCTTCTCCATAAAAGCCCGCCACGCGCCGTTCCCAGAGATCTTCAGGTAATAGATCTTTTTCCCATCCGCCGACCAGTCGGAGTTGGTCACCTGATCCGGTTTTCCCGAACCATTCGGGTCATCGCTGACGGCAACCGGAATCGCGTCGCCGGTATCGGGCGCCAGCAGGAAAACGCCAAGCCGCCCTTTCCAATCCGTTCCGTCCACCACGAACGTACGCGCGTCCGGTGACAGGTGCGCGGCGGCAACGAAGGACATCCGCGGCCGGATCTCTCTTTCGATCTTGCCGGTCTCGACGTTCACTACCGGCAGCACTATGGGATCGCGCAGCGATCTACACCCCAGATACCGTCCATCCCGGGACCACGAGGGGCTGGAATTAGAGCCGACGAACTTCCTGATCACATCCGCCGGAGGTCCGGTAAGCCGTCCCGTGCTCCAGTCGATTCCCGCGATCTGCACGTTCCTGGCTACGCCCGTTCTGCCGAAGAACAGCGCGCCCGAGTTCGAAATCCCCAGCGACGATTCGAAAGTGCCCAGATCCGCCTTCAGCAACTGAGCCGGCCCTTGCACCTTCGCGTCATGGAATGGCAGCCCCCACAGCCCCATGGATCCCGACCGGTCGCTCGCAAACAGCAGCAACCCCCGCGCCCAGCCCATCACGATGTCTTGATTCGGATCCACCACTGCCGCGGTCTCCCTGCTCCCGTCCACCGCGATCACGTATACGTCGCGCTGCGCTTCGCCGTCCCCGGCCGCCATGTCGTATGCGAGGTATTGCCCGTCCGGCGAAAAGAACATCCGGGTCGATCCTCTCCAATCGGCCGACTTCAGTACTTTCAGCGTGCCGTTTTCCGCCGACAGGAGTCCGATTTGCGCCGTGCGATCCGCCCGCTTGATCCCGACCGCGATCCATTTTCCGTCCGGCGTCCAGTCATACGGTTCGATGTCGCTGACCTCCGGATTGTCAAACAAGCGCCGCGGCTTGGCATCCCCCGTAAGGTTCGCCAGTCGCACTTCATACCTCCACACGTCGCGCTTGAACCACGAGTAAGCCACTAGTTTTCCATCCTTCGAAATCGTCGAGTACTCCGCCTCTCCGCCCGGTTCCACAGTGCGATTCTCACCGGACGTTAAATCGTGGATGGCCAGCGCGCCATGATTCGCCCAATCCACGAACGAGAGCAGCCGCCCGTCCGGCGAAATCGATCCGTAAACGTCCACCTTCGGTCCGGTCCATACCTGCCGCTGCAGGGCGGTCTTCGCCGCGTTCGGATCTTCTAGCCGCAGGCGTGCCGCCGCCACCGCATCTTTCTGGTCCGGATACTCCTTCACGACCCGCTCGAACAGCTTCCGCGACTGCGAGTCGCCCATCTTGCGGTAACATTCGCCGGCTTCCAGCAGCGCCTTGGCCGCCAGCGCGCGCGATTCTTGCCGGCTGTTTCTGCCGCGCGCTCATACAATTGGATCGCTTCCTTCAGATTGCCCTCGGAGCGCTCCTTCACTAGTCCTTTCTCAAACATCTCCTGCGGCGTTTCGGCGGCAAATGCCGCGGCCGCCAACAGCAGACATCCCAAAACGCGTTTCATTGCTTTCGCCTCCGTGTTCGATGGTAGGCGGGATGGCGAAATCACTTGTCACCTGCACGCAAAATGTTCTTCACGAAATTGTCAGCCCACTTGTAGCCGACGCCATGCACAGTCAGCAGGTGAACGGGCTTACCTGCCTGGCGCTCCAGTTTGGCCCGCAGGCTGAGGATGTGATTATCTACGGTCCGGGTAGTGGGGTATTTTTCATATCCCCACACCGTCTCCAGCAGCTCTTCGCGCGTGACCACCTGGCCGGGGCGGCTGGCCATGTAGCGCAGAACTTGGAATTCCTTGCGCGTCATTTCCAAGACGCGGCCGGCGCGGCGCGCCTCGTATTTTGCGAAATCGATTTCGACATCCTCGAATGCAAGTGAGGCGATCAACTCGCCTGCGCCCGTGTTGGCGTTCGACCGCCGCAACAGCGCGCGCACCCGCGCCAGCAGCTCGGCGAGCGAAAAGGGCTTGGTCACGTAATCATCGGCCCCCATGTCCAGGCCCGCCACGCGGTCCATTTCCTGCCCACGCGCGGTCAGCATGAGGATGGGCATTTCCATCCCGTTGGCGCGCGCTTTGCGGCACACATCGTGGCCGCTCATGCGGGGCAGCATCAGGTCGAGAATCACCAGGTCGGGTTTCTGGCTGCGCAACAGCTCGTATCCCGTCTCGCCGTCCGCGGCCGTCAGCACGTCATAGGATTCGAGGCGCAGATTGTCCGCCAGACCGCGCAGGATCGCGGCTTCGTCTTCAATTACCAGTACGCGGCTCATACCCGCTGTTCCACGGGGAGTCGAAGCGCAAAGAGGCTGCCCGTGCCCGGGGTGCTTTCCACCGTGACCTCGCCGCCGTGAGCCTTGGCGATGTGGGCCACCAGCGTTAACCCCAGGCCGGCGCCCGGAACGCGCTGGTGCTCCGCCGAGGGCACGCGGTAAAACCGCTCGAAGATGCGCCCCTGATACTCCACCGGAATGCCGATTCCGTAATCCCGCACGCCGATCACCACCGCGCCATCTTCGCGGCGCGTTTCGATCTCGATCTCCTTCCGCTCGCCTGAGTACTTCATCGCATTCATCACCAGGTTCAAAACCGCCTGCTGCAAGGCGTCCGCATCGGCGTTCACCAACGGCAGTTCCTCGCCCGCCGCGACCTTGAGTGTGAACCCGGCCTGCTGCAAAGGATACTGCGCTGCCCGCACCGCGGTGTCCATCACTGCACCGATCGAGATGGGCTGCAGGCGGTACAGTTTCCGGCCTTGCTCGATCTTGGAAAAATCGAGCACGTTGTCCACCAGGCGGCTGAGCCGCTCGCTCTCGTTCAGGATGGTGTCCAGGTACTCCTCGCGGGAGACGACCTGGCTGGCGGGACGGATGCGCAGCGTCTCGGCAAACATCCGGATCGCAGTGAGGGGCGTCTTGAGCTCGTGCGAGACGCTGGAGACGAATTGCGAGCGCATCTCCGCCAGTTGCACGTCGCGCTGCACGTCCCGCCACAGCAGGTACGCTCCCGAGGCCGCGATGAAGAACACCAGGGCCAAGGCCGCCAGGTAGAGTCCTGTGCGCGGCGAGGGAGCACTGGTGACAGGCGTTGCCACTTGTGCCGGCAAGCGGCTTGAAGCAATCCCGACCAGCAACTCCTTGCCCGATTCCGGCGTCTTGGCCAGGCTGATTTGCCAGGCCCCGTGCTCGATCCAAACAGGATCGTCGCGGCGCAAGGCGGGGAGTAACGCCGGCAGGTCGGCCTCGAGCGATTCCACCTGATTCGCGAATTCGATTGCCGCTGCCGCCCGGTTCTGGAGAGCGGCGTCACCGAGCCGATCCCCGATACTCTTGAGGAGGTAGGCCGCCGACGGCGCGGCGGCGGACGGCTCTTCCTGCCGGAAGCGGGAGCGAACCACCGGCGTTTCGGCCGGAATCCCCAACAAGCGGTCCGCGGCATAGTAGGCGAATGGGACACCCTGCTCATCGGCCAGCGAGAACGGCGTGGCCAGGAGTTCGCGATTTACAAGTACGGCCCGGCCGTCCTGATGGACTCTCGAAAGAGCCCGACCGAGCAATAGCTGTATCAGCGCCTTCCGCCGGGCATCGTGGACAGTTTCCGAAGCCCGCTGATAGCAGGCGGCCGCGTCGTCGCCTGTGAATTCCGCGTGTTCGCACGATTCCAGGTCAGGCATCTGGCTTGGCGCAGTCTCCCAGGGTGTGCGAATGTTTCCATCTGTGACCTGGGCGGCGAAATCGACCGGCGGCTGGCGACCCGCAAAGAACGCTTCCGTCGCCGCACGCTTCATTCCCTGCAGGCGGGCCATTCTTTCCCGCTGCTGTTGCTGGGCCGCCGCGCGCCGCTCATCCTCGGCATGCCGCGCGGCCAATTCGCGGTCCTGGCGGATCATGACCCAGCCAAAGACGACCAGCAGGCCGCAGGGCACGAGCACGGTGGCCGCGAACAGCGCCAAGCGTTTCACAGCTTGCAATTCTAGCCCTTTCCCCGTGGCGTGTTTGTCATGAAATTGTCAGTCGGCAACTTCAGGCGGACCGCCACTTACTCGTCCTGGGCCCTTCGTCCAGGCTGAAAACGCCCTCAATTTGACCTATCACACCCCAGTTGGTCGAATTCATGCCGAGGATATGAGCGTGTCGTCGCCATTCGGAGATTGCGCCTTTTCGTAAGCGTCTCGTAAACCGCTCTTTCTGACGCACCGGTCGGCGGTGCATTGTGGTGTCATGAGCGATACTGTCGTTGAGGCGAAGCCGGGCAACCCGAAAGTAGACGAGTGGGCCGAACGAATCG
>Ga0209062_1001014_pt1 | contig 59291 bp, 63 predicted proteins | sample Coa_R2_2_FD_187158 | JGI IMG/M metagenome (GOLD analysis project Ga0209062, IMG submission 187158) | Surface soil microbial communities from Centralia Pennsylvania, which are recovering from an underground coalmine fire - Coalmine... | ecosystem: Environmental > Terrestrial > Soil > Unclassified... | reverse complement strand
GCGCGCGGCGCCGCCGCCTGCGCGGATGCGGCCTGCGAGAAGACCGGTCCCGACCCGGTCGCGGCCACGTACGTCATGACGCGAGTGTGCTCATACGACCTCATCCGTTGTGCAAGCCAGAGGCCCCGTCAGGGAGCGCTCCAACCCCTTCCCCACGGGGCCTGGGCGGGGAGCCCGTGGCATCGCCCCCCCCCCGCCACGTTGCCGGGGGTGCAGAACGCGAGGGTACTCGCACCTTGCACGACGGTCCACTGCCGCCGATCGTGTCCGCGCCCGACGGGAGGCGGGCGTCTCCGCCCGCCCCCACGCTCACGTTACCGCCGCTCGGCCACGGCGTACACCGAGAAGTGGTTGATCGGCCCGATCACTTTGTGCTGCTCGGTCGCGTCGAGCGACTCGACCACCGCCAGGAGTTGATCCAGGAGATTCGTGACGTACACGATCGAGAGCGCGGTGGTCGGCCTGTTCGTGCACTGGCCGTAGCTCAGTTGCAGCGCCGCCGGCACGATGAACTGGAGCCCCTGCGGCTGGAAGTTCACCGCGATCGTGTCCCCGGGGAGGGTGCGCGCCGAGATGGTCGTCGGCTTGAGCACCGCGAGGGGCGGCACATCCAGCTCGTGCGGGCCGAACACGACCCGCCCTCCGAGCGGTCCGATCACGGCCGACCCGGAGTAGGGGCCGCCGTTGCCAGTACAGGCGAAGTACTGTGGCGGCGCACTGCCGCCCAGAAGTCCGCCGAGCAGCGAGCGGTCGCCCACGGAACCCCGGGTCCCTGCCCCCGCCGGCATCGGCGTCGTGCTGACGATGGTCGGAGCCACCGGGTGGTTGTCATTGGCCATGCATGCGACGAGGAGCCCCGCGACTGCGGCCATCCCCATCGTCGTCCACTTGATTCGGCGCATCATGTCCTCGATCGGGTCGGAGACGCCGAGACGTGTCGCAGTTCGTGACAGTAGCGCACGACGCCGCGCAGCTCGGATCGGAATGCCCGATGAGCAAGCCGGGGGCCCCGCCGACCGCGATGATAAGCCGTTGCGACCACGTGAGAACGCATGGAAGTGTGGGCTGACCGCCACACCCGGATCGTGCAGAGCGCGAGGGTTCTTGCAGAATGAGATGGTGTCGCCCCGTGGGCGACCACTCCCGCCGGCGCCCGGGGCACATCATGCCCGATGCGCCGAGCTCCCGCGTCGCCGCGCTGCGAACGCCAGCACGCGGTCGACGTCCCCGGTATTGAGGACCTCCGCCGCCTCGAGCCATCCCTTTCGCGCGATTGCAATGCCGATTTCCATCACGTCCAGGCCGGCCGTGGAGTGTGCGTCGGGGCCGACCGCGATCGTGCAGCCGAGCCGCTTCGCGACCTGGCACCACCGCCAGTCCAGATCGAGACGGTGCGGATCGGCGTTCAGCTCCACGGCGACGCCAACGGCGGCCGCCTTCTCCAATACGGCCTCTACATCCACAGCGTAGGGCGGACGACGAAGTAGCAAGCGCCCGGTCGGGTGGCCGAGAATCGTGACGCGCGGGTCATCGAGCGCGCGCAGGATCCGCGCGGTCATCGCGCGTCGATCGAGGGTGAAGCGCGAGTGGACCGACGCGACGACGATCTCGAAGGAGTTGAGCACCGCCTCGTCATAGTCGAGATGTCCGGCCGGGAGGATGTCGGCCTCGATTCCCTTGAGCACACGGACGCCGGGACGCGTCGCATTGACCCGGTCGATCTCCTCGTGCTGGCGCGCGATGTCCTCGGGTGACAGCCCGCCCGCGTAGAACGCCGACCGCGAGTGATCGGTGATCGCGAGATACGACCATCCGCGAGCTGCTGCCGCGGCTGCCATGTCGACGATGCTCGCCTTGCCGTCGGAGTAGGTCGTGTGGCAGTGAAGCACGCCGCGGACATCGCCGGTCTCGATGAGCACGGGGAGCGCACCGCGCGCCGCGGCGGCCACCTCGCCGCGCCCTTCGCGAAGCTCGGGCTCGATATACACGAGGCCGACGGCGGCGTAGAGTGCGCGCTCGTCCGCAACCGGGATCCGCGCGCCTTGGTGGTCGTGCAGCTCGCCGCGTTCGATCGTGATCCCGCGGGCCGCCGCGTGCACGCTCACGTCGCGCAGGTGATCCTCGCTTCCGGTGGCGCGCCACACGGCGCTTGCGCGGTGCTCGGGTCGCACGCAGACGAGATCGCAGACCGTGCCATCGACCAGCTCGAGTCTCGCACTCGCGGCCGCCACGGTGTGCGGCGGGCCCGGCATCGCGTCGCGGACGCCCGGGGTGTCCGCAAACGCGCGAACGACTTCGGCGGGCCGCGCGAGAGTCGTGAGCACGAGGTCGATGTCGCGGACCACTTCCAACCGCCGTCGGACCGAACCGGCGACGTCGACGTCCACCACGTCCGGGTCGTGCCACCATGGCGCGGATCCGGCCCGCCTCCGTCGCAGCGGCCGGAAAGAGCATCAGGCCGCGCGTCGCGCGGAGGTGCTGGATGCCGCGCGCGATCTTGGCCGCCGATCGGGGCCCGAGCCGCGGGAGCGTGGCGAGCCGCCCGTCGGCCGCCGCCCGCTCCAGCTCATCGATCGAGTCGATGCCCAGGGTCGTATAGATCTGGTAGATCCGGCTCGCCGCCAGTCCGGGGACACGTTGCATTTCCACCAGCCCGGCGGGTGTTTCCGCCCGCAGTCGCTCGAGGAATGCCGACTCGCCGGTCTCGATGAGCTCGCGGAGGATCCCCAGTGTTGCCGGTCCGACGCCGCGGAGCTCGGCCAGCGCGCCGGACCGCAGAAGGGGGCCGAGATCATCGGTGTCGAGATCGAGGACCGCGCGTGCGGCGTTGCGATACGCCGCCGTCCGGAATCGGTCCTCCCCGCGCAACTCGAGGAGGTCAGCGATCTGGTCGAGCGCATGGGCAGCCGATCGGGGATCCATCGCCGGCACCAAAACGCAACAAGGGCGCCGGCCGTGCCGGCCGCCATCGCCCCCCAGGCCGTTCCCGATTACTTCTCTCGTACCGACCAGCATCCGGTGTGACCGATGGCCGAGACTCCGACCCGCCGACCGTGACGGCGCCACCCGAGATCAGCGCGCCCGAGGTGGCGGCGACGGCGGTGCCCGGCTTCTGGGCGTCGGTCGCCGAAGCGCTACGCGGCTCGCGGCAGGACTTCACCGAAGGCTCGGTCGCGCGAGCCGTCCTGCTGCTCGCCGTGCCAATGGTGCTCGAGATGGCGCTCGAGAGCGTCTTCGCGGTCACCGACGTGTTCTTCGTCGGCCGGCTCGGCGCCGACGCGGTGGCAACGGTCGGGCTGACGGAGTCGGTGCTTGCGCTCATGTACGCGGCGGCGGCGGGACTCGCCGTCGGGGCAACGGCCCTCGTCGCACGCCGCGTGGGCGAGCACGACCGCGCGGGCGCCGGCGACGCAGCCATGCAGGCGGTGCTGCTCGGGGGGCTCGCGGCGCTCGCCCTCGGCACGCTCGGTGCGCTCGGCGCCCCGCGCATTCTGCGACTGATGGGGGCCCCGGCGAGCGTCCTCGCCACCGGGACGGGCTACGCGCGCATCATGCTCGGCGGCAGCGGCACCGTGCTCCTGCTCTTCCTGCTCAACGCCATCTTCCGCGGCGCGGGCGACGCCGCGATCGCGATGCGCGTCCTCTGGCTCGCGAACTCGATCAACATCCTGCTGGGGCCGTGCCTCATCTTCGGCCTCGGCCCCTTTCCCAGACTCGGCGTGGCCGGTGCGGCGCTCGCGACGACGATCGGCCGCGGGACAGGCGTCGCGGTCGCGCTCGCCACGCTCGCGCGGCGCGGCGGCCGAGTGTCGATCCGACACCGGCGGGTCGCGATCGCACCCTCGGTCATGGGCCGCATGGTCCGGCTCTCGTTCGCGGGCGCGCTCCAGGCGCTGATCGGGACGGCGAGTTGGGTGGGCTGCATGCGGATCGCGGCGACCTTCGGCGCCGAGGTGCTGGCAGGCTACACGATCGGGATGCGGATCGTTGTCTTCGCGATCCTGCCGTCCTGGGGACTCAGCAATGCCGCGGCGACGCTCGTCGGCCAAGCACTCGGCGCGTCCCGGCCCGAGCGGGGCGAGCGGGCCGTATGGCTTACCGGATTCTACGATTGCTGTGTCCTTGGCGCACTCGGCGTGATGTTCGTGCTCGCGGCTCACCCCATTGTCGGTGTCTTCAGCAGCGACCCCGCGGTCGTGCAGGTGGGCGCGAATTGCCTGCGGATCATCGCCGCCGGGTTTCCGTTCTATGCCTACGGGATGGTCGTCACGAATGCCTTCAACGGCGCAGGGGACACCTGGACGCCGACGGTCATCAACCTCTTCATCTTCTGGGTGTGGGAGATTCCGCTCGCCTACGCGCTGGCGATCACCGCCGGCATCGGTCCGCGCGGCATCTTCACCGCGATCGCGGTGGCCTTCTCCACGCTCGCCGTGGTGAGCGCGCTCCTCTTCCGCCGGGGCCGCTGGAAGCGAGTCCGGGTGTAGCGCTGCGGCTCGGCGAGAGCCTTGCGCGACCGGCGGCGTTTGCAGAGTGTGGGGCGGTGTGGCTGACGGTAGCGGGCGGTCGCGTTGACTCGGTGGGAGGTACGATGACGATCTCGGCGGATCCGCATCTCCGCGCGCGCCTCGTGCGCAGCGCGGTCATCACCGTATCCCTCCTCACGGTCGTGCTCGCCAGCGTCGTCGGCTTCCTCCAGGCGAGGACCGAGTATGCGATCGCCGCGGCGCGCGGTCGGGCCCCGGCCCACGAGTCGGCCGGCGAGGTGGCGCCTCCGGACCGCAGCCGGCCGTAGACGGCCGGAGCGGGCCGATTACTCGGGCCGGCGGAGGAGCCCGAGTGCAACCATTGCTCGAGCCCAGACGTAGCCGCCCCAGATGCAGAGCGGAAAGTAGACGAGCGCACGCCACACGACGTTGAAGGCGAACTCCAACGACACGAGCCCGGCGCCGGTCGCGCGCACGGCTTCGATGGACCGCCAGAGCGTGCCGATCGCCCACGCCAGCACGCCGAACCAGCGCACGCCGTACTCGTAGACGGTCGCCGCGTCGGCCGAGCGCGCCCGCGTGAGCCCGAGTCGGCGCCAGCTCCAGACGCCGAGCCAGGCGAACAGCGCCGCCAGACCGCCCGCGGCCAGTGCCGCGGCCGCCGGTACGTCGTGGAGCACCGCGAGCAGCGCCGTCATGCACCCTACGGCCCCGCAGGTCAGCGCGGCTCCCCACGGCCAGGCGCCCTCGACCCACTGGCGCCCCGGATAGGCGGCGCCCGTGGCCGCGCTCTCGGCTGTCGCGCCCGTCGCATCCGGACGGCCGCGCGGGAACGCGCGCCCGCCTCCGGTCTCCGCCCGGCGCGATGTCCGGGACACCCACATGGGGCCGATGATGAAGAGCGCCCACCCGAGCGCGACGACCGAGACCATGATCGCCAGTCCCGCGGCTGGCGCGCCCGCGAACGCGCGTCGTCGGACCGCGACACCGAGGCCCAGCTCGAGGGCCCCGAACGCGATCAGGCCGCGAAGGAACCAGATGCGCCGCGTCGATGGGGGAGGCACGACGAACGTATTGCACATCGAGATCCGCCGCGATAGGTTCGCGCGCCATGTCCGGGTGGGCGGCATCGCGGCGCGACTCGCGCGGACGGCTACGACGGCGGGTCGTCGCCGTCGCCGCTACGGCGGCCGTCGCGTTCGGGGCGGGCCGCGTAGCCGTGGCCCAAACTGGTTCGGCCGCCGCGCGGGGCGACCCTCGCACCCCCGGCGGGACCGCGGCGACCGCGGCGGGAGGCACACCGGGCGCGGCCAACGCGAGTGACTCGCTCGTCGGGCCCCTCATCATCTCGTCGGCCGGCAGCATGCGCGAGGCGTTGACAGCGATCCTGGCCGCGTTCACGCGCCTCCATCCCCGAATCGAGCCGCAGCTGACGACCGGCGGCAGTGTCGCCGCGGCCCGGCGCGTCGCCGACTCGACGACGGTCCCCGACTGTTTCGTGTCGGCGGATGACACATTGATCGACGCGCTGCTCATGCCACGGTACGCGAGCTGGTCAGCGGCGTTCGCGCGCTCGGTGATGGTCCTCGCCTACACCGACGCATCGCGCTACGCGGACGAGATCAGCGCGCGGAACTGGGTCGAGGTGCTCACCCGTGCGTCGGTCCATGGCGCACGCGCCGACCCGTCGCAGGACCCGGGCGCCTATCGAGCCATCATGCTGTTCGAGCTCGCGGCCCGGTACTACATGCGCCCCGACCTCGTGAGCGCGCTCGAGCACACGGTTCGCATCACCGATTTCGGGCCCGGGGGTAGCCGGCTGCATACGCTGTTCGCGACCGGGGCCATCGACTACATGCCGATCTACCGCCCGTCGGCGGCGGAGCGAGGCCTGCGCTGGGTCGAGTTGCCACCGCAAGTCAACCTGGGCGACACCGCGTTCGCGGCCTCGTATGCCGCGGTGTCCGTGCGCATCCCAGCGGGCACGCCGGGGGCCCCCGACAGCGTGACCATCCGCGGCGCCCCGATCCGCTACGGCCTCACGGTCCCTCGCGCCGCACGGCACTCCGCCGCGGCGCTCGCGTTCGCCCGGTTCGTCCTCTCCCGGGCCGGCCAGACCGTGCTCCGCAACGCCGGATTCGACCCGCTGGAGCATCCGGTCCTTCGCGGTACGCCGCCCGCCGGCCTCCTCGATCCGTAGCAGGGGTCGGACACACCGCGCCCGGCACGGCGACTCGCGTCGAGCGCCGACGTTCGCCCGCCCCGGCACGGTGGCGGCAATCCCTGCCTCCTCACCGGTACTCGAACAGATCCACCTCCTGCGAGTCCGACAGGGTCAATGTCCAGGCGCAGCGGTCGTCGGCGTGCGGGACCACCCTGGTGACGGTCAGGGTCACGTCCCCCGCTCGCCAGCAGTCGCCGATCTGCGGTGGCAGGTCGTGGCTCTGCACCGGAGCGAGCACTCCGCCGACGAGCCGGCAGAGATTGGAGGGGACCGGTTGGCCGCTCATGCCGCGCGCGAGGCCGAGCGCCGGCCCGTTTGGGCGTACTCCATCCACTCCCGGCGCATGACCTTGGCCATGCGCTTCGCCGTCCTGGGGAGCCAGTCCGACCCGCGCCGGCCGAGGTCGGCCAGGATCGCGCGGGCTGCGCGCCGCGTGCCGAGGTGCACATTGGCGGCCTCGCTCCCCATGGCGCGGAACAGCGCCACCTCGTCGCGGATGCGGGGAATGTCGGCGATCTCGATGGGATTCGCATCCGGCGACAGGCGGCGGATGAGCCAGGCGCCCGCGCTCTGCTGGTAGGGGTCGGTCGCCCGGATGGCGGACCGGATCGCTCGCTCGTAGTATCGCTGCCCGTGGGCCGCCGGCCTGCCGCGCTGCCACTCCGACGCCGCCGGGACGAGCGCCTTGGCCTCGCGCGCGATATGCCCGCCATCGAACTCCCCGAGCAGCACGAACCGCGGCTGACCGAGACTGCCGACGCCGGCCGCACGGTGGACGATCTTCCCATCCTTCAGGGGTCCGGGACACGCGGCGCGCAGCGCACGCAACGCGTCCCGGGGGACGCGCTGGGCGACGGGCAGGCGGCGCAGCTTCTCCCAGAACGCCACCGGCGGCTTCAACTCGTCGATCCCGAGCTTCTCGAGCCGGCGCTCGTCCTCGGCGAGGACGATCGGATCGCCTCCCACCCGCAACGCGTGCCGGTACCCGTCGAGGATCGCCTCGCACGCCGCGCGGAGCTTCAGCTCGCAGGTCCCGGTGTCGCGCATGAGCTTGGCACTGGCCGCGAGCCGAACGAGGTCGTTGGTGTAGGGCAGCGGATACGCCTCGTCGAAGTCATCGACACCCCACGCCAGCCGGCCCTCCGCGTCGCGCCACGTGCCGAAGCTGTCGACGTGGAGATCACCGACGGCCAGCACCCGCGGCGCATCCTGCTCGTCCGGGCATTCGACCGGCCACAGCTGCACCCACCGGTAGTAGGTGCCGCGCATGAAGGCGAACAGATCCTGGCGCATGCGCCGGTGCTTCGCGCGGAGATCAGATTCGACGACCGCGCAGCACCCGCGCATCCAGACCTCGTACTCGTGCGTCGACCCGTGGATGTTCATCACGGCGAGCGGCGGTCAGGCACCGTCGTAGTAGCCCTTGATGCACCAGGTGACGAGATCACGCGCGAGGGCATCATCCGTCAGCGCGCTCGGCTCCTGGGGGCCCGGAACACGCCTCTCCCCCTCGCCGGTCCGGTCGGTCACTCTCCCACCCGCGCCACTCCCGCCATCCGCAACCTTGCCCCCGGCCGCTCGGCGCGCTGCCTCGAGCGCGATGCGCAGACAGATGACAATGTGCTCCGGCCGGACGCCGTTGGCGCGAAGATACGCGCCAAACGCCCGCGTCTCGGCCCCGAGCCGCTCCCGATCGGCCATCGCGGCGGTCAGGCGCTGCTCGTACTCCGCGGCGAGCCGGCGGTAGGCTGGTGTGGCGGGGTCCGTCCGACCGAGTGCCGCCGTTGTCTCTCGAACGGCCCGCTGCGTTCGGGACACACGCGCCGCGTGCGCCGGGATCACGGTCGGTGCCGGCGGACAGGGATCGACCCGCGCTGCCGAACTATTCCGCATGCGTCGTCGCCTCCCCTGGGTCGTGCAATGGTGATGCGGTCCGCGACGCACGGCCGTTGCCCCGGGCCGGCGTTGCAGCGATCACCGCGTCGTAGTGCGAAGGACGTGCCAGCACCGGGCTAAGCCGGCGGCGCGCCGGCGGCCGTCGCGCGCCAGATCCCGGCGCCCGCCGCCGCGTCGACCGTCCGGAATCGACAGGGCCGCGGCCGATCGACATTCTTCCGCGATGGGTATCGGGTACGCGCGCCGCCTCGGAACGTTCGACGCCGCGATGGTGACTGTCGGCGGCATCATTGGCGGCGGCATCTTCCTCAATCCGGCGGTCGTCGCACAGCGCGCGCACAGTGCGGCGCTCATCCTCCTCGTGTGGGGACTGGGTGGCCTGATCGCGATCGCCGGCGCGCTGTCGTTCGCCGAGCTCGGAGGCCGACGGCCCGACGCCGGCGGGGGATACGTCTACCTCAAGGAGGCCTTCGGACCTCTGCCGGCCTTCCTCTACGGCTGGACCTTTCTCGTCATCATCAACACGGGCGGTATGGCCGCGGTGGCGGTGACCTTCGCCCGATACAGCGCCGTCCTCGCGGGCCTCCCGCCGGGGGGTGTCCGGCCGCTCGCCGTCGGCAGCATCCTGCTCCTCACGGCCGTGAACTACTACGGCATCCGCGCCGGCGCGACGACGCAAAACATCTTCACGATCCTCAAGCTCCTTGCCCTCGGGGCCGTGATCACCGCCGGTGTCACCCTCTTGATCGCGGGAGCGGCCCAGGGCTCCGGCGGCCGCCCGGCGGGGGAAGCCCCGCACGACCCGTGGGCTCTCGCGCGCCTCATCGGGGTCGCTCTGATCCCCGCACTCTTCACGTACGGCGGCTGGGCCCACACGAACAACGTCGCCGGCGAGGTGCGGGACCCCGAGCGCACGCTGCCGCGGGCGATGACGCTCGGCATCGCGATCGTCGTCGCGACCTACCTCCTGGCGAACCTCGCCTACCTCGTGGCGCTCGGCCCGGCGACGCTCGCGGCAAGCGCCGCGCCCGCGTCGGACACGATGCGACGCGCGGTCGGCCCGATCGGCGGGCGGCTCATCGCGCTCGGCATCGCCGCCTCGACATTCGGGTTCGTCAACCTCACGATCCTGTCGGCCCCACGCATCCTCCAGGCGATGGCCGCCGACGGGCTCTTCTTCGCTCGGGCGGCGGCGCTCCACCCACGCTACCGCACACCGTCGGCCGCGCTCCTGGCGCAGGCCGTGTGGGCGGTGATCCTCACCTGGTCGGGCACGTACGGACAGTTGCTGGACTATGTGGTGTTCGGTGACTGGATCTTCTTCGGCCTGATCGCAGCCACACTGTTCGTGTACCGACGGCGCGACCGGCGTGCCGGCGCGGCCGGGCGGGCAGGGTTCCGGGTGCCCGGCTACCCGGCCGTCCCGGCGCTGTTCATCGCCGTCGCGGCGTGCGTCGTGGCGAGCAGCGTCCGATCCAACCCGATGAATGCGCTCCTGGGCCTGGGCCTCATTCTCCTGGGCGTGCCGGTGTTCTGGCTGTGGTACATCCGATCAACACCCCGCAACGCATCCGCCCGGGCGGTGTCCGGTGAGTGAGCGCGCGCGCGACGGCGCCTCGCGCAAGGAGAGCCCCTACCTCACCTGGGTGAAGGGACTGCCGCCGGTCGAGATCAACCTCGCGTCGAGCGCCGTGCCCGCCTGTCCCGCGTCGGCCCTGGGCCCGGCGGAGCCCGACGCGCCGCTCAACGACCGGAGCGACTACGGATGGCCTCCGCTGCTGCACCGGCTCGCCGCGCGCTACGGGGTGCACGAATCGGCCGTCGCCGTCGCCGCCGGCGCCTCGATGGCCAACCATCTGGCGATCGCGACGCTGATCGAGCGGGGCGATCACGTCCTCGTCGAGTGCCCCGGATACGACCCGCTCGTGCACCTTCCCGCGCTCTGGGGCGCGACCGTGGACGCACTGGTCCGGCTACCGCGCGACGGTTACCGGGTCGATCCCGATGCCGTCCGGCGCGCGCTCACCCCGCGGACACGGCTCGTCGTGCTGTCGCACCTGCACAATCCCACCGGCGTCGCGCTCCAACCGTCCGACCTCGCCGCGCTCGTCGCGCTCGCCGACGAGCACGGGCTCCACATCCTGGTCGACGAGGTATACGGCGAGTGGCTGATCGAGCGCGGCGCGCTGAGCGCGGCACGGGCGTCGCCTCGCGTCGTGGCCACGTCGAGCCTGACCAAGGTCTGGGGGCTGGGCGGGCTCCGCGTGGGGTGGGTGCTCGCCGAGCCCGGGCTCGCCGATCGGATGCGGCGATTCGCGGGGCTGTTCGACAACGTGCTGGCCCACCCGAGTGAGCGCCTCGCCGTGCGGGCCCTCGACCGCTCGGCGGCGATCATTGGATCGCACCTCGCGCTCGTGGCCCGGAACCTGGCGCGGCTCCGCGCCTGGGTCGCGTCGACGCCCGGGGCGTCCTGGGTCGAGCCGGCGGCCGGCACGGTGGCGTTCGTGGACCTCGGGCGCGGCGACACGAGCGCGTTCGTCGAGCGCCTGGCCCGGGGCTCGCGCACGCTCGTGGTGCCCGGCCGTTTCTTCGGTGCGCCCGAGGGCGTGCGGATCGGCCTCGGGATCGACCCCGCCCTCCTCGACCGCGGACTCGCCCGGATGAGCGAGGCGCTGACGGGTTAGAGCGCGCTAATTGTATGCAGAGATGTTGCGTCTCCAGCCGCCAGACGTTTGCACCCGGAGACCGCTCTTTCATTCCCGATCCCACGGATCGCATCCTATGCGCGCACTTGTCGTCGTTGACGACCCGCACAGCGCCGACGTGGCCTGTCGCTGCCTGCTGGCCGCGCGCGGGTTCGCGATCGCGGCAGACCGGGCCGTGACGGTGCCGGACGCGCTGGCGATGCTCGACCGTACCGCGTACGACATCGTGCTCGTCCACGACCGCCTCGGTACTCGCGACGGCCGCACCGACGGGCCGGCCCTCATGCCGGAGCTGCGCCGCCGCTGGCCGTCAACGTCGGTGATCCTGCTGACCCAGGAGCGATCACCCGCGGTCGACCAGGCGGCGACCGACGCCGGGGCAGTCGACTGCCTCGAGATGGGCGAGTTGAGCAGCCCCGTGCTCGAGCACGCGCTCCGCTACGCCGCCGAGCGGCGCCGGCTGGCCGCGCACACCAGCGCCAACGACGCGCTGCTGGAGACCGTGATCCGCCACATGCCCGAAGGGCTCGTGGTCGTGGAGTGCCCGTCGGAGCGGGTGCTGATCACCAATCCGGCCATGGACCGAATGACCGGCAGCCAGCCGTTCGCGCCCGGTGCCCGCGTCGGGGATCGCGTGCACGCGCTCCGCCACCCGGACGGACGGCTGCTGCGCGAGGACGAGCGGCCGCTCATTCGCGCCCTGCGCCACGGCGAGGTGATCGACAGCGAGTACTACGATGTCACCCACCCCGACGGGACGGTCCGTGCGGTCCGGGTCGGGGCGGCGCCGATCTACGATCCCGAGGGACGCCGGATCGGCGCGATCGGGAGCCTCTACGACGTGACCGAGCGGCGGCGCACAGGCGAGGCACTCCGGTTCCAGGCCCGGCTGCTGGACGCGGTCGACCAGGCGGTGATCGCCTCCGACGTCGACGGCCGGATCACGTACTGGAACCGGTGCGCACAGGTCCTCTCCGGCTGGACTCGCGCCGAGGCGCTCGGGCGTCTCGCGGCCGACGTGCTCGTGGCCAGTGCCGACCCGCCGGCCGGGGCCGTGTCCGCGCCGCTGCTCGGGAGCGGCGAGTCCTGGTCCGGCGAGCTCGAGATGCGGTGCGCCGACGGGGCGTCGCTGCCCGTGTTGGTCACCCACTCGCCGATTCACGACGAGCGCGGCGCGCTAACCGGCTTTGTCTGCGTCGCCACCGACATCAGAGACCGCCGCAAGCTCGAGGAGCAGATCCGGCAATCGCAGAAGATGGAAGCGGTCGGCCAGTTGGCGGGGGGCATCGCCCACGACTTCAACAACATCCTGACCGTCATCAGGACCCTGGGTGAGATCCTTCTCGACGATACACGCATCCACGACGCCGCTCGAGCCGACGTGGCGGAGATCGCCAAGGCGGCGCGGTCGGCCGCATCGATCACCGGGCAGCTGTTGGCGTTCAGCCGTCGCCAGATGCTGCGCCCGCGGCCGACCGACGTGAACGAGACGATCGTCCACCTCGTGCCGATGCTTCAGCGGCTCATCGGCGAGGACATCGTCGTCCGGACGGTGCTGGACGGTCGGGCCACGCTGGCGCAGGCGGACCCGAGCCAGTTGGAGCAAGTGCTGCTCAACTTCTCCGTCAACGCGCGCGACGCGATGCCCGCGGGCGGGACACTCACCTTCGCCACCCGCTGTGTCGACATTGGCCCGTTGGAGCCGCGCTGGGGGCCCACCGTCCCGGCCGGGGCTTTCGTTCAGATCGATGTCGTCGACACCGGCTGCGGCATGGACGAGGTGACGCAGGCCCGAATCTTCGAGCCATTCTTCACGACGAAACAGCCCGGGCACGGGACCGGGCTCGGGCTCGCCACGGTCTACGGCATCGTCAAGCAGCTGGGGGGACATGTCCGGGTGGAGAGCCGCAAAGGAACCGGGACGACGTTCTCGGTCATCCTCCCCGCGGCCGGCGAGGCCATCGACGGCCCGCTCGAGGCCGAGCGCCGGCCGGCGCAGTCACCCGGGCCACGGGAGCGGCCCACGGTCCTGGTGGTCGAGGATGATCCCGCGGTGCGGACACTCGCCACCCGGGTGCTGGAAACGCGCGGATTCCAGGTGCTGGCGGCCGGGAGCGCCGGCGAGGCGTCGGCCGTGGCGCGCAGCCACTCGGGGCCGATCGGGCTCGTGGTCACGGACATGGTGCTGCCCGACGGGTCGGGGACGGACGCGTACCGGTCGGTGTGCGCGCAGCGGCCCTCCGTACCGGTGCTCTACATGTCGGGCTATACCGACGACGACATCTTCCGCCGCGGGCTCTCCGACGCGAGCGCGTCCTTCCTCCAGAAGCCCTTCTCCGCCGTCGACCTGCACCAGGCCGTCGAAGAAGCCCTCGCCCCACTCGCCGGCAGCGCCGGATAGCTCGCCGGCAGCCCCGGATAACGAACGGCGACGGCGGGGCCGTGGTGATGCCGTGGACGCGCGATCACGTCGGCACGCACCCGCGCCGGTACCGGGACCGACACGACGGGGCGGCCGTCCGGGCATCGGTGCGCGATGCGAATCGCGGGCGGCATGAATGCCGCCCGGCATCGGTGCGGGATGCGAACGGCGGGCGGCATGAATGCCGCCCCTACGACGGGGCCGCGGGACCCGGCCGTCCCGGCATCGGGGCGGGATGCGAACGGCGGGCGGCATGAATGCCGCCCCTACGACGGGGCGGCGGGACGCGGACGGCGCGACATGGCGGGCCGGACATCGGGGCGGGATGCGAACGGCGGGCGGCATGAATGCCGCCCCTACGACGGGGCGGCCTGGCGGCCGCCCCTACGGCGTGGGGGCGCGCTCCACGGTCATCTCGACATACGACGCCTGGGCGCCGCGGCGGTACACGCGCTCGCGCTCGGCGTGAAAATCGCCGTCCTTGGCCTCGAAGATGTTCGGGACATACACCTGCGGATTCCGGTCGATGATCGGGAACCAGGTGCTCTGGACCTGCACCATGATCCGGTGTCCCTTGAGGAACCGGTAATCCTGTGTGTGCAGATCGATCGTATACGGCGTCACCGCTCCCGGGGTCACCGGTGTCGGGTGGGTATAGCTCTTCCGGAAGCGCCCGCGAAAGACATCGTTGGCGACCATGAGCTCGTATCCTCCGAAGCTCGGCGTGCCGCTCCCCGGCATACCCGGTGTCGCCTGCCAGGGGACGGTATCGGGATACACGTCGATCAGCTTGACCACCCAGTCGGCGTCGCTGCCCGTGGTCGCCGCGAAGAGGTGGGCGCTCACCGCGCCGGTGAGCACGACATCGTGCGTGAGGGGCGCGGTCTCGTAGGTCAGCACGTCGGGCCGGTGATCGACGAAGCGCTGGTCCTCGAGCAGCCAGGTGTACCAGCCTGACCCTCCCGGACCGGGATAGTACGTCGGCTGAATCGGCCGGTGCCGATACGGGACCGGATGCGCGGGGTCGGAGACGTAGCTGTCGAATCCACTGTCTCCGGCCACCGGAGTGGGGGCCGAGAAGGCGGCGTGCCCGCCGGCATCGAAGTACAGCCGCTCGGTGCTCACTCCCGACTTTGGCGGCCAACTGTCGAAGTGCCGCCACTGATTGCTCCCGCCCTCGAAGGTCGTGGCCTCCGGGAAGTCGCCGGTCCCGCGGTCCTTGAGATAGAAGGCGAAGAACGGCACCATGACGTTCTTCCGGAAATCGGCCGACGTCGGACTACCGAAATCGATCGCGCCCAATGTCCGCCCGTCGGGATCCGCCCAGCCGCCATGGTTCCACGGGCCGACGACGAGGAAGTTCTTGTGCGCGGTGTCGTGCTTCTCGAGTGCCTCGTAGATCGTCACCGGCCCGTAGAAGTCCTCCTGATCCCACCACCCGGCGACGTTCAGCGTCGGGACACTCACGTGGTCGAGGTACGGGAGCGCCGTCTGCCGCTGCCAGAATGCGTCGTAGTTCGGGTGCGCCACGAAATCGTTCCAGGTCGGGATCGTGCCGTGAAGGTACCGGCGATCGACGTTCGACAGGGCGCCCAGGCCGAGGTACCAGTCGTACGTGTCGTACTGGTCGAAGGCAAAGTGCGCCTGCCCCTTGTCCGTCTCCATCATCGTCGCATACTCGAAGCCGTAGCTGAGCCGGAACGCGCCGTTGTGATGGAAGTCGTCGCCGATGAACATGTCGACGGGCGATGCCTGCGGCGAGACGGCCTTGAGCGCCGGGTGCGGGTCCAGCATGGCCATGACCGTCGTCCAGCCGTCGTAGGAGATGCCGAGCTCACCGACCCGGCCGTTGGTGTTCGGCACGTGCTTCACCAGCCAATCGATCGTGTCGTACGTGTCGGTGCTCTCGTCGATTGCCTTGGGGTCCCGGCGATCGCGCGGCGCACGCTGCATCACGAACCGGCCCTCGGATTCGTGGCGACCGCGGATGTCCTCGAAGACGAAGATGTAGCCGTCGGCGGCCAGCTCCTTGAGGTAGCTGTCGAACTCGCGGCCGTACTCATCGATCCCGTAGGGCGTGCGGAGCAGCATGATCGGGAGCGGCCCCGACATCGCGGTCGGGGTGTAGATCGCGATGTGCAGCCGGACGCCGTCGCGCATCGGGATCATCGAGTCCTGCTTGGTGAATCCGGGGGGCACCGGTTCTTGCGGAGCCTGGGCTCCGGCAGAGACGGACGCGGCGGCAACACCGAGTGCGGAGAGGAGTGTGACCGCGAGCGGTGTGGCGCGGGGTCGGCGGGAGGTCGGCATGAGCGCGGGGCGGCCAGAGGGCGGAGGGAGCGCATGTCCGGGGACCGGCACGTGCCCGGCACCGGATGCGTGAAATTACGCCCGCCACGCGAGTGCGCGAGGGCCGCCGCCCGATGATCGGACGGCACCGGCCCGGCACGTCATGCGGGCCGCGTCACGCGGTCCGCGCCCGCCCCCCCGTAGGGGCGGCATTCATGCCGCCCGCTGCTCCCATCCCGGGCCGATGCCGGGACGCCGCGTCCCGCGGCCACCAAAGGAACGGGTTTTTTTTGATGGTGCAGGGGCAATTCGCGTCGCGAATTGCCCCTGCACCGGGAACGGCAACGACGGGCGGGATGCCGATGCCGTCGCCGGCGCGCGGCAACGGGGTCGTATCGTAGGGGCGGCATTCATGCCGCCCGCGACTCGCATCCCGCACCAATGCCGTGCGGCATTCATGCCGCCGGCGATTCGCATCCCGCACGGATGCCGGGACGGCCGCGTCCCGGGGGCACCAACGGAACGATTTTGGTTGATGGTGCAGGGGCGGTTCGCGTCGCGAATTGCCCCTGCACCGGGAACGGCAACGACGGGGTGGGGCCACCGTGCCGCCGCGGCGGGGGGTGCGCGGGCACATCGAACGGGCGGCCTGGCGGCCGCCCGGACGACGATCACCGTCCGGTGAACACCGACAGGGGCATGTACGCCGACACGCCCCAGTTGGGCTGATCCACGATCTGCGAGATCTTGAGGTCCGCCGCCAGGCTACAGAGGATGTACGCATCCTCGCGGCTCAGCCCGTGCTCGCGACCCAGCCACTCGATGAGATCGCGGACCGCGTTCCTGGCGTTGGTCATGAGATCGGGGCCGAGCGCCGTCGCCGCGTAGTAGCCACGTCCGTCGGACCGGGGCTGCAGGGACCCGGGCGGCGTCCGGAAGTGATATCGCCACGGCCGCATGCCGCCGCCCTTCACCACGCGGAAGCGGAGCGAGAACCGCATCGGGCTCTCGATCCCCGTGACGCACACCTCCCCATCGCCCTGCGCCGCGTGGCAATCGCCGGCCGAGAACAGCGCGCCGCGAACGAAGACCGGCAGGTAGAGCGTCGAGCCGGCCGTGAGATGGCGTGTATCGATGTTTCCGGCGCCCTTGGTCGGGGGCAGCACATCGTGCGGTCCCGGCTCGTCGGTCGCGACCCCCATGGTGCCGCAAAACGGCGCGATTGGAATACGGATGTCGGCCCGCAGCGGCGTGTCGCGCCCCGAGGAGAGGTCGAAGTGCCGGAGGTACGGCGCCGGGAAATCCTCGGCGAGGAGCCCGAGCCCCGGGATGAGCCCGGCCCACCCCCAGTCGAGCGTCTCGAGCGTGAGGATATCCACCTGGAGCGTGTCGCCCGGCTCCGCCCCGCGGACGTAGATCGGGCCCGCCAACGGATAGAGGCGCGCGAAATCGAGCGAGCCGAGCACCGAGGCGGGATCGCCCGGGCGAATCTGACCGTCCGTTACCTCGTCCGTCTCACAGTGCACGACGTCACCGGGATCGATCTCGACCGCCGGCGGCTGCGCATTGTCCCACTTGTAGTGGACTCGCCCACCACCCCGCTCGATGGAGTGTTCCGCCATCTCCGCCTCTGGTTGGAGTCGTCCCCGCCGCCCTGGATCCGCCGCGGGATCCGTCGCGCCCTGGCTGTCCGCTGCCCGCACATCGCCCGCACATCGCCCGCACATCACCCGCACATCGACGGCTGATCGACGGCACATGGGCCGCAGCTCCGCTGCGTGCGGCCGCCGAGGGAACGGGAGATACCAGCCGCGCCCGCGCAGGGCAAGTGGCGGCACATGCCGCCCCATGTCGCGGCCCGGTGCAACCGAACCCGCCCGCCGGATGTCCAACGACCCTGACAGGCACGAGCGACGAGGACGAGGACGACCGTGATGAAGCGACTGGTGCACAGCGAGTTTCTGGGTCAGGCCGAAGTCGTGCGAGCGACACCCGACCTGCTCTTCTTCGAGATGGCCTACGCCGCGCACGCCCGGCTGCCCCGTCACACCCACGAGCAGGCGTACTTCTTCTTCGTCCTGAGCGGCACCCTCACCGAATATTCACATGGGCGCGCACGCCACTGCGCCCCGGGCACCGTCATCTTCAACCCGGCGGGGATCGACCACCACGACGAGGTGGGCGGTCGCGGCGCCCGGTGCTTCGTCGTCCAGCTCAGCCACGCGTGGTCCGCCGGACGGCTGGAGACCCACCGAGCGCCGGAGTGGGTCACGTTGCGGAGCGACGTGGCGTCGGAGCTCGCCAGCCGACTGCGGCGTGAGGCGCGGCAGTGGGAGCCCACCTCACCGCTCGTGGTCGAAGGCATCCTCCTGCTCCTGAGCGCCGAAGCCCTCCGCGCCGACCGGCGGACGGGGATCCGCACGCCGGCCGTCTGGCTGACCCGCGCCGCCGAGTCGCTCGACGCGAACTTCGCGTCGCCGCCGACCATCCACGAGCTGGCCTTCGACGCCGGTGTGCATCCGGCATACTTCGCTCGATCCTTCCGCTCCGCGTTCGGCTGCACGCCCGGGGCCTATGTCCGCGGCCGACGCCTCGGCTGGGCGCGACAGCAGGTGGCGCACGGCGGCGCGCTCGTCGAGATCGCCCTGTCGGCGGGCTTCGCCGACCAGGCGCATTTCTCGCGCGAGTTCAAGCGCCGATTCGGCGTCACCCCGTCGGAATACCGCCGCGCGCGGTGAGCCGCGTGCGGTGAGCCCCGTGCGGTAAGCCGCGTGCGGTGAGCCGCGTGCGGTGAGCCGCGTGCGGTGAGCCGCGTGCGGTGAGCCCCGTGCGGTGAGCCCCGTGCGGTGAGCCCCGTGCGGTGAGCCCCGTGCGGTGAGCCCCGTGCGGTAGGCCGGCAACGATCGGCCCGGGCGTCATCCGTTTCTCGGACCGGCGACCCTGCGGTGACCGACGCGTCGACCGCGTGGAGGGGATCCGCCCCGCCGTTTGACACCGACGCCGGGTAGCCGGGTCAGTCCGGTTCAAGGGCACGCGCTCACGTTCAAGCCTCCGGGCGTCGAACCGCGTACTGTCACCCGCCATTCACATCTCACGACCACCGCCCGGAGGCGGAGTGAGCACTCGTTCGGTCATCGTAGCCGCGGTATCGCTGGCGCTGGCGATCGCTGCCGGCCACGCGTCGGGTCAGAGCCCGGCGCGGCGCATCACCGGCCGGATCGTCGATTCGGCGGATCAGCAGCCCCTTCCCGCGGCCCAGGTCATCGTCACCGGCACCACGATCGGCGCGGCAACCTCGGATAGCGGCGCCTTCGCGCTCCGCGTCCCCGCCGGAACCCAGAGTCTCTCGGTCCGACGGATCGGCTATCGCGCGGCGACCGTCCGCCTCGGCGACGCGCAGACGGACGTCACGGTGATGCTGCACCGCGACATCCTCCAGCTCGAGCAACAGGTGATCACCGGCGTGGGGACCTCGATCTCCTCCCGGAACGCCGCGACCCAGGATCCGGTCATCGTCTCGCAGACGATCAACGCGGTCGCCACGCCCACGATCGAGAACGCGCTCGAGGGCAAGGTCCCGGGCGCGTTGATCAGCGACAACTCCGGCGCGCCGGGGGGCGGCTTGCAGGTCCAGGTGCGGGGGACGACGTCGATCTACGCCACCGCCGCGGGCCAGCCGCTGTATGTCATCGACGGCGTGATCATGAGCAACGCCGCCATCCCATCGGGGTTGAACTCCATCTCCAACGCCGCCAACAACACCTCGGGGAACGGCCCCTCGCCGCAGGACCAGGAGACGAACCGCATCGCGGACATCAATCCCGCCGACATCGAGTCCATGCAGTTCCTCGAGGGCTCGGCCGCATCCGCCATCTACGGGGACAAGGGCGCGGCCGGCGTGATCCTCATCACGACCAAGCACGGCAGCTCGGGCAAGCCGCAGTACAACCTCACGCAGCGGGTGGGCGCCTTCAGCCTCAGCAACACGCTCCCCGTCCGCCGCTTCACGCTGGCGGAGGCGCAGGCCGACAACATCAATCGCGGCGGGCCGCTCACGGCCGCCCAGGTCGCCGAGAACTACAACGCCTGTAACGGATTCTGCGACTTTCAGCACCAGCTCTACGGCAGCGGCGCGGGGTCGTGGGAAACGGACATCAGCGTCAGCGGCTCGACGTCCTCGACCCAGTACTTCGTCTCGGGATTGTCCAAGTACGACAATGGCGCCGAGATCAACACCGGGTACCAGAAGCAGTCGCTGCGGACCAACGTCGTCCAGCACATCACGAGCACCCTGACGGCGGCCGCCAACCTCGCCTACTCGGCCTCCCTGGCCCGGCGCGGCGTGAACGGCAACGACAACCTCGGGATCGCCGGCTACGACAACATCTCGTACACGCCGTCGTACTTCAACATGAACAAGCGGAACCCCGACGGCTCCTTCGTCCGGAATCCGTACGGCGTCGCGAACGCGTTCGACGATGCGCGGCGGATCCTGACCCCCGAGACCGTGAACCGCATCACGGCGGGGGGGAACCTCGACTTCAAGCCGATCACGAACCGGGTCCAGAGCCTTCAGTTCATCCTCCAGGCGGGCGCCGACTTCGCCAACCAGAAGGACCAGTTCTACGCTCCCGCCGACCTGCAGGTCGAGCGGTCCCCGCTCAGTGCCTTCCCCGGCACGTCGACCTACCAGTCGGCGTCGAATCAGCTCGCGAACTACTCGATCAGCATCATTCACGCCTTCACCGGCGTGCGCGGGATTCAGGCGACGACCTCGGTCGGCATCACCCACGACCAGAACGCGCTCTTCCTCCCCGACATCGTCTCGCAGAACCTCGTCGCCGGGCTCGCCAATCAACAGTTCGGGGTCGTGCAGACGAGCTACTACACTCAGCAGAACGTCGTGAACCAGGGCGTCTATGGACAGGAGCAGCTCCTGCTGTTCAACGAGCGACTCGCCGTCACCGCCGGCATCAATGCGGAGGCCAGCAGCAACGACGGCGGGGTCAACCGCTACTATCCGTTCCCGAAGGCGTCGGTGTCGTACCGGTTCCTGGCGCCCGCGCGCGGGATCGATGAGATCAAGCTGCGGGGCGCGTACGGCGTGTCCGGCACGGTGCCCAACTACGGGGTGAAGTTCAACGCCGACTCGCTCCGGGGTTATCTCGGCACCCTCGGCATCCGTTACGGACTCGTCGCCGGCGATCCGAACATCAAGCCCGAGACGAACACCGACTACGAGACCGGGCTCGATGCCACCCTGTTCAAGGGCAAGGTGACGGTCGGCGCGACCGTCTACCAGAAGCGCATCACCGACCTCCTGCTCCAGGCACAGGCCCTCCCCTCCACGGGCTTCAACCAGCAGTGGATCAACGGCGGGGAGATCACCAATCAGGGGATCGAGCTCCAGATCGCGGCGACACCGATCACCGCCGGTCGCTTCACCTGGCTCACCGGGGAGAACTTCGCCCGCAACCAGGCGGTCGTGAACAACCTCCCTGTGCCCGCCTTCCAGCCGGGCTTCACGGCCTTCGGCTACAGTCCGTTCGGCGGCTACCGCATCCAGGCCGGCGCATCACCGTCGGCGTTCTGGGGGCAGACAATCGTGAAGGGCGTACCGACGATCACGGCGATGGGTGACGCGAACCCGGCCTTCACGATCGGGTTCAGCAACGATTTCAGCTACGGACCGCTCCACCTGCACACCTTCCTGGACATGCGCCGCGGGTTCAAGGTCTCGGACCTCACCGAGCAGTACTTCGACGGCGCCCACAACTACAACGACACCGCCGGCACCAATCGCCGGACGGCGGCCGAAGCCGCTGGACTCACGCCGTATCTGTACAACGGAGACTATCTCAAGCTTCGCGAATTGACGCTCCGGTACGACCTCCCGTTCGGCCTCCTCGACCGGGTGGGCCGCGGCGTGTTCCGCAATGCGAGCATCAGCCTGTCGGGCCGAAACCTGGCCACCTGGACGCGCTACCCCGGGCTCGACCCCGACGTCAGCAACTTCAGCAGCCAGCTCGTCGGGCGCGGCCAGGATGTCACGCCCTACCCACCGACCCGCAGCTATTTCCTCTCCCTGGATCTGGGCCTCTGAGATGATGTCACCAACTGATCGGCGGCACGGCACACCGCACGGCCCGACACAGGGCCCTGTACAGGGCCCCAGACAGGGGCCGATGCACGGCGCGGGGCGCCGGGCTGCCCCGGTGCTGCTCGCCCTCGCCTCGGCGGTGGCCGCGGCCTGTAGCAATCCCACGGTGCCCAACTACAACGCCCTGGCCGGCTTCCCGCACACGGCCGCGTCGCTCCAGAGCGAGGTCACGGGCGCCTTCGACGGCGTGCGGTCGGACATCGGCAACTTCCAGCTGTTCACGGACGGCATGGCGCGGAACACGGCGTACTTCACGGCCTCGGAGCAGCGCTTCGTCTCGGTGGTGACGGGCGAGTCCTTCGCCGGCGCCGGCGATCTCTTCATGGGACCGAGCGTGTGGGACTTCTACTTCAATGCCATCAAGGGGATCGACACGATCATCGGCAACATCGGGGCGATCACGGTCCCGACGGCGTCGGGCTCGGGGCCGCTGCCAGCCACCCAGCAGGAGGCGCTCTTCGGCGCGATGGAGACGCTGAAGGCGATGTACTACATGTACATCGCGCAGACGCGCGACACCCTCGGCGTCCCCGTCAACGAGGTCGGCCACCCGATCGGCGCGCCGCCGACGCCGATCCTGTGCGCCCGGGACGTGTGGTCGCAGATCGTCGCCATGCTCGACTCGGCCAACGACAGTCTCACGGTGGCCGGCAGCGCGACGGCCTTCCCGGTCGCCATGCCGCCCGGCTTCGCCCTCGTGAGCGGAAACGCGGGATCGTTCGCCGGCTTCACGCGCGCGCTCCGGGGCAAGGCGCGCATCGAGCTCGCCTACAGCTCCGGACGCCCGGTCGACACGCTCAGCATCGGCACGCCCAACGCGGCCCAGCTCGACTCGGCGATCGCCGACATCCAGTCGGCCGCTCCCGTGTACAGCGCGACACTCTCGGCTGCGGCCGCTGTGCCCGCCGCCGATCTCGGCGTGTTCCACACGTTCAGCACGACGTCCAATGACGTGCAAAACCCGATCAACACCAACGCCGCCGCGATCTGGGTGCTCCAGGACGCGATGGCGGAGATCGACACGCTGGACAACCGCTTCGTGGCCAAGTTCGGCGACGCGGGCGCCGCGAACGGCCCCACGTCGGTCGGCGCGCACATCGCCTCGAGCTGGCATTACGTGAACAACATCAGCGGGAACGCGCCCATTCCCGTCGTGCGCAACGTCGAGCTCCAGTTCCTGCTCGCCCGCGCGCACCTCGCCAAGGGTGACTTCGCCACCGCGATCGCCCTCGTCAACGGCGTACGCACGGCCGTGGGCGGCCTGCCGGCGGCGGCCGTCGCCGCCGACTACGTCGACGCGCGGAATTTCCTCCTCGCCGAGCAGCGCGTGTCGACGATGACAGAGGCGCTGGGTGACCGGCTCGACGCCCTGCGCGACCTCAACCTGGTGGCCGCCCGTGACACCACCTGGTCCGCGCGCAGCGGCCCGGACGGCATTGCCAATCAGATCGCCGGGGGCACCAAGGACTTCCAGACGTCGGTGATCGCGATCCCGCTCGGCGAGAGCGGGGCCCGCAACGGCAACATCACCCCGGCCTGCCCCTGAGCGGTGCCGCCTGAGCCGCGCCGGGCCCGCTAACCCGCGGAGATCAGCACGATGGCCGCCGTCCCGACCGCGAGCCCGGCGAGCTGGCGGCGGTGGAGATGCTCGCGGAGGATGGCGAAGGCGAGCAGGACGGTGGCCGCAGGATAGAGTGACGCGAGCGTGGCCACGATGCCCAGTGGGCCGTGGTGGACGGCGATGTAGTAGCAGCCGTTTGCGGTGATGTCGAGCAGACCGGAGGCGAGGACGAGGCCAAGCACCGGCCGCGTGCTCACCACCGGCTGCCGGGCGGCACGGGCGGCAACGAAGAGGAGCGGGCACGAGACCAGGCGCCCGATGAGCAGCGGCCAGATCCCGGCGTCGGCCGACGTGCGGTGGAGGATCGTGTAGAAGAGGCCGATCGCGACCCCCGACCCGAGCGCGAGCGCGACCGACCGGTCGAGCCGGGGCCCGACCTGCGATGCCGGACGTCCGTCCGCCGGCGCCGCCGCGTCCCCGGCGACCGCGAGCGGGTTCGGCTCCCACCCGATCAGCACGATCGCCCCGACGGCGAGCAGGATCCCGCCGAACGCCACCGCGCTCGGGTGCTCGCCGAGCGCCATGCCGACGCTGACCGGCACGGCGTCGCCGACCGCCGCGGCGATGGGCGCGACGACGCCGATTCGTCCGACCGTCAGGGCCGAGAAGAAGAGCCCGAGCGAGCACGCACCGACGACGCCGAGGAGGATGCCCCAGCCCAGGTCGGCGCGCGTCGGGTGTGCGGCCGGCAGGATCGGAACGAGGAGCAGCATCGCCGTGAGCCCCGCACCCTGGGAGAGCGCGGAGACCGCCAGCGCGGCCGACCGCCGACTGGCGACGGCGCCGAGAAAATCGGCCGCGCCGTAGAGTGCCGACGTCGCGAGTGCCAGCAGGATCGCCACCCTCAGCCCCTCCGATGCCCGGTCGGACCGCCGCGTGCCCGCGGCGCGGCGGCGGCCATCGCGCGCCGGACCGCTATACTGACTGCGGAGTGCACCGGACGCGAACTTAGCGCCCGGCGCCCCGAAGTCAATATATTGACCGGATGGACCAATGAATGATCCCGAGGCCGTTGCGGCTGCGGTTGCCCGCAATGTTCACGCGCTGCGCACGCGGCGCGGATGGTCGCTCGACGCCCTGGCCGGGCGGTCGGGGGTGAGCAAGGGCATGCTGGTGCAGATCGAGCAGGGCCGGACGAATCCGAGCATCGCCACGCTCTGCCGGGTCGCGACGGCGCTCGGGGTCGCGGTACCGCGGCTCGTCGAGGTCGCCGAGACGCCGCCGGTGCGCATCGTCCGGGCGGCCGAAGCGCCACAGCTCTGGCGCGGAGCCGGCGCCGGCAGCGCCGCGAGCCTGCTGCTCGGCGCCGACGCACCGGAGCTGACCGAGCTCTGGGACTGGCGGATCGCGCCGCGCGATGGGTACGACGGCGAGGCGCACCCGCCCGGCACGCGCGAGATCCTCTACGTGCTGGACGGCGCGCTCACCCTGCGGATCGGCCACGCCGCACACACGGTCCGCGCCGGCGACACGGTGCTGTTCCACGCCGACCGCCCCCACCGCTATCAGAACGCCGGGCGCCGGACCGTCCGCTTCGTGATGGTGGTCCTCGAGCCCGCGCTCACCGACGTCGCCCCGCCCGGCGAGGCCTGATCGCACACCGGCGAGGGCGGGCCGCACCCGCCCCCACGCGCCTCAGGGATGCCGCGCCCGCCGGAACGCGAGCGCGACCGCGTCGTACGTCCGGATCCACTCGGTCTTCGCCTCCGCGTACGCCGTCGTGTCGTCCGCGTGGAGCGCGCGGCACCGGATCTTCTCCGCCTCGTAGGCGCGCGCCACCTCCGGGTGCGCTCGCAGGTAGTCACGGAAGGCGAGCATCCGTTCCGCCTCGGGGTGACCGGCGGCGAACCCGTGCAGGTGGACCCGACGCGCCCCGGTCGCCGGATCGTCCCACGTGCAGTACCGCCGCCCGGCGATCCCGAACTCGCCGCGCCACTCGTACCCGAGCGCCTCGAGGCGCGGCGCCGCCCGGTCGAGCACCGCCAGTGTGCGCACTTCCGGGAGGAGGTCGAGGATCGGCTTGGCGAGGATGCCCGGCACCGCCGTCGACCCGACATGGTGGATCGCGATCAGCCCGTCGCCGAGAACGCCGGCGACGCGCGCGGCTTCGACGGCGGCCTGCTCGCCCCACTCGGCCGAGTGGGGCCGCAGCTCAACGCGCCTCGCCTCGCGGCTCAGCGCCACGATCGCTTGGCCGCCAGCCCTGGGCCGGCGCCTCCGACCGCCCACGCTCCGCGGCGCCCGCGGTGTCGGCTCCCTGGGCGGCGCGTGGCACCTCCGCCGGGAACCCCGCGGTCGAGAGCGCCGCCGCGATCTCGTCGGGACTGATCGCCTCGGGCTCGTAGCTCACGCTCGCCATGCCCATCGGCACCGAGATCCCCTCGACGCGGACCGACTCCAGCGCCGAGAGGACTCCGCTGACCCGCGTTGCACAGTGATCGCATCCCATCCCTGCGACTGTCATGTTCATCCGGCGCACGATTCCCTCCGATGGTGGACCTGCCCCGTCGGCCATGCAAGAAGGTCGCCCCCCGGGGGCGCGAAGGACCCGAGTCGCCCGGTCCGGCACGACAGACCATGCCGCCGGCGCGGACCGCCACGCGCGCCCTACGACGCGGACGGCGGGCGACGCCAGGCGTCCACCGCCTCCTCGTCCGCCCGCCGCTTGGCGGCGAACGCCTCCGACCAGTCAATGGCCGGCGCCACCTCCGCGTCGGCGAGCGCCAACGTCCCGAGCGCCCGCTCGACCACCGGCGCACCGAGCGCCGGCGGCAGCGCCCGCCCGAACGCCACCTCGGCACGCCGGCACAGGCGCTCCTCCCGCGCCAGATCGCGCGGCCCGCTGAACCCGAGCCGCTCCCCCATCCGGTGCACCCGGGCGTGCACCCCCTCGTGCACGATCGACGACGCGACCTGCGCCGGCGTGAACTCGGCCGCCCGTGCGAGGAAGCTCAGCTCGGTCAGCACCGTGCGGCGGCCGGGCAGATACGCGCCCCGGCACGGGTACGCGACGACGAGGATCTGCACCGCATCGGCCCGCAGATGCCGGAGGCGCCACGGCTGGTACTGCTCGATGAGCGCGAGCGCCGAGTCGAGCCGCTCGAGCACGAACGGCGTCGCGATGTCCGGCCTCGTGTTCACGACGGCGACCGGAATCCCGCGCACGACGTGCAGATCGGGTCCACCGCGCGCCCGGTCGATCCCACGGGCCAACTGCGAGAGCAGGCGACCCAGCACCGTCACGGGCTCATCCCCCGCACCCGCACCGCGGTCGCACCCTACTCGAGGAGCGCACGCAACCGCTCGCCGTGGGCGCGGCTCGACGTCACCCGGGTCCCGTCCCGCAACGTGATCACGTACTCGCCGTGCCCATGAGGCTCGAGTCGCTGGATGTGGTCGATGTGCACGATGATCGAGCGGTGAACCCGGATGAACCGGTCGGGATGCAACTTGGCCGTGAAGCTCTTCATCGTGTCGCGCACGAAATGGGCCCGTCCGCCGGCGTGGAGGCGAACGTAGTTGCCCTGCGCGTCGACCCATTCGACGTCCTGCGCGCGCACGAAGTACAGATGCGTCGGCCCCCGCACGAGGAATCGCTCCGGGTACTCACGCTCCGAGCGGAGCGTCTCGAGGAAGGCCCGCAGCGCCGGATCGAGGGCGTTGCCGGTCGCCGCGCCGGTCGCCGACGTCAGGCGCGCCGCCGCGCGGCCGAGCGCCTGGTCGAAGCGCGCAGCATCAAAGGGTTTGAGGAGGTAATCGACCGCGCTCACCTCGAACGCCTGAAGGGCATGCGCCTCGAACGCCGTCACGAAGACCACCGCCGGCGGGACACGCGCTGCGTCGAGCGCCGCCAGGACCTCGAAGCCGTCGAGCCCTGGCATCCGGATGTCGAGAAAGACGATCTCCGGCTCATGGGCGATGATCGCCTCGACGGTCGCGGGCCCGTCGCCGCACTCGGCCACGATCGCATACCCCGGGCGCCGCTCGAGCATCATCCGCACGCGCTCGCGCGCCAGCGGCTCGTCGTCGGCGATCAGCACTCGGCGCATCGACACGATCGTCCGCAGATGGCCCGCGCGCGCCCGTCAGGCGCGCGCGAGCGTCGACTGCGAGCCGGTAGCCGGGCCCCGGATGGACGAGGCCGCCGACGGCGCGTTGCCTGCGGCGAGCGGCGACGCCGCCGCGAGCCGCGGCCGGTAGGGGAGCGTCACGACCGCGCGGACACCCCCGTCCGCGGAGGCGGGCTCGAGGGTGAGCGACTGTGCCGTGCCGTACAGCTCGGCGAGACGGGCGCGCGTGTTGGCGAGCCCCACGCCGTGTCGCGGCGCGCCATCGGGTCGGAGGCCCGCCCCGTCGTCGGTGACCGTGATGCGGAGGGTATCACCCGCCTGGACGGCCCGGATCTCGATCCGGCCGGGGCCGGGCCGCTCGGCGATCCCGTGCTCGAGCGCGTTCTCGACCAGGGGCTGGAGCAGGAACTGCGGCACCAGCCCATCGCCCACGTCCGGCGCGATGTCGAAGCGGGCCGTGAGCCGGTCACCGAAGCGCACGGCGACGATGGCCAGGTACCGCTCCACCAGGGCGAGCTCGTCGCGGAGCGGGATCTCGTGCGCTGCCGGCCGCTGGAGGGTCGCCCGCAACAGATCCGCAAGGTTCGTCACCATCCGGTCGGCCGCCTCCACATCACGGTGCATGAGGGTCGCCACGCCGTTCAGCGTGTTGAACAGGAAGTGCGGGTGCAGTTGCGACCGCAGGGCCTCGAGCTGCGCCTGCGTCAGCTCGGCGCGCAGCCGGGCGGCGATCCGCTCCCGCTCCTGCGCTCGCCGATAGAACTCGATCGCCTGCGCGACCCCGATCACTCCCCAGAAGTCGATCAACACCACCCCTCCGTTCTGGGCGACGGCAGCCACGAACGACTCCGCCCTGCCCAGCACGAGCTGGGCGAGGGGTCGGAAGATCGCGTATTTCACGACGACCGCGACGATCGTCGCCGCGAACAGGATCGGCACGCTCCGCCGCCACTGCGCCCGGTCGATCGGGTAGCGATGCACGAGCCAGAAGAAGAGCGGCACGAAGAGCGCGCACGTGTATTCCTCGAGCACGCGGTAGCGGAGGATGTAGCTCCAGTCGATGCGCCCGCCGTGGGTCATCGAATACGCCACGTTGTCCCAGCCGCTGAGGATCACGAACACGGTGTACGCGCCGAATGCGTAGAGCCAGAGGCGCGCCCACTCGCGCGGCGTCGACCAGCCCCCGATCCGGCCGTCATCGCCGCTCCGGCTCCCATCGCCGCGCCCGTTGCGCCGCCGCCGGCGGCGTTCATCGGACAGCTCCCCGCGGCGCCCGCCGCCCCCCGCCCCGCCACTCCGGGCGACCGTCGCAGCAGCCGCTCCCCGTTTTGCGCTCGTCCGCATCTCCGGCCTCCTGCCCCCTCCGACCCGGGTCGTCGACGCTCCACCGGCAAGATACCCGTCGGCTGGTGCCTTCGGCGCCGGACCGTCACTCCGCAGGGCCGGACTGTCACTCACGCGTGGCTCCTCGTGCTCACCCGCGCCATGCTCAGAAGAGCCCGGGGGACAGGCGATGTCACCCCACCAACCCCGCGTCCCGTCGGCTATCCCGGCCGGACGACACCCGGCCGAACGCTCCCGACGACACCCTTCACTCGACCACGAGAGACACCCGACCGATGACCGACTCGAGCCACTCGCGACACACGCCCCCTCTCCGCCCCCGCCAACCCACCGCCGGGCACGGGACGACTCGCGGCGCCACCCACTGCGCCCACCGTGGTCCAGGCAGTCCCCTCGACCCGCCCCACCGGACCGCCGGCCGCGTCGCCGGTCGCCTGGCCGCTCTCGGCGGCGCCGCGGCGCTGCTCGTCGCCCTGGTGGCGACTGTCGGCCGGGCGCAGGCCGCGGAGGACTCGGCGGGCATCCGGGCCGCCGCAATGAACTACATCGAAGGCTGGTACGCGGGCGATGCGGACCGCATGGCTCGGGCGCTCCACCCCGAGCTCGCGAAGCGGATCGTCATGACCGACAGCAGCGGCCAGAGTCGCCTCGGTCAGATGAGCGCCATGACGCTCGTCGACAATACGCGCCGCGGCGGGGGCATGCATACGCCAGCCACCGAGCGGCGCGAGGAGTTCCGCATCCTCGACATCTATCACGGCGCCGCCGTGGCCAAGATCATCGCGTCCAGCTGGATCGACTACCTGGAGCTCGCGAAGTGGAACGGCCAGTGGAAGATCGTGAACGTGCTCTGGGAGCGGACCCCACCGGGTGAGCATCCCGGCATGTGACCCCGCGACCGCCGTGACGGGCGGCTGCCAACGCTGATTGGTCGCCCCGGTGTCCAACCGACGCATATGGCACCTGACACCGTCCGGCGGCTCGCCCCGCTCCCCCCGCTCCCCCGGCTCCCCCTGCTCGCCCTGCTGGCCCTGCTGGTGCCCTTCGGCTCGTCGCGCGCGCGGGCGCAGGCGCCGGCGGACACCGTCCTCCTCGGGATCTGGGGGAGCGACGACTCGTACGGCCCACGCGCACGCGGGACGCTCACGGTCGCGCACGGGCCCGCGGGGTGGCGCGCCGAGATCGCCGGCTTCGCGGCCACCCCCCGGGTCGAGCGCGACAGCACGTGGATCACTCTCCCCGACAGCCAGGGGGCGTTTCGGGGCCGGATCGGCCCGGGAGGTGGCGCGCTCGCCGGCCTCTGGGTGCAGCCCGCCGGACCCGTGTACGATCAGGCGTACGCCTCGCCGCTCACGCTGGCGCGCGCGGGCGGTGGGCTCTGGCGGGGACCGGTCACGCCGCTCGACCAGCGGTTCTCCCTCACCTTGCTGGTGACCCGCCAGGCCGACGGCACGCTCCTCGGGTCCTTCCACAATCCCGACGCCAACTCGCGTGGCGGTGCGGCCGCGTTCCGCCTCACGCACGATGGCTCGACCGTGCGGTTCTCCGACACGGCCCACGCACGCGACGGCGGCCCGCCAGCCCTCGTCGCCAGCTACGACTCCGCCCACCGGCAGTTGGTTCTCCCCTGGCCGGACATCGGCCGCCCGATCGTGCTCACCCGGCGCGGGGCTGGTGACGCCGTCGGGCTCTACCCGCGCACGCCCTCGCTCGCCGCCTCCGGGTACCGTGCGCCGCTCGCCCTTCCCGACGGCTGGCCGGTCGCCCGCGGTCGGGACGTGGGCCTCGACGAGGGGCGCCTCGCGTCGCTCGTGCAGCAGATCGCGCACGGCGACCCGACACTCGATACGACATCCCTCATCCACTCAGTCCTCGTCGAGCGGCACGGGACGCTCGTCCTCGAGGAATACTTCTTCGGCTTCGACGCCGATCGGACGCACGATCTGCGGTCTGCCGGGAAAACATTCGCGTCGGTGCTCGTCGGTGCGGCCAGGCTCCACGGCGTGCGCGTCGGCCCGGAGACGCCGGTCTACCCCACATTCCGGTCGGACGGTCCGGTCGCGAACGCCGACCCACGCAAGGCGCGGATCACGCTCGCGCAGCTCCTGACGCACAGCACCGGACTCGCGTGCGATGACAACGGCGAGCCGCAGCCTGGGAACGAGGACCAGATGCAGGGCCAGCGCGCACAGCCCGACTGGTACCGGTACACGCTCGACCTTCCCATGCGCCACGATCCGGGGACGACCTATGCATACTGCTCGGGCACGATGAACCTGGTGGGCGGCGTGGTGGCCAATCTCACCGGCGGTTGGCTGCCGGATCTGTTCGACCGATGGGTCGCCCAGCCGCTCGGCATCCGGCAGTACCATCTCAACCTCATGCCAACCGGTCAGGCCTATTTCGGGGGCGGCATACAGCTTCGCCCGCGGGACTTCCTCAAGCTGGGTGCCGTCTATCTCGATGGCGGCACCTGGCGAGGCCGTCGTATCGTGACGCGCGGCTGGATCGACACGTCGACCGCACGGCAGATCACGACCTCACAGGGCGGCGCCGACGGCTACGCGTGGCACCTCAACACGCTCCACGCGGCCGGCCGAGCCTATCGGGAGTACGAGGCCAACGGCAACGGAGGCCAGTTCCTGATCGTCCTTCCCGATCTCGACCTCGCGGTCGTCTTCACCGGCGGCGACTACGGTCGCTATCGTATCTGGCGCCGCTGGCGTGACGACCTCGTCCCGACCTTCATCATCCCGGCCGTCGTCGGCGCGGCCCCGCGCGGCGCGCGGTAGCCACGGGCCGAGCGCCGGCCCCCCCCCGGCGCCGAGACGCGCGCGCGTGCGCTTAGCGCGAGCCGCTGCTCGCCCCGGCGCTCGCGGCCGCGGCGGGCCCCTGGGCGGCGGGCATGTAGCGGCGGTACCAGCTCATCATGTAGAGCTGCGTACGGAGGAAGTTGGTGGGCTTCATCCCGCCGGTCCCGTGGAACTCGCCCTCGAACCGGAGGAGCACCGCCGGCACGTGCCGCATCTTGAGCGCGACATAGTACTCCTCGCTCTGCGGCATCGGCGTACGACGATCCAGCTCGCCCGTCATGATCAGCGTCGGCGTCTTGACGTTCCCGACCGACATGAGCGGCGAGTGATCGAGCCACGGCTTGGGGTCCTCCCAGTACGGCTTGTCGAACCAACTGAAGGTGAACAGCGGCACGTCGGTCTCACCGGACATGCTGATCCAGTCGATGACCGGACACCGCACGGCGGCCGCCGCGAAGCGCGTCGTGTGCCCGATCACCCAGCTCGAGAGCACGCCACCGCCGCTGCACCCGCCCACGAACATGGCGTGCGGGTCGACGTAACCACGGCCCACGACGCTGTCGACGGCCGCCATCAGGTCGTCGTAGTCGGGGCCCGGGTAGTTCTGCGTGATCGCCGCCCCGAATGGTGAGCCGTACCCCGTGCTCCCGCGGGGGTTGATGTACAGCACGACGAATTTGTTGGCGGCGAAGTTCTGGAACATGTAGCTGAAGCCGACGTTGTAGTTCCCGTGCGGCCCGCCATGGATCTCGAGGATGAGCGGGTACTTCTGGGCCGGATCGAAGCCCGGCGGCTTGACGACCCATCCCTGCACGCGCGCGCCGCCGCTCGAGGTCACCCACATCTCCTCGACCTTGCCCAGGTGTATGTGGGAGAGCGCCGCCGTGTTGATGTGCGTGAGCGGGACCACCCCGCCGCGCTCTTCCGCGCGGCCGCGATCGGCGCGGCCGGCCGCCAGCGCGACCCGTCCGACTTCCGGCGGGACCAGCGCCGTCGTCACGGTCACGGCCGCGACGCCGGTGTGCGAGATCGAGCCGAGCGAGAGGACCTGGCTGCCGGCCGTCACCGGGCGCACGGCGCCGCCCGCCGCGACCGGGGCGAAGAACAGGTTGCGCGTGCCGGTGTCGTCAGCGGTGAAGTACACGCCGCTGTTGTCCGGGGCCCAGTGCAGCTCCTCGGCGTCCCGGTCGAGGGCTGCCGTCGCCAGGCGCCAGTCGCTCCCGTCGGCGTTCATGACGTAGAGCCCCGTCGCGTGATACGTGTCGTGGGTCGCGGGATAGCCGTGGTACGCGATGTGTCGGCCGTCGGGCGAGACGATCGGGCCCGACCACGCGCCCCGCTCCGTCGTCAGCCGCCGGACCGCGCCGGAGGCGAGATCGACGGCGTAGATGTTCGACTCGCGGTAGCGGTAGTCGCCATCGGCCTCGGCCCACCCGTCGAAGATCATCGTGCGCCCGTCCGGGGCCCAGTCCCAGCCCACCGGCCCGGGGAGCCCGTCGAATCGCGCCCCGACGTTCCACTCACCATGGGTGATCTGCCGCGCGGGGCCGCCGTCGATCTGCACGACGAAAAGGTGCCGGTAGCCCTCCTCCATGAACCCGCGCCGGTCCTCGCGAAAATGGAGCGTCTCGACCATGCGCGGCGCCTTCGTCCACTTGGCGGAGTCCGGCGGCTTGGGCATGTCGATCGTCCACTGTGGCGGCTTCGGCACGAACATCGTGAACCCGATCGACTTGCCGTCGGGGGCCCACTTGATGTCACCGATCTCGGCCCCGGCGTCCGCCCGCGTCAGTTGGGTCGGACTGGGATCGTCACCCTCCACCCACCGCACGAAGATCTGCGACCCCTTGGGCTCGCCCTCGGCCAGATACGCGATGCGGGTGCCGTCCGGCGACCAGCGGGGCGAGGCGCCCTTGGCGAACACGCGCGGGTGCGTGCCGTCGGCGCGCATGATCCAGAGTCGCGTCTCGTATCGGTCCTCCACCTTGTTCACCCATCGCCGGGCGTAGACGATCTGGGAGCCGTCCGGGGAGATCTGCGGGTCGCTGACACCCTCGAGGTCGAAATAGTGCCCGACCGTGAGCAGCGTGTCCGACGCCGTCTCCTGGGCCCGCACCGCGGTGGCGGTCCGCGTCGCGAGGAGGAGCACCGCGATCCCGGCCGACCCCGCCCTGCACACGCGCCGCGCGGTCCGCCCGGCGCGCCCGGCGCGCTCGCTACGCGCGGCCGCCCGGCCGCCTTCCGCTCGGTGGGCGTACCCCGTGTACGCGCCGGACTGCGGGACGACCGACAATTGGCGGGTCATTCGGGCTCCAGGCTCGAGGTGAAGGGCGGTCGATCGTACGGGACCGGCCGCTTCCCGTCAAGCACCGCGGGCGGGCGCGGGCACCGGACGCACCTGCGACCGACGCCCCGGGCGGCCGCCGCTCACCGCGCGATCAGTCCGCGCGCTCGTAGACGGCGCGCGTCCAGCGGCGGACGGTGTCCCGCAACTCGTCGGCGACCCGCGCCGGCACGGCGCCCGCCAACGTGCGTCGGACGACGGCGTTGATCGCGGTCACGATCTCGCCGACGTGCGCGCCCTGTGCGCGCAGCTCGTGGACGTACGACACCACCGCCTCGCGCAACCTGGCGCGCGCCTCGGCGTGATCGAGCTGCGTCGAGTGGGGCCGGACCACCTCCGCCACCGCCTGCGCCATCGACCGCTGCCGGGCGGCCGGCACGAGCGGCGGCGGGGAGTCGGCCGCCGCGGGGTCCGGCGGGAGGGGGGCGGAGGAGAGGGGGAGGGGGAGGGGGGAAGGGGGAGGGTGAGGGGAAGACGTGTGGGCCGGCGATGACGGGGAGGAGGAGCGCGGTTCGGGGCGCTGCATGTGCATCGGGAACCTCATCCTGTGGGCCATCGTCCGGGCAGGCGGGCCAGACGACCTGGCTCCCAACTTACCGCACTCTCCCCGCGCCGGCGCAAGGCGGCATTGTAACAGTCGATCCGCCAGCGGCGGCCGCGCCCCACACGCCACTGGAGGACACACGCATCATCTCCTTGTGCGCGCGCGGCTTGGTCCGAACCGCAGAGGCCGGCGCTCGCGCTCGCAATGCGCTGCGCGTCACCCGCGGTACACGTTGTGCGTTGGGCTCGACCGGAGACCCGGAGCGTCATCGGAGCGACTGTGTCCAGGGCTAGACCCGGCCGACAGTCCCCTGCCGCGACCCGGGCCTCGCCCTTTGTGTGCACCGTCGAGGCGCAGGGGGCAGCATGGCGGGACCGCGCGGCGCATGTTATGTGGGGCTGACCCACACGCGGCTGCCCAGCCCTGCCTGGAGGCTCGATGCGACCGTCTCGGTTTCAGCTGGCCATCGGATTCGGCACGAATTTTCTCGATGCGCTCGGCATCGGATCGTTCGCGACCACGACGGCCGCGTTCAAGGCGCGCGGGATGGTCGCCGACGAGCGAATCCCGGGAACCCTCAACGTCGGACATGCGCTCCCCACGATAGTCGAGGCGGCGATCTACATCACGGTCATCCAGGTGGACCGACTCACGCTCGCGAGTCTCATTGCTGCCTCCGTGATCGGTGCCTGGCTCGGCGCCGGTGTGGTGGCGCGGTGGCCGCGCCGGCGCGTGCAGCGCGGGATGGCGGTCGCCCTCGTGCTCACCGGCCTGTTCATCGCGCTCCGGCAGCTTCACCTCTTCCCGCCCGGTGGCGGCGCGCTCGGCCTGTCGGGCGCGCGACTTGGCCTCGGTCTCGTCGGCAACGGTATCTTCGGCGCCCTCATGACCCTGGGCGTCGGGCTCTACGCGCCCTGCATGGGCATGGTGAGCCTGCTCGGGATGAATCCGACGGCGGCGTTCCCGATCATGATGGCCTCGTGCGCCTTCCTCATGCCGGTCGCCAGCGCGCGCTTCATCCGCGCCGGCGCCTACGACCGCCGCGCGGCGCTCGGCCTCGCCATCGGTGGAGTTCCCGGCGTGCTGCTCGCCGCCTACCTCGTGAAGTCGCTTCCGCTGCAAGCCGTCCAGTGGCTCGTCGTCCTGGTCGTCTGCTCGACGGCCGCGGCGATGTGGCGCTCCAGCCTCGCCCCGGAGCCTGTCCTCGCCGAGGCGGCGCCCGCCTAACGGGCGCCTACCGGGCGCCTACCGGGCGCCTACCGGGTCGGGCCGCCGAGTGTGCGGTCCCAGTGGAGTGCGTGATACCGCTCGAGCACGGCGACTGTCCGGTCGATCGGGATCGCGTCGACGGCGTGTCCACGGTACGTGACCGGCGTCGCGCGGAACAGGGAGTTCACCACGGCCTCCTCCGTTGCCTCGACCACCGCCTCGAAGAGCGGTGCCAGCTCGTCGTGCCGCAGCTCGATGTACGTCGCCGGGTGAAGTCCCGGGCCGGGCGGCGCGCGGTGCCGGCGCACGCTCTCGGCGGTCGAGAAGGCAAGGACGTACTCGCCGGAGCCCGGCCCGGCGAACGAGCCCGCGCGACCCAGGCCGAGCGCCGCCCGCTTGGCCAGCCGCTCGAGATCGTGCGGCGAGAGGGGGGCGTCGGTCGCGACGACGACCATGCATGAGCCCAGCCCCTCGTTCCCGAGCGGCTCCGCGGGGAGGCCGAGGGTCGTGCGGAACGCGTGGCGTCCCAGCTCGCGCCCGACCGGCGCGCCGTTGATCGAGAGCACGCCGCCGAAGTTCGTCTGCACCAGGACGCCGACGGTATACGAGCCGTACGCCGGCGGGATGCGGCGGGAACTCGTGCCGATGCCGCCCTTCCATCCGAGGGCCTGCGTGCCGGTGCCCGCGCCGACCGACCCTTCGTCGACCGGGCCGCCACGGGCACCCTCGAGGGCCGATCGCACGTCCGCCTCGGTGATCGGCCGGAGGCGGATGTCGTTCAGCCCGCCGTCGTTCGTCTCGCCGATGACGGGATTGATCGAGCGCACCTCCTCCATCCCGGGCTGCCCCAGCAGGTAGGCGACCATCGCGTCGGCCGCCCGCCAGACGCACAGTGTGCACGTCAGCAGGATCGGCGTCTCCAGCTCGGCGTTCTCCTGGAGCTGCGTGACGCCCAGCAGCTTGCCGAATCCGTTCATGACGAACAGCCCCGCCGGCACACGATCCTGGAAGACATTGCCGGGATGCGGGAGGATCGCGGTGACGCCCGTGTTGACCGTGTCGCCGGCGTGGACCGTGATCTGTCCGACCCGCACGCCCGCCACATCGGTGATGGCGTCGAGCGGACCGGGCTCGAACACGCCGATCACGATGCCGACGTCGCGGGCGCGCGGCCGCGCACCTGCCTGCCCCTGCGCGCCCGCCCCGTCAGCCATGAGCGCGGCGACCGCGAGCGAGATCCCCACGAGTGTGTTCACGATGGCCCATCTCCGGAACGGAATGGCGATCAGGTGGATGCCGGGTGGAGCGGCAGCACGAGCGTGAACACGGATCCCGCGCCTTCCCGGCTCTCGACCGTGATGTCGCCGCCCATCCCGCGCGCGAGCTCGCGGCTGATCGCGAGGCCGAGCCCGACGCCCTGCTCTTCCCCGCCGAGCTGCCGGCCGACCTGGACGAACGGCTCGAAGATCGCCTGCACGCGCCCCGCCGGGATGCCGCGCCCGGTGTCGCGCACGGCCAGGTGGACCGCGCCATCCCGGGCCTGCGCCGACACGGTGACGGTCCCGCCGCTCCGCGTGAACTTGGCGGCGTTGGAGAGAAGGTTGAGGACGATCTGGAGCATCTTGTCGCGGTCGCCGGTCGCGGCAAGCCCCGGCGGCAGGTCCCCCCGCGTGAAGGTGATGCCCTTGCTGCGCATCTGGGGCTCGATCATCGACGCCGCCGAGACCACCATCTCGGCCACCAGGACGCGCTCGCGCGCGAACTGAATCTCGCCCGACTCCAGTCGGGCGAAGTTCAGGATGTCGTTGATGAGGCCCAGCAGATGCCGGCCGGCGCGGGCGATCCGCGCGAGATCCTCGGCCTGTTCGGCACTCACCGGTCCACGGATGCCGTCGGCGATGAGCTGCGTGTAGCCGGCGATCGCGTTGAGCGGCGTGCGCAGCTCGTGGCTCATGGTGGTGAGGAAGTCGGCCTTGGCCCGGTTGGCCGCGTCCGCCTCGGCCCGGGCCGCGCGCTCGCGGGCGAGCAGGTCATCGCGCTCGGCGTCCGCGCGCCGGCGTGCCGTGATGTCGCGGATGAACGTGACGACCCCGCCCTCGTCGGTCGGCACGGCGCGCGTCTCCAGCCACGCGTCCAGCGGCGCGTAGCGTTCCTCGAAGACGACCACCTGGCGGGAGGCCATGGCCCGCCGTACTTCGGTCTCGAATGGCGTGCCGGCGACGCCCGGGAGCGCGTCCCAGAGCGTGCGGCCCAACACCTGCTCCGGATCGCGCCCCACGGCTCGGAGCAGCGCGCTTCCCGCCGGGTTGGTATAGGTGTATCGCCACTGGCTGTCGAACACGCTCACCGCGTCCGGCGCGCTCTCGAGCACGCGGCGCAACCGTTCGCGGCTCTCGCGCGCCTCGCGCGCGTGGGCGTCGAGACTCTGCGTGGTCCGCGCCAGCTCATCGTTCGCGGCCTGGAGCTCCTCGTTGGAGGCCTCCAGCTCGGCGGCCTGGGATTGCAGCTCCTCGGACTGCGTCTCCAGCTCAGCGGCCTGTTCCTGGAGCCGGGCGTTGTGCGCCTCGAGCTCCGCCCCCAACTGCCGCATCCCCTCGTTCCGCGCCTCGAGGTCGCGGCGGGCCGACGCCTCCAGTTGGCCGAAGTGATCGAGCAGCCGGTTGCCCCCAAGCGCGAACAGCGCCGCGAGCAGCGTCCCGATGATCGCGACCCAGTCCGTGAGCGTTCGGTCGCGCGCGCTCGCGGCCACGCGGTCGGCGAGCCGCCGCGACGCATCGCGGTCGATCGCGGCCGCGATCATGCGCGCCGAGTCCATCATCAGTTGCCCGCGGCCGGCCCGGAGGAGCGCGATCGCCGCCGCCGTCCCGCGCGATTGGGCCACGGTGATCGTCTCGTCCAGCTCCGCGAACTTCTCGTGGGCCACCGCCTCCAGGCTGTCGATCCGCGCGCCTTCGCCCGGTTCGTCGGCCGTCAGGCTCCGGAGGGAATCGAGTGCGCGATTGACGTCCGCCTCGGCGCCGTGGTACGGCCCGAGGTAGTCGGCATCGAGCGTCAGCAAGTATCCGCGCTGCCCGGTCTCCGCGTCGGTCAGTCGCTGGAGGAGCGTGGAGAGACTGAGCGCCACCCGCTGCGTGCGGGCGACCAGGTCCGCGCGCGTGGCCGACCGGCGGAGCCCGATCACCGCCAGGGCGCCGAGGAGCATGACGACGATCGGGGGACCGGCCACGGCGAGCACGCGGAGGGGCCGCGATCGCGCGGGCAGAACGGCTGAACCGGGACTGGCGGGGGTCACCGCTCGATGTCGCGGCAACGCGGACGGGCCGAGGACACGGAGGACACGGCGTGCGAGATCACGGAAGGTCGGGAGTGAACGGGTGCGGAGCGCCCTCGAGCGTGCCGGGCGCGGAGCGCCATGAACGTATACAAAGCCGCCTGCCAGTGCACCCCGCGCACCATGGTCGGCCATCGCCCTGCCACGGACCGGCCCGGACGCGTCCCGCTTCCAGGGCGCCTCACGGCGTCGGCTGGCAGGCTCCGCGACCGGCGGCCATCCTTCGAGCGTGGAGCCGTCCAGCGTCACGCGCCCGCGTTCCATCGAGCGAACCCTCCCGCTCCTGATTTCCGTGCTGCTCCTGGCGGCCGTCGGCGGCTCGACTTGGACCGCCTACGAGCGCGTGCGCGGGGTGCTGGTCTCCGCGGGAGGTGAGCGGCTGCGGAACGCCTCGTCGGTGACCGCGCTGCTCATGGGGCAGGCGCTGGCGCGGTATCGGAGTGGATTGGCGGCAGCCGCGGCCGACCCGGCGCTCGGGCGCTATCTCGCCGACGGCGCGCACGCCCACGCCGCGCGGGTGGCCCTGGCCGCCGCCTGGTCGTTCGACAACGTCCCGCGCACCCGCAGCGAGTTGCGTCGGCGCGACGGCACCGTCGTCCTCGACACCGCCCGCGGGACCGTACCGCGTGGATCGGGGTGGATCGATCGCGCGATCGATGCCGCGCGGCTCGTGCCGGGGGAACCGGCCGTCGGGCCGCTCCACACGGTCGGCGACTCGACGCTCGTCGAGACCATCGTCCCGATCGCCACCCCGGCAGGTCCCGCGCGCGCCGGTGGGTCGGCCGACGGAGGCATCGCCGGATACCTGAGCGTCGTCGGATTCCTGTCCGTCACCGGCGCGCGGCCGATCCGGGATCTGATCGGCGGACAGGCGACGGTGCTCATGGGATCGCCCGCCGAAGGCGACTGGACCACCCTCGAGAGACCCGCGGCGCCGCCGTCGGCCCGCGTGGAGCCGGGTCGCCCCGTCGTCTTCGCCGGCGCGACCGGCGGCACGCGCATCGGTGCCGCCTCGCTGATCGTCGGGACGCCCTGGGCGCTGTGGGTGGAGCAGCCGCTGGACGTCGTGCTCGCGCCGATGCACGAGCTGCTGGGGCAGATGATGGCGGTGGCAGGGCTGTTCGTACTCGTCGCGGTCGGGGGCGCCTGGGTCATCAGTCGGCAGATCACCAGCCCGCTGGTCGCCCTCACCGAGGCCGCCGAGCAGGTCGCGCGGGCCGAGCCACGCATCGCGCCCGCCGGCGGCCAGGGCGACGAGATCGAGCGTCTGACGGACGCGTTCCGCCGGATGGCGAGGCGGGTGCACGACTCGCTCGCCATCGCCGAGGCGGCGCGTGCCGACGCCGAGTCGTCGAATCAGGCCAAGGGTGTTTTCCTGGCGACCATCTCGCACGAGCTCCGCACGCCCCTCAATGCCATCACCGGCTACGCGGCCCTGTTGGAGGATGGGATCCGCGGCGCACTGTCGCACGAGCAGGCCAATGATGTCGGGCGCATCCGCCGTGCGGCGCAGCACCTCCTCGGCCTCATCACCGACCTGCTGGACTTCGCCAAACTGGAAGCCGGAGAAGTGCGCGTCGGGATCATGGACGTGCCGGTGCAAGTCGCGCTGGCCGAGGCGGCGACGATGGTGGATCCGCAGGCGCGGGCCAAGCAACTGACCGTCGAGTGTCAGCCCGTCGCTCCCGGCCTCGCCGCCCGCGCTGATCGCGACAAGGTACTCCAGATCCTGCTCAACCTCCTGTCGAACGCGATCAAGTTCACGCGCGCGGGGGGCCGGGTCGTGATGAGCGCCGCTGCGGCCGACGAGCAGGTCCGGATCGTGGTCCGCGATACCGGGCGGGGCATCGCCCGGGATCAGCTCGCGCGCGTCTTCGATCCGTTCGTGCAGGTCGGACGACGGCTGGCGGCACCTGGCGAGGGAGGGGTGGGCCTCGGACTGGCGATCAGTCGCGAGCTCGCCCAGGTGATGGGCGGCACGCTGACCGTCGACAGCGCGGTGGGCGAGGGCTCGACGTTCGTGCTGACGCTCCCCCGGGGCGCCGGCGGGGTCGAGCCCCCTCAGGGGGGGACGGTGGCACTCGCGAGCTCCAGCGCGCGCAGGATGCGCTCGGCCTTGTCCGGCCCCGGCACCGAGAGCGGCTGATCCCAGGCATCGACGCGGGCGGCAATGAGGTGCAGGCAATCGCCCTCCGCCCCCCGCGCTGCCTCCGCCCCGGCGCGCCGCACGAGCACGTAGGCCGCCGAGCCGAAGCCCAGGCGCTCGGCGTAGAGCTGCCCGATGGTCGCCCAGTCGGCGTCGCCCAGCACCTCGCCGTCGGACGCGGCCAACGAGACGTGGTACACGGCCTCCCGATGACAGGGCCGCGCGAGTTCCCGGGCCGTGAACTCGCGTTCGAGCGCCTCGATCGTCCGCCCCAGCATTGTCCCGCCGACGACGGCGCCCTCGGGCGGCAGCCCTGGCTCACCGCCGCGACCGCGACTGGCGGGGCCCCAGCCGAACGCGGCCCGGAGCGCCTTTCGCACCGTTCGCGATGTTTCGATGGTCAGTTGCATGTCTAGCAGCCTCGAGGGCATATGCCGTGCCGCGCCCGCGGCAGCCCGGCGACACGGCCCGGCACTTGCGGACGCCGCGCGGAAGTATCTCCGAGCGCAGGACCCGGATGCCCCTCGACAATCCAAGCCTGTCACAGACCGACCGGCGCCGGCCGCAGCAGGGTCCCGAACGGGCCGCGCGTGGCGCACTGGTCGCGCGCATCCACGCAGCCCTGGATCGTGCGACGCAGTCGGCGGCGGAACACCTCGACCGCCCGTCCTCCCTCGCGGAGCTCGAGGCGGACCTCGTGCGGCTGCACCGCGAGACCGCCGAGCGCCGCCTCGCGCTTCAGGACTCGGTCAGGGCCCTGGGGCTGGCCCTGCGCCAGGAAGGCATCCAGCCGGAGCGCCTCGTTCCGGTCCTCCGGGACGCCCTGGGTGAGGCCGGCGTCGAAGCGCACGCGACCGTCGCCCCGCTTCCGCTCGCCGCGGACGCACTGCGGTGGGGGATCGAAGGATACTACGGGGAGGGTACCGGCGCGGGCGCCGAGGGCGCGCGCGGCGCCGGCGCGATCCGACCGGACGGCCCTCAGTCGCCGTAGTAACCTTCGATCGTCCAGGTCACGATCTCGGCCTCGAGCTGGCGGCGATCCTTGAGCGCCGCCAGCATCGCGGCCGACTCGAGGACCGAGCGAACGCACGGGACGATATGCTCCGGGGGCACGCCGCACTCGCGCAGGTACGCCCCGAAGGCGTGGAGCTCCTCGCGGAGCCGCGCCCGGTCGGCCAGGGCGTCCGCGAGTCGACCCTCGTATCGCGACGCGAGATGGCGGTGGAGGGCGTCATCGGTCCACGCCTGATCGCGCTCACGCGTGACGCGCCCCAGCGCCGCCTGGCTTTCGGCCGCCTCCTCGATGGCGTCGGACAGCTCGGCCGGCGCCTGCGGACAGGGTGAGGAGAGGGATGAGTGGCGCGAGGCGCCCGGAGTAGTGGACATCGACGGCGACCACCATGCAGAATTGGGACGGCCCGCGGGTGTCGCGGTGCGGCCGTCATTTCTCTCACGCAGGTTAGACCGTGGCCCATGGCTCGTCAACCGAGGAGACCGGCCGCGACGGCCTCGTCCGTATACTCGGCCTGCCGGCGATGGTGGCCAACGCCGTCAACGTCATCGTCGCCTCCGGCATCTTCGTTCTGCCAGCCGCGGTGGCGGCGATCGTCGGCCGATCCTGGCTCGTCGCGTATCTGATCTGTAGCGCCATCACGGCGCTGGTCCTGCTGTCGCTCGCAGAAGCGGGCAGCCGCGTCTCGGAGACCGGTGGGACCTATCGCTACGTCCAGGTTGCGTTCGGCCCGTTCGCCGGGGCGTTATTGGGGGTCGTGCTCCTGTTCAGCAGTGTCGCCTCGAACGCCGCGGTGGCGGTGGTGTTCGCGGAGACGGTCGGCGAGGCGGCGCCGGCGCTGAGCGGCGGACTCGCGCGCGCGGTGGTGCTCGGCGTCATGTTCGTCGCCCTCGCGGCCATCAATGTCCGGGGCGTGCGGGTCGGGGCGCGATTCGTCGAAGTCGTGACGGCGGCCAAGCTCGCGCCGTTGCTGCTGCTCATCGTGGCCGGCGTCGTCGCCATGCACTCGGCGGGATCCGTTGCGGGAGGACCGGGTGCGGGAGCGGCTCTCCCCGCGGCTGTCTCCGCGAGCGACATCGGACGGGCCGCGCTCGTTCTCTTCTTCGCGTTCACCGGGATCGAAGTGGCGCTCACCCCGTCGGGCGAGTTCGCGAACCCGGCGCGAACGGTCCCGCGCGCCGTGCTGATCGCGCTGGTGATCGTCACCGTCGTGTACATCGGCGTGCATCTGGTCGCGCAGGATATCCTGGGCGCCGACCTGGCGCGCGATCAGACCGCGCCCCTCGCGGCGACGGCGGGTCGTCTCTTCGGGCCGCGGGGCCGCGCGCTGATGCTCGCGGCCGCGGCTCTCTCGACTTTTTCGTACGTGGGCGGCGACATCCTCGCCTCACCGCGCATGCTCTTCGCATTCGCGCGTGACGAGTATCTCCCGGCGCCGATGGGCGCGGTACACGGCCGCTACCGCACGCCGCACCTCGCCATCATCATCTACACGGCGCTCGCCGCGGTCCTCGCCCTGAGCGGCACGTTCCGCGTGCTCGCGGCGCTGGCCGCCATCGCGGCCCTCCTCATCTATCTCGCGTGTTGTCTGGCCGTGATCCAGCTCCGGCGTCGCCGCGTGGGCAGCGCGGGGGATCCGTTCCTCGTGCCGGCCGGGCCGGTGGTCCCGGTGCTGGCGTGCCTCATCATGCTCTGGCTGCTCTCGCACGCCTCGCGCGGCGAATGGGCGACGATCGGCGTCGTGCTCGCCATCGGGGTCGGTCTCTACCTCGCCCGAGCCGGTCGGATGCGCCGGCGGGCGGGACGAGCCGTCGAGCTGGAGGCTGCCGCAGAGGAGCCGAGCCGCAACCCGGCCCCGCTCCTCTGACGGCGACCCCGCTTCAGGCGACGGTCACGAAACGGTCACGAACAGGACGGCGCGACCATCTTCACGCTCGTCACGTTGAGCATACCGGCGGACATGGTCGTGCCACCCTTCTTGGTGCTGTCGCTCATCCCCGACATGCCGTTCGTGTCACGCGTGGCCACCTCGCCACCCTCCATCGCGCCGGGGCTGCCGACCACGCTCACCGTATGACCGACGTGCCCCGATAGCTGCGAGGGACTGCCGGCGAGCATGTACGTCTTTCCATCCTTGGTGGCCAGGGTGAAGCGGTCTGGGCTCTGGCCCCGCTGGAGGCATCCCGTGACCGTGTCGCCCTGGGCGGCCCCGGCCCCGGCGTGTGCCGGCCCGGTCGCGCGGGCAGCGGGCGTGTCGGCGGCGGCGGAATAGGCACCGACAGCGGTGACGGCGGCGGCGATCATCCAGATCCTTCCAGATCTACGTAGCATGGAACCTCTCCCGGGCGTGAGTGGACTCGCACCGCTGCCTGGAGCACATTGCGGGCCCGAGGGGGAGGCACGAGCGAGCGGGACCGCCGGGACGTCGGACCGGCGGCAGGCGCGACGGGGAGGGGCGTGGGGGAGGGCCAGCGTCGCGCGTCACCCGGTCTCAGCCGCCGGGCACGGCACTCCGGAGGGCGGAGAGAAAGGCGTTGGGGTCGGCGACGCTGACGAGCACGGCGTAGCCCCTGGTCGTCGGGATGTACGCGACCCGGGTCGAATCCGTGACGTACAGCAGCGCTCGCTGCCCATCGCGAAGTCGGAACCATCCGGACCGGTAGCCCGGCAGTGCTGTCCCGACTGTGCGGGCCGCCGGTGCGAGCTGCCGGTCGGTGCGCAGGTCGACCGCGCGCGCGGAGTCGAGCCGGAGCGCCGAGGCGGGGATCAGTCGGCCATAGAAGTCACCGCGGAGGCGGAGCCCGGCGGGCGAGACCTCGAACCGCGCCGTGCGCGCCGAGGCGAGCGAGTAGAGCAGGGTCCCGACGGCCGCGCCGCCGATCAGGACGGCGACGACGGCGAGCCAGACGATGCGGATCTGGCCGGGGACGATCGGAAACGTTTCGACCATGACGATGGGTCCGGGATGACGTCGGCGAGCTGGGAACGGTCGGCCGGGCGGGCGTCGATGCCGCGTCAGGCCGCGGTGAGGATCCTGGGCCCGTTCTCGGTAACGGCGATCGTGTGCTCGAAGTGAGCGGAGCGCTTGCCGTCGGCGGTGACGACGGTCCACCGGTCGGCCAGCGTTCGCGTCGCCGCGACGCCGAGGTTGACCATGGGTTCGATCGCGATCGTGAGGCCGGGCACGAGCTTCGTCCCGCGCTTGGCCTTCCCCTCGTTGGGCACCTGCGGCTCCTCGTGCGGCTCGAGTCCGACACCGTGGCCGACGAGGTCCTTGGCCAGCGACAGGTGCGCCCGCGAGACCACGCCGGAGATGGCGGCCCCGATGTCGCCGAGGTGGTTTCCGGGAACGGCGGCCGCGATCCCCGCGGCGAGCGCGTCCCGCGTGACCGCGAGCAGCCGCGCCGACTCGGGCGGGATCTCCCCTACGGGTGTCGTGATCGCCCCGTCCGTGTAGTAGCCGCCGTGTTTCACCCCGACGTCGATCGAGAGGATGTCGCCATCGCGCAGGACGCGCTTCGGCGACGGGATGCCGTGCACGATCTCCTGATTGACGGAGAGGCAGACGCTGCCGGGGAACCCGTAGAGCCCCTTGAACGCCGGGACGGCCCCGTCGTGGCTGCGGATGAACTCATCGGCGAGGCGGTCGAGCTCACCGGTCGTGATCCCCGGCACGGCGCGCTCGGCGAGCAGGCGGAGGGTGTCCCCCAGGATCCGGCCACCCCGGGCCATGATCTCGATCTCTCGCGGCGATTTGAGCTGAATCATGCGATCGTCCCGCGCAGCGGATGACCGATGGCGTGCGTGGCGCACGCGAAATCTATTCGACCGCTCGCAGGCCGCGCCGCACCCGGGCGGCGACGTCGTCGACGGATCCGAGCGCGTCGATGTGAATGACCGGGACCGCATGCGTTTGGTACCAGGCGATCACGGGCTCGGTCTGGCGCGTGTAGACGGCGAGCCGAGTCCGCACGGCATCGGGCTCGTCGTCCTTCCGGCGCACGAGCGTCCCGCCGCACTTGGGACACGGCGCGCCCGGCGGGAGCCCGGTGTACGGGGTCTGACAGGCGTCGCAGATGGTGCGGCTGCTGATCCGCCGCACCAGCTCCTCGTCGGGGACATCGAAGACGAGGACGGCGCTGACCGCCCGCCCCAGGCCGGCGAGCGCCGATTGGAGCCCCTCGGCCTGGGGCACGGTCCGGACGGCGCCGTCGAGGATGACGCCGCGTGCGGCGGCCGGCTCGCCGAGCGCCTCCTTCATGATCCCGAGGATCACCGAGTCCGGGACCAGCTCGCCGCGATCCAGGTAGCTGGTCGCCTCGAGGCCGAGCGGCGTGCCGGCGCGCCGCGCCGCCCGCAGCACATCGCCGGTCGCGAGCTTTGGGATCCCGAGATCGGCGGCGAGCCGCTCCCCCTGCGTGCCCTTTCCCGCTCCCGGCGGGCCGAGGAGGATGATGATGCGGCCGCCGTCCGGCCTGGTGGCCGACCCCCGTGCGGACGGCGCGGCCGCCGAGCGTGCCACGGTCAATAGCCGCCGACCGCGCCCATCCGGCCCGACCGGATGCGGGAGCCCTTCTTCATGAAGCCGTCGTACTTCCGCAGCAGGAGGTGCTGGTTCATCTGCTGGATGGTGTCCAGCGCGACCCCGACGACGATCAGCAGCGATGTGCCGCCGAACCGGAACGGGACGTTGATCTGATCGGCGATGAAGACCGGGAGCAGGGCGATGAAGGTGAGGAAGACGGCCCCCGGAAAGGTGATCCGCGACATGACCTCGTCGATGTACTCGGCCGTCCTGGATCCGGGCTTCACGCCGGGCACGAAGCCGCCCTGCTTCTTCAGGTTCTCGGCGATCTCGACCGGGCTGAAGATGATCGCCGTATAGAAGTACGTGAACAGGACGATCAGGATCGCCGATGAGATGAAGTAGAGCAGCGAGCCGGGGCGGAAGAGGTCCGCCAGGTCGCGGGCCCAGGGCGCACGGTTGCCGAGGAACTGGGCGATCGCACCCGGGACGACGATCACCGACTGCGCGAAGATGATCGGCATGACACCGGCCGAGTTGATGCGCAGCGGGATGAAGCTCTTGGCGCTGTCGCGCATCCGGCCGCGGGCCATCGTTCGTTGCGGGATCTGGATCGGCACCTTGCGGGCGGCGATCGTGATCGCGACCACACCGGCGACGACGAGGAGCATCAGGATGCCGAGCACGATGAGCTTGACGACGTTGGTCGCGCCCGTGCTCACATACCGGAACGTGTCGAAGATCCCGGGCCAGAACCGCTCGATGATCGAGAAGAAGATGATGAGGCTGGCGCCGTTCCCGATTCCCCGGTCGGTGATCTGCTCACCGAGCCACATGACGAAGATCGCGCCGGTCGTGAGGAAGAGCACCATCTCGATCGTGAACCCCATCCCGGGGTGCGAGACCGCGCCCGGCAGCGACTGCGTGAAGGCGGCGAAGCCCCACGCCTGCATGACCGCGAGCGCCACCGTGATGTAGCGCGTCCACTGATTGATGCGTTTCCGTCCCTCCTCCTCGCGTTGCATCTTCTCGACCGTCGGGACGACGGCCTGGGCGATCTGCATGAAGATGCTGGACGAGATGTACGGCATGATGCCGAGCGCGAAGATCGTCGCCCGTGACAACCCGCCGCCGACGAAGAGGTCGTAGAGCCCGAGCAGGCCGCCGCCCTGCCGGTTGAAGTAGTCGGTGAGCGCGATGACGTCGACGCCCGGCACGGTGACGTGCGATCCGAGCCGGTAGATGATCAGGCAGACGAGCGTGAAGAGGAGCTTGTCCTTCAGCTCCTTGGAGTGCCAGATGTTCTTCGCGGCCGCGGCCGTGGGATTTGGCTGTGCCATGATGGCCCCTGCGTGACGCGGGCGGCAGCCTGGCGACTGCCAGGCGTGCGCCGTCCGCTGCGCCTGCTACGCCTGCTCTTCTTCGATCCGGCCGCCCGCGGCAACGATCCGCTCCCGGGCGCCGGCGCTGACTCTGACCCCGCGCACGGTGAGTGCGCGCGGCGGTGTGCCATTGGCGAGCAGCTTCACCGGCCCCTTCCCGCCGCGGACGAGCCCCGCCTCGGCGAGCGATGCCGGCGTCACCTCGGCGTCGGCCGGCAGCCGACCGAGCGCGTCGAGGCGAACGAGCTGCGCCTCCTCACGAAACGGGTTCGTGAACCCGCGCTTGGGGACACGCCGCGTCAGGGGCATCTGACCGCCCTCGAACCGTGGCTTGCCGCCGCCGGGCCCGTGGTGGCCGGCGCGGGCCTTGATGCCCTTGTTGCCCTTGCCGGCCGTCTTGCCGGTCCCCGAGCCGGGGCCGCGTCCGAGGCGTTTCCGGTTGCGATGCGACCCGGGCGCGGGGACGAGGTTGTCGAGCCCGATGTGGGTCGACGTCGTGGAGTCCGCCATCTTATCCTTCCCCCGCGACCGGCGTCACCTCGACGAGGTGCCGGACGCGCTTGATCTGGCCGGCCACGGCCGGCGTGTAGGCACACACCACGACATCCTGATGGTGCCGCAGCCCGAGTGCCTGGAGGGTCTGCCGGAGCCGCGCCGGGTGTCCGATGCCGCTCCGCACCTGACGGATCTCGACCTGCCGCTCCTCGCCCGGCTCGCCGGGCTCGGGCGGCCTGGGCGTCCGGGCCGGCCCGCGCCCGGGATGCCACACGAACGTCCTAGGCATGTGCGGCCTCCTTGGATTGCGCGCGCGAGCGGTAGCCGAGGCTACCCATCTCGACCCCGCGCTCGCGGGCGACATCCTCGACGGTGGTGAGGCGCCGCAGCCCGTCGAGCGCGGCGAGCACCATGTTGTGCGGATTGGTCGAGCCGAGGCTCTTCGTCAGGATATCCGAGATACCCGCGCACTCCATGATGGCGCGCACCGCCCCGCCGGCGATCACGCCGGCGCCCGGGGCGGCCGGCTTCATCCACACCTTCCCCGCCCCGTGCTGGCCGACGACCTCGTGTGGGATCGTGCTCCCGGTGAGGGGGATCGTCGTCATGCGCCGGCGGGCCGCGTCGACCGCCTTGCGCACGGCCTCGGAGACCTCGTTGGCCTTGCCGGTGGCGAAGCCGACCTTTCCCTGCCCGTCGCCGACGGCGACGAGGGCGTTGAAGGAGAAGCGCCGGCCGCCCTTGACGACCTTGGCGACGCGGTTGATGGCGATCACGTTCTCGAGCAGCTCGCCGCCCTCACGTCCCCCGTCGCCGCCGCGTCCGTCCCCGCCGCGCGGCCGCCGGTCGCCGCCATCGCGACCACCACCCGGCCCGCCGCGCCCACCACCCGGGCCACCGCGCCCGCCGCCTGGACCACCCCGTCCGCCGCCGGGGCCGCCCCGGCCCGGGCCACCGCGCCCGCCACCCGGCCCGCGACCGCCGCCCCCGCGCCCCCCGCGTGCGCCGCCCCCACCCGCGCCCCCACCCCCACCCGGGCCGCCCCCGACCCCGCCGCTTCGCGCGCCGGCGGGACGGGCCGGACGGTCTTGACCGGCTGTGCCGGAGGATTCGTTCTCTGCCATAAGCCTCGTCGCTCGCTCTCTATGATCTACGATCCACACCGATCGACGCCGATCGACGGCGATCCCGATCGTGCCATCCAGCCCCACACGCCCGCGGCCGGCTCAGAACTCGAGTCCGCCCTCGCGGGCGCCATCCGCCACCGCCTTGACCCGGCCGTGGTACTTGTACCCCGCGCGATCGAAGACGACGCGGGTGATCCCGGCGCCCTTGGCGCGCTCGGCCAACGTGCGTCCGACCGCCGTCGACTTGTCCGTCTTCTTCCCCTCGCCCACCGTGTGGCTCGAGACCGTGACCAGCGTGCGCTGCGCCACGTCGTCGACCAGCTGAGCATAGATGTGCTTGAGCGAACGGTAGACGACGAGGCGCGGGCGCTCCGGCGTGCCGGAGAGCTTCTTCCGCACCCGCAGGTGCCGGCGCTGCCGCTTCTCGGCGCGCGTCCTGGGAATACCGATGCGTCCCATCACTTCCCTCCGGCCTTGCCCGCCTTCCGGCGGACCTGCTCACCCACGTACTTGATCCCCTTGCCCTTGTACGGCTCCGGCGGCCGGAGGCTGCGCAACTCGGCCGCGACCTGCCCGACCACTTCCTTGTTGGCGCCCTCGACGACGATCGCCGTCGGCTGCGGGGCCGTCAGCTTGATCCCGGCCGGCGCGCGGTAGTCGACCGGGTGGGAGAACCCGAGGGCGAGCTGGAGGCCGTAGGGCCGGGCCTCCGCCTTGTAGCCGACGCCCACGATCTCGAGCTGCTTCCGGAATCCCGCCGTGACCCCTTCGACCATGTTGGCGATCAGGGTCCGTGTGAGCCCGTGGAGCGCCTTGTGCTCCGACTCATCCGACGGGCGCTCGACGGTGATCGCCGCGCCGTCGGCGGTGACCTGCATGAGCGGGTGCACCGTGCGGGTCAGCTCTCCCCGCGGGCCCTTCACCTTGATCGTCCGGCCATCGACCGTCACCGTGACCCCCTTGGGGACCGGGACGGGCTTCTTGCCAATGCGCGACATCGGTCGACTCCTACCAGACGAGGGCGAGCAGCTCGCCGCCCTGGCGTGCCTGGCGCGCCTGGCGGTCGGTCATGACGCCCCGGGAAGTACTCACGATCGCCATGCCCAGGCCGTTGCGGACGCGTGGGAGCTCCTCGACCCCGACGTACTTGCGCAGCCCGGGCGTCGAGACCCGGTGCAGCTCGCGGATCACGGGCTGCCCGCCCTGCGCGTACTTGAGGATCAGTCGGAGGACGCGCTCCTGCTCCAGGACCTTGTAGTCCTGGATGTAGCTGTTCTCCTTGAGCACGCGCGCGATCTCCAGCTTGAGCCGCGAGAGCGGCACATCGACGCGCCGGTGCTTGGATCCGCAGGCATTGCGGATCCGCGTCAGCATGTCGGCCACCGGATCAGTCATCGTCATGGCAATCCCCTACCAGCTCGCCTTGCGGACGCCCGGGATCATCCCGTTGAGCGCCTGCTCACGGAAGCAGATGCGGCAGTAGCCGAACTTGCGGAGAAAGGCGCGCGAGCGCCCACACCGCTGACAGCGGTTGTGCTGCCGGACGCCGAACTTCGGCTTCCGCTTGCTCTTCTCGATCATGGCCTTCCGCGCCATCGGACTCTCGTCGAAAAAAAGTGATCTCGCTCAGCGCGCCGCGACGGCGGCCGCCGACCGATCCCGCCCGCCCGCCGGCCGCTCGCTGTCGCGGAACGGCATCCCGAGCGCGCGCAGCAGGGCCAGGGCGTGGTCGTCACGTTCCGCCGTCGTCACGAAGGTCACGTCCATCCCGTGGACCTGCTCGACCATGTCGTAGTTGATCTCCGGAAAGATCAACTGCTCCTTGAGGCCGAGCGAGTAGTTCCCCCGCCCGTCGAAGGACCGCGTCGAGAGGCCGCGGAAATCGCGGATCCGGGGGATCGCCACGCTGATGAAGCGGTCGAGGAACTCCCACATCCGTGCGCCGCGCAGCGTCACCGCCGCCCCGATCTCCTGTCCCTGGCGGAGGCCGAAGTTGGCGATCGATTTCTTGGCGCGTTTCCGCACCGGGCGCTGCCCGGAGATCACCGCCAGCTCCTCGACCACGCGGTCGAGGACCTTGGGCTGCTTGATCGCCTCGCCGACCCCGACGTTGATCACGATCTTGGTCAGCGTCGGCACCTGGTGCGGGTTGCTGAACCCGAACTGCGTCATGAGGCGCGGCTTGACGGTCCGCACATACTGGTCGCGGAGCCGCGGCGGCGGCACCGGCCGGCCCGCGCCGGCGTGCGCGCCCCGCGCCGGGGCGTGGGCCGTCTCACGGCCGGCCCGCCCGCCGCCGGCCCCCTTGCCGCCGCCGGTGGACTTGCCGCCCCCGCCCCCCCCGCCGCCCCCGCCGCTCTTGCGCTCCGTCTTGTCTCGGTCCTGCGTCGCCATCATTGTCTCGCCTTCATCGGTATGGATATGTCCGGTGGCGCGCGCTCATCGCGACCGGGGGATCGGCTCACCGCTGGCGGCGGCGATCCGCTCCTTGGTCCCGTCGTCGTCGATCCGGACGCGCACGCGCGTCGGGCGTCCCGACTTGGGGTCGAGGAGCATCACGTTGGAGGCGTGGATCGGCGCCGGATGCTCGATGATCCCGCTCTGTTCCTCCGGCCGCCGCGCCTTGCGGTGCCGCTTGACGATGTTCACTCCCTCGACCGTGACCCGCCCGGTCTTGGGATAGACCCGCAGGACCTTCCCTTCCTTGCCCTTGTCCTCGCCACGCGTGACGCGGACCGTGTCGCCGGTCGTGACATGGATATGGACCCGCTCGCGGTTGATGACGTGCCGTACGACCGCGCGCCGTCCCGCCGTCTTGCGATGGATGAGCAGGCGCATGCTAGAGCACCTCGGGGGCGAGGGAGACGATCTTCATGTACTTCTTCTCCCGGAGCTCGCGGGCGACGGGCCCGAAGATGCGCGTCGCCCGCGGCTCACCGGCCTCGTTGATGATCACGACCGCGTTCTCGTCGAAGCGGATGTAGCTGCCGTCCTTCCGGCGCGTCTCCTTGGCCGTGCGCACCACGACGGCGCGCGCGACATCGGATTTCTTCACCGTGCCGTTGGGCAGGGCGTTCTTGACGGCCACGATGACGGTATCGCCCAGCCCCGCATAGCGGCGCCGCGTCCCGCCGAGTACGCGGATGACGAGGGCCGTCTTGGCCCCCGAGTTGTCCGCGACCTTGACCATCGACTCCTGCTGAATCATTGCTGGATCCCTCGTCCCTGATCGGCGGCGACGTCAGCGCGCGCGTTCGAGAATCGCGACCACGCGCCACCGCTTGTCCTTCGACAGTGGGCGGGTCTCCATGATGCGCACCGTATCGCCGGCCTTCGACGCGTTCTCCTCATCGTGCGCTTTGAGCCGCGTCGTCCGCGTGATCATCTTGCCATAGACGGGGTGCGCGACGCGGCGCTCGATGGCCACGACCACGGTCTTCTGCATCTTGTCGCTCACCACCGTGCCCACCCGCGTCTTGCGCGCGCGACGCCCCGAGCGGGGCATCCCCGCGCCCAGCGGCGCTCCCTGTGTCTCCGTCATGTGCCCTCACCGCGGGGCGCCCCGGCCCCTCGTTCCCGTTCACGCAATACTGTCTTGAGCCGCGCGATGTCGCGGCGCAGCCAGCGGAGCCGAAGCGCATCCTCGAGCGTCTCGGTCGCGGCACGGAAGCGGAGGCGGAAGCGCTCCTCCTCGAGCTCGGCGACGCGCGACTGGATGTCGGCGTCGGCCCACTCGCGGATCTCCTGGGCCCGCATCCCCTTAGCCATTCGTGTGCGCCTCCTCGCGGACGACGAACTTGCTCTTGACGCTGAGCTTCGCCGCCGCCAACGCCATCGCCTTCGCCGCGATCTCCGGGGTCACCCCCTCGAGCTCGAACATCACCCGTCCCGGCTTGACCACGGCCACCCATCCCTCGGGCGAGCCCTTGCCCTTTCCCATGCGGGTCTCGGCGGGCTTCTTCGTGATCGGCTTGTCCGGGAAGATCCGGATCCAGACCTTGCCGCCGCGCTTGATGTGGCGCGTCAGGGCCACACGGGCGGCCTCGATCTGCCGGTTGGAGACCCACCCGGGCTCGAGCGCCTGGAGGCCGTAGTGGCCGTTGACGACCGTGTTGCCCCGCGTCGCCAGCCCCTTCGTCCGGCCCTTGAACATCTTGCGGTACTTGACCCGCTTTGGACTCAACATCGCTCTCTACCCTCGCGTCAGGCGCCGGTCGAGTAGGTCTTGCCGCGGCGATCCTCGACGATCTCGCCCTTGAAGATCCAGACCTTGACGCCGATCGTGCCGAAGGTCGTCTTGGCGGTCGAGGTCGCGTAATCGATGTCGGCCCGCAGCGTGTGCAGCGGCACCCGACCCTCGTGATACCCCTCGACGCGCGCGATCTCGGCGCCGCCCAGGCGGCCGCCGGTCTTGATCTTGATCCCCTGCGCCCCCATCCGCATCGCGCTCTGGACGGCGCGCTTCATCGCCCGCCGGAACGAGATCCGCTGCGCGAGCTGGTTGGCGACGTTGTCGGCCACGAGCTGCGCATCGAGCTCCGGGCGCTTGATCTCCTCGACGTTGATCCCGACTTCCTTGCCGACGAGCTGCGTCAGCTCATCGCGCAGCTTGTCGACCTCGGCGCCCTTCTTCCCGATCACCACACCCGGCCGTCCGGTATGGATCGTGACCACGACCTTCCCGGGCTTCCGCTCGATGTGAATGTCGGCGATCGCCGCATGGCCGACGCGTGCCTTGAGGTACTTCCGCAGCAGCTCGTCCTCCTTGAGCAACTGGGGGAAGTCCCGGTTCGCGTACCAGCGCGAGCGCCACTGCTTGGAGACGCCGAGCCGAAAGCCGATCGGATTGGTCTTCTGTCCCATACGCCTAGTGTCCCCGTTTGGGGTTCTTGGTCCGCGCCCCACTCCGCGCGCCGCTGCGCGCGCCGCTGCGCGCGGTCCCGCTCGCCCCACCGCGTCCGCCCGCGCCCGCCGCGCGCCGCCGGCCCGCGCTCCTGCCCGCGGTCCGGGCCCGGCCGGCCGCCGGGCGCCCGGCGCGCGGGGCGACCACGATCTCGACGTGGCTCGTCCGCTTCTGGATCGGCGTCGCCCGTCCCATCGCCGCCGGGGTGAAGCGCTTGAGCTTCGGCCCCTCGTTGACCACGGCGTGCTTGACGTAGAGCACGTCGACGTCGACCGGCTCGTTGGCGATCCGCCCGTGGTGCTCGGCGTTGGCGACCGCCGAGTGCAGCACCTTCTCGATCTGCCGCGCCGCGTGCTTCTTGGAGAAGCGCAGGAGCGCGAGCGCTTCGTTCACGCCCTTGCCGCGGATCTGGTCGATCACCAGCCGCATCTTGTACGGCGACTGGCGCGCCGTCCGCTGGAATGCCCGCACGTCGGCCACGGTCACTTCCCGGCCGGACGCGGCGGCGCGGCCGCCGGGGCGGTCGGCACCCCGGCCGCCTTCTTGTCGACCGCCTTGCCCGCGTGACCGCGGAAGAGCCGAGTCGGCGCGAACTCGCCCAGCTTGTGGCCGACCATGTTCTCCGTGATGTAGACCGGAATGAACTTGTTGCCGTTGTGCACGGCGAAGGTGTGCCCGACGAAGTCCGGCGTCACGGTGCTGGCCCGCGACCAGGTCTTCACGACGCGCTTCTCGTTGCGGCCGTTGAGGGCCGCCACCTTCTTGAGGAGGCTCTCGTGGACGAACGGGCCCTTCTTGAGACTTCTCGCCATGAAATGATCGCTCCCTTACTGCGTCGCCTTACTGCGTCGCCTTGCCGCGCCGCCGTCCGCGGACGATCAGGCGCTGCGAGGACTTCTTCTTGTTGCGCGTCTTGACGCCTTCCTTCTTCCCCCACGGGCTCACGACGTTGCGCCCGCCCCGGGTCCGGCCGCCATGCGGGTGGTCGACGGGATTCATGACCTCGCCGCGCACCTTGGGCCGCCGCCCCATCCACCGGGTCTTCCCGGCCTTTCCCCACGACACGAGCTCGTGCTCGGCGTTCCCGACCGTCCCGATCGTCGCCAGGCAGTTGCCGTGCACCATCCGCATCTCGGTCGACCGGAGCCGGAGGGTCACGTACTCGCCCTCCTTGGCCACCACCTCGACGGCCGCGCCGGCCGAGCGCGCGATCTGCCCGCCCTTCCCGACCTTGAGCTCGACGTTGTGCACGTCGGTGCCGAGCGGGATCTCCCGGAGCGGGAGGGCGTTCCCGGTCCGCACGTCGGCCCCGGGGCCGGCCGTCACCGTGTCGCCGACCGCCAGCCCGCGCGGGTGCAGGATGTAGCGCTTCTCCCCGTCGGCGTACTCGACGAGCGCGATCCGGGCCGACCGGTTGGGATCGTACTCGATCTCGCGCACGGTCGCCGGCATCCCGAACTTGTTGCGCCGGAAATCGATCACGCGATACTTGCGCTTGTGTCCCCCGCCGCGCCGGCGCATCGCGATGTGCCCGTGGTTGTCGCGCCCGCCGGACTTGGTGAGCGGCTCGACGAGCGACTTCTCGGGCGTCGACCGCGTGATCTCGGCGAAATCCGAGACCGAGCGGAAGCGCGAGCTCTTGGTGACCGGCTTGAACTGTCGGATCGGCATCGGATTCCCCTACCCTTCGAAGACGTCGATCGTGTCGCCGTCCCGCAGCTTGACGATCGCCTTTTTCCAGTTGGAGCGGCGGCCGGTCGTCTTGCCAACGCGGCGCGTCTTGCCGCGCACGTTCGCCGTCCACACGGCGGTGACCTTGACGCCGAAGAGGCGCTCGATCGCCTGCCGGATGGCGGCCTTGTTGGCCTCCGGCGCCACCTCGAAGGCGTACTCGCCGCGCTCCTGGTAGCCGGCCGAGGTCTTCTCGGTCATCACCGGGCGGACGACGGTGCGGTGCAGGGTCGCCATCGCTTATCTCCCCTTCTTTTTCTTGGCCGCGGAGCGCCCGCCCGTCCTGGCGGCGCCTTTGGCGCCGGGGCTCTTCGCCTTGCCGGCACGGCCCGCGTTCGTCCGTTCTCTCGCCTGCGCCGTCACCTGACCCTTCGCTTTCCCCTTCGACTTCGACTTCGACTGCGACGTCGCGCCCCGCGTCCGCCCCCCGGTCCGCGGCGCGCCCGCCGCCTTGCCCCCCGCGCGCTCACGCGGCTCGGCCGCCCGGGTCTCGTCGCCCTCCTCGCGCCCCTCCTCCCCCTCGCCCGCGCCGGGCGGCTCGGCACTCGCGCGCGCCGCGCGGCCCGGCCGCGGCCGGCGCGCGGGGGCCGCCGCGGCACGGGCCGGGCGCTCCGGCGCCGACTCCGCGAGCGGCTCGAGCGTGTGCCCGATCGCCGACGCCTCGACCAGGACGACATCCGACCAGAGGATGTGATAGGTCGAGACGTCCGAGTACGGCATGACGTGGGTCGTCGGGAGATTGCGCCCGCTGAGATACACCTCGGGCTTCGGCCCATCGGTCAGGATGAGCACCTTGCGGTCGGCGACGCCGAGCGCCGAGAGCAGCCCCAGGAGCCGGCGCGTGCTGGGGGCGTCGTAGCGGAAGGCGTCGATGACCTTGACGGCGCCCTCGCGCGCGCGCGCGTTGAGCGCGCTCTTCCGCGCCAGGGCGCGCACCTGCCGCGGGACGTACTCCGCGTAGCTCCGCGGCGTGGGCCCGAACACCGTGCCGCCGCCGACCCAGTGTGGAGCGCGGGTCGAGCCCTGGCGGGCGCGCCCGGTCCCCTTCTGCTTCCACGGCTTCTGATTGCCACCGGTCACGTACTTCCGGATCTTGGTCGCGGCGTTGCCCTGGCGCTGGTTGGCGAGGAACGCCTTGACCGCCTGGTGCATCACCGGGACGTTGACCGTGCCGTCGAAGAGCGCCTCCGGCAGCCGGACCGCCGGACGCGGGGTGCCGAGCACGGAGTACGTCTCGGCGTCGAAGGTCATGGACGCCGGCCGGGTGGTGGCCGCCGTGGCCGCCGTGGCCGCCGTGGCCGCTCCTGTCATCGCTGATTCCGTCATCGCGCCTCCCCTCCCCGCTCAGCCCTGTTTCCGCACGATGACGATCCCGTTCTTGGGACCGGCGACCGCGCCGCGGATGTAGAGCAGGTGCCGCTCGGTGTCGATCCGCTCGACGCGCAGGTGCGTCTGCGTGTGCCGCTCGGCGCCGTAGTGGCCGGGCATCCGCTTCCCTTTGATGATCCGCGAGGGATCGGTCCCGGGTCCGATCGACCCCGGCCGGCGGTGCTTGGTGTTGCCGTGCGTGTTGGGCCCGCCGCCGAAGCTGTGGCGCTTGACGACGCCCTGAAAGCCGCGCCCCTTGGTCGTCCCGGTGACCTTGACCGCGTCGCCGACCGCGAAGACGCCGACGTCGACCCGATCGCCGACCGCGTAGGTCGGGATCTCGGGGCTCTTGCCCGGGGCGTCATCGAGCCGGATGCTGCGGAGGACGCGGGGCGGCGCGGCGAGTCCCGCCTTGGCGGCGTGCCCGACGGCGGCCCGCGCGGCGCGGCGCCCACGCGGCGCGCGCTCGCGCGCCGCGCTCGCGCGCCGGACACGCTGCTCGCCGTAGCCGAGCTGGATCTGCGCCATCCCGGCCGTCGCCCGGTCGCGCACCATGAGGACCGGGTTGGGCGGCGCCTCGACGACCGTGCACGGGATCTGCTGCCCCTGCTCGTTGAAGATCTGGGTCATCCCGACCTTCCTGCCGATAATCCCGATCATCGCTACTCGACCTTGATCTCGACGTCGACGCCGGCCGGAAGGTCCAGCTTCGTCAACGCGTCGACCGTCTGCGCGCGCGAGTCGAGGATGTCGATCACGCGCTTGTGGGTCTTGAGCTCGAACTGCTCGCGCGACTTCTTGTCCACGTGGGGCGAGCGCAGCACCGTCCACCGCTGCGTCTTCGTGGGCAGCGGGATCGGGCCCGACACCTGGGCGCCCGTCTTCTCCGCCGTGCGCACGATGTCGGCCGACGCCTGATCGATCACGGCGTGGTCGAACGCTTTGAGACGGATTCGGATGCGGCCTGCCATGGCTCTCTCGATTCGCGGTGACTGCGACGCGCGGCGAGCCTCGGGCTCGCAGCCGGTCGCATGTGTGTTGTCGTTACTTGAGGATCTTGGTGACGACGCCGGCGCCGACGGTGCGGCCGCCCTCGCGGATGGCGAACCGGAGCCCCTCGTCCATGGCGATCGGCGTGATCAG
>Ga0209062_1001011_pt1 | contig 59462 bp, 41 predicted proteins | sample Coa_R2_2_FD_187158 | JGI IMG/M metagenome (GOLD analysis project Ga0209062, IMG submission 187158) | Surface soil microbial communities from Centralia Pennsylvania, which are recovering from an underground coalmine fire - Coalmine... | ecosystem: Environmental > Terrestrial > Soil > Unclassified... | reverse complement strand
GTGCAAGAGCACCGTGTTGCGTGCGGGTCCGTGTCTGTTGGGTTTGTACAGTGTGGTCGCGGTGTTGTTCCAGTTGTTGCCGCAGCCGGAGCGAGTCGGTGGTGTGGCCAGGGAAGACGACCACGACATTCTCCGATGCGTTGTGTGCTGTACGGGGAAATCGTCCCCGTCGCTCCAGAGCGTGTGTGTGTGGAGATTCCCCTTCCAGTATTGCGGTGGAGACGTCGTCAGTGGGGAGGGCGCAGTCACGCGAGGTGGCGGGGCCACTGCCGGATCCTGAAACGCGACAGCAACCGCAAAGGCTGCAATGGTGAGGCAGATAGCAGCGAGTGGACGCAGGGACATCGCGAACTCCCAAAGTCCTCAAGAGGATTGGTCCGCAGGTTGCAGGTTAGCCGCATGAGGCGAAATTCGCCCATTTACCGCAGTGCCTCACCGGCAGAAGCCCACTCTGGAGGAGAAATCATGGGCGCGTTGACTGCTTCCGCTCCTGGCTGGGCTGTTTCGGTCGGGCTTTTGGCAGTTCGCCTCGTGATTGGTGCTGCGTTTATTCTGCACGGCTGGCCGAAGATTCAACATCCACTCAACTGGATGGGAATGGACAACGCCGTGCCGAGTGCGATTCAGGCGGTGGCGGCCGTTATTGAGTTCGTCGGCGGAATTCTTCTTCTGGCTGGTTTCGTTACACGGATCACGGCACTGGCACTCGCAGCTCAGATGATCGCCGCGCTCGCGCTCGTCCATATCCCGCACGGTGACCCGTTCGTTGCCGTGGGTCATCCCAGTGCGGAACTCGCTTGTGCGTATCTGGCGGTGAATCTGCTCATCGCGACGACCGGACCCGGCATGTTCTCGCTCGATGTGCTCCTCTTCGGACGCTGCTGTGTCAGGTCTCCATCAGCAACCGAAGCGGGTCACTGAAGAGTTGCGCCAGCCGCACGGTGAACCGGCACCCATCCGCGCCGTCAATGACGCGGTGATCGTAAGTAAGCGAGAGCGGCATCATGAGCCGAGGGACAATCTGTCCATCCTTGACCACAGCCTGAAGGGTGGACTTGGACAGGCCGAGGATGGCGACCTCGGGATAGTTCACGATTGGCGTGAACGCAGTACCGCCAATGCCGCCGAGATTCGTGATGGTAAAGGTTCCTCCACGCATCTCATCAATGGCGAGCTTGTTGGCGCGGGCCTTTTCGGCGAGCGTGGCCACTTCACCCGCCAGATCGCGAATGCTCTTCTTGTCGGCGTCGCGAATGACCGGCACGACGAGTCCACGTTCGGTATCAACCGCAATGCCAACGTGGAAGTATTTCTTGAGAATGAGCTTCCCAGCATTCATGTCGTAGCTACTGTTGAATCGCGGGTATTCCTTGAGCGCTGCCACGCACGCCTTGATCGCCAGCACCGTCATCGTGATCTTGGGCGAACCCTTCGGCAGTGCGTCCACAATTCGCTTGCGACCGGCTTCCAGTTCTGTGATGTCCGCGAGTTCGTGCTGCGTGACCATCGGCATCGTCCGCCAGCCGATGGTCAGGTTCTTGGCGATTGTCTGCCGGATGGTGGCGACTTCGGTCACTTCCACCGGTCCGAATTTGCTGAAGTCCGGCAGCGTAGGAAGCGTGAACGCGTTCACGATCATGCCACCGGCGGGCACGCCTCCCGTTTCCTTGACCTTCTGCCGTTCGGTCTTGACGAAGCCCTTCACGTCGTCGAGGGTAACGCGGCCGCCACGGCCGCTGCCCCGCACCTCATTGAGGGTTACGCCAAGTTCGCGAGCGAGCCGCCGCGTGGCGGGTCCAGCGGGGATGAGCGTCTTGGTGCCAACGGCAGCGCCGTTGCCGACAGGTGACGGTGAACTGGGGCGAGCCGATACGGCCTCTTTCGGAGCCGCTTCAACGGAAACTGGCTGCGTGTTGTTTGCTGGCTCCGAGGATGCTTCTCGTCCCCCCTGCCCGGCTCCGGTTGCCGCGATGCTGACCCCTTTACCGGTCTTGAGAACGAGAAGGTTACCGCCCACGGGTACTTTGTCGCCGAGTTTGACAAGGATTTGCTCCACGGTACCGGCGTTGTCCGCCTCAACCGGCATTGTCGCCTTGTCCGTCTCGATCATGAACAACTGCTGGCCCGGCTTCACCGCATCGCCGGGCTTCACCGAAATCTCCGTGATCGTGCCGCCTTCGATCCCCTCACCTAACGCGGGCAGACGGAACTGGGTTGATGCTGCCGCCGGTTGTGCCTCTGGTTTTGCCGCCACTGAGGGGGGCGGCGGTGACGGAGCAGTGGATGGAGGCGGCGGAGCAGATGCGCGTGTGGAAGATGCCGGCGCTGCGGCTACAGACGTTCCTGTGGCCGCTCCCTGGAGTTTCAGGAGCGGAGTACCGACGGGTACTTTGTCGCCAAGTTTGACAAGGATCTGCTCCACGGTACCGGCGTTGTCCGCCTCAACCGGCATTGTCGCCTTGTCCGTCTCGATCATGAACAACTGCTGGCCCGGCTTCACTGCATCGCCGGGCTTCACCGAAATCTCCGTGATCGTGCCGCCTTCGATCCCCTCACCTAACGCGGGCAGACGAAAGTCCATCATTCACCTCGGGAATGGATGAAGGAAGAAGGATGAGGGACGAACCACGGTACTGATTCATCCTTCATCCTTCATTCTTCATCCAGAATGTTCAGACAGTCCAGGGAGGCGGGGCATCGGGGTTAATCCCCAGTTCCGCGATTGCCTTTTTCACCGCCGCGGCGTCGAGTGCCCCTTGGCGGAAGAGTGTGTCCAGTGCCGCGTAAGCAACGTGTTCCGCATCCACCTCGAAGAACCGGCGGAGGGATTTGCGTGTTTCGGACCGGCCGAAGCCGTCGGTGCCGAGCGCGAGCAGTCGGCCGTCGAGGTAAGTCGCTACCTGCTCGGGAAGCGCCCGCATGTAGTCGCTGGTCGCAATGATCGGCCCTTTCGTCTGACCGAGGACTTGCCGGATGTACGGCACCTTCGGTGCAGCGTCCGGATGCAGGCGGTTGTAGCGCTCGCACTCGATCGCATCGCGGCGGAGCATCTGGTAGCTCGTTGCACTGTAGACCGTGCTGGCGATGCCGTATTTCTCGGCGAGGATCTGCTGAGCGCGAAGGGCTTCGTTGAGAATCACGCCGCTGCCAAGCAGTTGGACTTCGTGCTTCGCGCCATCCGGTTTGACGCTCTTGACGGGATAGAGCCCGCGAATGATCCCCTCGCGGACCTGCTCGCCGGGCATCGCCGGCATCGGGTAACTCTCGTTGTAAACGGTGAGGTAGTAGAAGCACTCCTCGCCGCGGACATACATGGCGTTGATGCCTTCCTCGATGATAACCGCCAGCTCATAGCCGTAGGCGGGATCGTAGGCGCGGCAGGTGGGGATCGTCAGCGCAAACAGATGGCTATGGCCATCCTCGTGCTGGAGCCCTTCCCCGTTGAGAGTCGTTCGGCCAGCGGTTGCCCCCATCAGGAATCCACGACAACGCGCATCCGCCGCGGCCCAGGCGAGATCGCCAATACGCTGGAAGCCAAACATCGAGTAGTAGATGTAGAACGGGATCGTGTTGACGCCGTGTGTGCTGTACGCGGTACCGGCCGCGATCCAGCTCGCCATGCTCCCGGCTTCGTTGATGCCTTCCTGAAGAATCTGGCCGGTTTTGCTCTCCTTGTATTCGGTCATCGAACCCGCATCGACGGGTCGGTAGCGCTGATCGACCGTCGAGTAGATGCCGAACGACTTGTACATGGGCGGCATGCCGAAGGTCTGCCCCTCGTCCGGCACGATCGGCACGATGAGCTTCCCCACGCCGGGGTCGCGCATCAGGTGGGACATCAGACTCACCCACGCCAGGGTCGTCGATTGCCCCTCTGCCTTCACAGCCGCTTCATAGAGTTTGGCAAAGCTCTTCCGATCTGGTGCGGGGACCGGAGTGAAGTGAGTGTTCCGGAACGGTTGCGCGCCGCCGAGTTCCTTGCGCCGATCGCGCATGTAGCGAATCTCGGGGCTATCGGCTGACGGGCGGTAGAAGGGGAGATCCGGGAGTTGACTATCGGTGAAGGGAAGCTCGAAGCGATCGCGGAACTGACGAAGGGCAGCAATCATCTGGCGTTTCGAGACTTCTTCGGGGGTCATCCCCGGTTCGCGTTCGATCTCAACTGCGAGTTTCTTCAACTGGTGCGTCGTGTTTTTCCCCTCGCCGCCGCTTCCCGGTACACCGTAACCCTTAACCGTCTTGACCAGGATGACTGTCGGCTGACCCTTGTGCTCGACGGCAGCCTTGTAGGCAGAGTAGACCTTGAGCGGATCATGCCCGCCGCGTTTGAGTGCTGCCAGTCGGGCGTTGGGCAGGTGCTCCACAAGCGCCTTGAGCTCGGGGGTATTGAAGAAATGTTCGCGAATGAAGGCCCCGCGGCGTTCGGCATCTTCCTGTTCGCTGATGAGAACCTTGTTGTTGATTTCCTCTTTGGTCCGCATGTCGCGGCCAACGTATTCCTGGTATTCGCCGTCCACCACCTCCATCATCCGACGGGCCAAGGCACCGGTGTGGTCGTTTCGGAGCAACTCGTCCCAGTCAGTGCCCCAGATCACCTTGATGACGTTCCAGCCAGCCCCGCGGAAGATCCCCTCGAGTTCCTGAATGATCTTGCCATTGCCGCGGACGGGCCCATCAAGGCGCTGGAGATTGCAGTTGATGACCCAGGTGAGGTTATCGAGCTTCTCGCGACCAGCCAGCCCGATGGCGCCGAGCGATTCGGGTTCATCGCACTCACCGTCGCCCAGGAACGCCCAGACGCGGACATCGTCGGTGTTGGCCAATTCGCGATCACGGAGGTAGCGATTGAAGCGAGCATGGTAGATGGACATGATCGGGCCAAGGCCCATGCTCACCGTGGGATATTGCCAGAAGTTCGGCATGAGCCACGGGTGTGGGTAGCTCGACAGCCCCACGCCCTGCGGGAGTTCCTGGCGGAAACGTTTCAGTTGCTCGTCGCTTAATCGCCCCTCAACGTATGCCCTGGCGTACATGCCGGGGCTGGCATGTCCCTGAAAGAAGACCACATCGCCGGGATGGGTCTCCGAACTGCCGCGGAAAAAGTGGTTGAAGCCGACTTCGTAGAGAGTGGCGGCACTGGCAAAGGTCGAGATGTGGCCACCGACATTGGTGGTCTTATTCGCCTTCAGCACCATCGCCATTGCGTTCCAGCGGACAACGCTCTTGATTTTGCGTTCCAGAGAGCGGTTGCCGGGGAACGGCGGCTGCTCCTCAACTGGGATTGTGTTCAGGTAGGGGGTGGTGACGCCGCCGGGCATCTTCGCCCCGGAGCGATCGGCGGTGGCCAGGAGTGTTTCGAGCAGGAATCGGGCGCGTTCCGGGCCAGCGTGTTTGAGCACCGCCTCGAGTGCTTCCACCCACTCAGCGGTTTCCTGCGGATCGACGTCCTCCGGCAGCCGAGCATTACTGGTAGCCAACACGTCAGGAGTGACGAGCATCGACAACATCCTCGTGGAGCGAGCAGGAAGTTAGAGGGCGGGAGGGCGTCATAAAACTCTGGTCAAAAGCGGAAACCACTCAGCAATTGCGGTTCTTCTCGCTCTTTACTTTTATTTTACGCGTTTCACTTCCCAACAGGCTCGGTGTGCAAGGTTAGGATAGGCGTGTGCTTCCGCGTCGTCTATACGAGTGGAAACCCACCACGCGAACGGACAAACTATGCGACTGCTTGCTGTTGCAACTCTTCTTATCGGCACGATTACCGCAATTCCCGCAGTTGAACCCGCTCGGCCCCTGTCGCCGACCGAAGTCAACTGGTCGAAACCCAATGCCGTGCTGGGCGAACTGGCCGATTCTCTCGCAAAGCAAGCCGATGTGCCAATTGTGGTTGATCGGGGGGCGGTGAAGGCTCGATGCAACCTCCAATTCAACAAGACACCGTTCTGGGAGGCGCTCCAAAGTACCACAGAAGCAACGGGGACGCGCCTTGTGCTCCACAATGGCGGCCGGAAAATCGAACTCGTGCCGCGGGGAAAGTCGCGTGAAGTCGCCACGACCAGTGGATCGTTCCGCGTGGTGGCGCAGCAGGTGATTGGCCGGGCACTGCTTGACCAGGGGATTACTTATCACGAAATTCACCTGCTCGTACACTGGGAGCCGCGGTTGCGGGTTTACCGCATCGACAGCACACCGAAGATCAGTCAAGCAACCGACGTGCCCGGCTCGACGATCACGGCCGAAAGCGGTGGATCGCAGATTCTGCCGCTCGATGCGACATCCGAGTTGAAGGTGAAGCTCACCGGACTCACACGCAACAGCGGGCAGATTACCTCTCTGGCAGGAACTTTCAACGTGACTGCTGCCGACAAACTGCTCGCTTTCACATTCGACTCCGCCAGCAAGCTCCCGGTGACCGGCAAGTTACCCGCCGAACGAACGGATCCTGGCGTCAGCGCAATTCTCAAGCGCGCCCAGAAAAAAGACACGACGTGGGAACTCGAGGTGGAAGTAACCTATCCCCCAAACCAACCGATATTCGAGAGTTTTCAGGGCGAATGGTGGCTCCGCGACAATCGGCTCCTGGTGCGATCGCCGAAGGGGAAAGTGTTTGTGATCGAGGATTATGAAGTCCCTTCGCCCGACAACCCCCGGCCGCTTCGGGCCATCTACCGCTTCAAGGAAGATCCGAAAACCGGCCTGGGCAATCCGACCGAGACTGGCTGGTCGATCGTGTACGAAACGCCGTCTCCACTGGTTGATGCGAAAGTCCCCTTTGAGTTGAAGGACATCCCACTGCCGTAGGCCTGGCATTGGCGAATGCCGAGGTGTGCGCCCGCCGCGGCATTCAATCGCTAACTCGGCGGGCTTACGCCGGCTTACGCCTCGCCGTTCGCCAAATACCTTCCTCTATCCGCACCAAACGCGCCAGTGGGGACTAGACCCATCCCCCACTCCGCGCTTAAAATGCAAGCTGCACCACTTGACACGGCGCCACAAACGCAGAATGATTTCCGTACTCCGTGTGTGGTTCGCGTGCAGTTTGTATCGAACTGACCCGCTTCACATTTTCTGCTTAGGTGTGCTATGGCGTCCCAACCGCCCCGTCGTCGCCGGCTCGAAGTCGAGGACATCGGGGATATCGCGGTCGTCAACTTCGTCGATAAGAAGATTCTCGACGAGCAAAATATCCAGATGATCGGCGATGACCTGTTCCGTTTGGTCGATGAGTTGGGCCGGCGGAAGGTTCTCCTCAACTTCGGCAACGTCGAGTTCATGTCCAGCGCCGCGTTGGGCAAACTCATCACGTTGCACCGCAAGCTCCAGGCCGTTCAGGGCAAGTTGGTACTGTGTAAGATCGCCAAGGATATTCTCGACGTCTTCAAGATCACGAAACTGGACAAGATCCTGACGATCACAGCCGATGAACAGTCGGGCTTACAGTCGTTCTCCTGAATCGCCTCACGTGAGATTCCCTCACCGCAACAATCCCGCAGCCGAGTCCCATGGGCGTCGCGCCGAGTAGAATTGAGTTGAAGATTGCCAGCGATCTGGCTGAGGCGCGTCGCGTCCAGGACGAGATCGAGCAAGCGCTCCAGGGCTCGGCGTACACCGAACACGACATTTTCGCAATCAAATTAGCGCTTGAAGAAGCACTCGTCAACGCCATCAAACACGGCAATCAGATGGACCCGGAGAAACGGGTCACCATTGTCTATCTCGTTACGAACGAGCGATTTGAAATTACCATCACCGACGAAGGTGAGGGATTCAACCCCGACGACGTGCCCGACCCCACCCTCGATGAGTTCGTCGATCGCCCCTGCGGCCGCGGATTGCTTCTCATGCGCGGGTTTATGACCGAGGTTCAATATCACGGTTGCGGCAACAGCGTCAGCATGAAAAAAGTGCGTGAAATTCAAGCCTGACGCACCTTCATTTCTCTCGATTCTAATTGAACAAACATCAGTAAGATTGAGTAACGGGACAAGCGCCCTGCGCGGCTGGCATGCCACGGGCTGGCCCGTTACACTCTCCAACATGACGAGCACGGCACCCTCTCTGGAAACCATCCTTCACCGGCTACTCGAAGGCATCCTCCTGCGACTGTCCCGTGGAGCTAACGCCGGCGAGTTCATTCTGCGCGGCGGGATGCTGATGCGACACTGGTTCCGGCCACTTGCACGCCCTGCAGGTGACCTCGACCTCGTTGCGACCTTTCCGTTCACTCCACGGGGAAAACCCGGCGATTTCACTGATGAGGCGACACGCCGATTCCTTCCCATACTTGCGGACCAAACCATTCATGACGGTGTGACCTTCGACCTCGAACGAACACGCGCCCAGGGAATCTGGTTGGAAACGACCTATCCCGGTGTGCGAGTCTTCACTTCTGGTGTGGTTGACGGGACCGAGATCGATTTCAACGTGGATATCGCGTCCGGCCCCTACCCGCGGCCCGATCCCGTGTTCGGCGCGATCTCCACAGCCTGTGGCGAGGACGCCAGAATCTGGATGTGCCGCCCCGAGACGATTGTCGGGCAGAAGATGCAGGCGCTCTGCCACCTCGGCATGCTGAGCTGGCGGCCGAAGGATCTCAACGACCTCCGCCTGCTCCTCATCCGACTGCCAATGGAGAACACCGTTTTGCGAGAGGCAATTGCGGCCTACATGGCGGACCTGGGACGCACGACGGACGATGCGCGGACGCTGTTTGGGCCCTCCTCCTGGTGGAGCATGAAACTGTCATCGGCTCGCTGGTTTGATTTTGCCAAAGCATCGTGCGAGCAAGAAGTGCCGAAAGATCTGGCGGCGGTTGTCGCCGAGGTCGCCGCTCGTCTGGTTCCGGTTCTGGAGGGCTTGCCATGAGCAGCGGGATGTCCCGAAGTTTCCTCGATTACATCGTCGCGAACATCGACGAGGACACGCCTCGCCTCGCTTACGCCGACTGGCTGACGGAGAACGGTGAGGACGATCACGCCGAGTTCATCCGCGTGCAGGTGGAACGGGCACATCTACCGGTGTGGGATCCCGCCCAGGTGCGTTTGCACCTGCGCGAAGAGGAGTTGCTGAAACAGCACGGGGAGCGCTGGCTGGCGGAGTTGCCGGTCATTGAGGGTGCGAAGTGGGAGGGGTTTCGCCGCGGGATCGTGGCCGAGGTGTCATTCGCGAGCTTCGAGGCGATGCGTGCCAACGCTCACGCCTGTCGAGCCGTAGCTCCGGTCGAGGCGGTAACGGTCCGCTGGCCGCGCCGACGCGAGGGACGCCGATCCACTACTCCCATCGCCGAGCTGCGAGAATTGTCACTTACCGGGATACCCGACGGCCTGGAAGAAGTGGGTTGGCTGGCCGATTCCCCACAACTTTCGACCCTCCGTACCCTGACTGCCCGTGCGATGTGGGCTGACTCACTGGGCCGACTGGTCGCCTCGCCCCACCTGGCCGGTCTGAAATCGCTGCGTCTGCCGTCCAACAATTTGGGCAACCCTGGTCTCGCTGCTCTCACCCGAGCCACCACTCTGACGGGACTGGAGGAACTCGACCTGTCTGCGCTGGGGAGACACGAACGATACCACCACGACCCGATCATTCGTGCGGCCGGTATGGGAATGCTCATGGGCTGGCCAGGTTTAGCCCGCGTGCGTTCGCTAACCCTGACGGGTAATGATGTGAGCCGGGACGGTTTGCGTGCGCTGCTCCGCTCGCCGCATGTGAGTGCGCTCAAAGAATTGTCTTTGCGGGATGGTCGGCTGGACGGTCAGGCGATGGCCGAGTTCGATTCCGCCTTGCCAGGGCTGCGTCTGGAGTCACTGGACCTGGGCGAGAATGTCCTCAAGGACGTCGGCGCCGAGTATGTCGCCCTCGCTCCCTGCCTCAGTGAACTGAAGTCTTTACGCCTCGACCGTTGCGAGATTCGTCTGGACGGTGCTAAGCTATTTGCGAAGAAAGCGTCTTTCCTCCGGGTCCTGCGGAGGCTGGACATCAGCCATAATCACTTCCGTCCGTTGGGGCTGGCCGCCCTGTTGGAGCGTCAACCTCCAGCGCTCCACACTCTTCGGATGCGCGACAACGACCTCTACGACGAGGGGGCAACACTCCTGGCTGGATCACCGGCGTCCGATGGTCTGCTTGAGTTGGATATGAGCCAGAACGGCCTGGGTACGACCGGGGCGCAGACTTTGGGTGACGCCGCGCACCTGCGTGGGCTTCTCGTTCTGCGGCTGTCTGACAACCGGATCAACGAGTCGGCCGCCTCAGCCCTGTCGCGTTCCCCACTGGGCCGACGCCTGGCGTTGCTGGACCTGGAGAACCTCCCGCCCAAACTACCGCCAGTTGGAGACGACGCGATCCCATTCTGAGAAACAAAAGAGTCAGAGGACCGTTCCTGATCACCCGCTTGGCGCCGAGCTATTCACGGACCCAGATAGATGTACCCATAGTTCGATGGCACTTGGAGGTGGGCGAAGTCGCCGTCGTTGGCGATGTTCACCACCAGCGGACCGACGCCATTCGGATCGCCATCAATGCTCTCGCGGTAGGTGCCCTTCTTCGGGAAGGGAACCCAAATCTCCTTGGTCACCGAACTGAAATTCAAAACCACCATCGCAATCTGCTCTGGCTGGGCCGCGGTGCCCGCGGCCCGCCGATGGTATGCAACAATGCCCTCGCCGGGGCGGGACTGCTGGTTGTAGTAGAACGATTCGCGACTGCGCAGCGCGCGGTTGTTGCGCCGCAGACGCCCCAGGAGCCGATGCAAGCGGATCAGAGCCTGACCCTGTCTGTCGTAGAAGTAACGCCATTCCATCGTCCGACGAAAATGGATGCGCAAATCGCCCGAGGGCGGCAGAACGTAATTGTCGCCGAACTCCTGTCCCTCCCACAGCATCGGCACTCCCTGACACGTATAAAGCGCGATCGCGTAAGGCTGCAAGCGATACGACTGACTGCGGTCCGCGTTCGCCGCCTGCGCGCTGTTATCGTCGTCGCGCGAATGATCGATGTAGCGGATCAGGAAGCTGTGATCGTGAGAGTTGATGTACTGGAATGGCGCCACCGGCACGTCCAGACCGTTCATGTGTTGCGTGTTCGGAAAGCCCCGAAACAGCGGATCGAGAATGTGGCAAAGGTCGTCGTCCACGGCTTGAAAACGCAGCGTATCCTCAGCCTTGTTCAGAAGGTCATTCTGCCAGGTCGCGTTGGTGTAGGTTTGCCGGAGAATGCCTTTGGGATCGTCGAGATCCTCCGCTACCTGGATCAGGCCACTGTACCCCGACGCTGTTTGAAAACGCGGTATCGCCAACGAATCCTGATAGGTGTTGAAGACGAGCGTGCCGTATTTTTTGGTGGGGTCGCCGTCATAAAACCCCGGCACGTAGTCGTAGCGGAAGCCGTCCACGTGAAAAGTGTTGAGCCAGTAGCGATTGACTTCCTGAAAGTATTCGAGTGCGAACGGCTTGGTGAAATCGACCTCGGGACCGAACTGCCCCGCTCCGCCGGTCATCATGGGACTGGGCATGCTCAGTGTTTTGTAGACCTTGTAGTAGGCGTAGTCCAAATCTGTGTGTTGATAAACGGAATCGAGAATGACCGCCATCCCTCGCGCATGGCAGAGGTCGATGAGTCGGCGTAAGCCACTCCCCTCACCGAAACGATCGCGGGGCGCAAAAAAATGCAGCGGGCCGTACCCCCAGTCGAAGTCCTGCTTCAAACTGGTCACCGGCATTAGCTCCAGACAGTTGACGCCAAGCCCCTCCAGGTACTTCAGCCGCTCGCGAACCCCGTCGAAGGTATCGTTGAACTGCTCGACCTGGAGTTCATACACAATCAGATCGTCCAGCGCCGGCGTCTTGTACGCCCCATCGGTCCATTGCGGTACCGGCTCCTCGGTATCGAAGAGTGCAAGTCCCGCTTCCCCCGCTTCCCGCGCGAACGGATCGGTGAACCACTGCACCCTCACCTGACCATTCTGAAGCAACTGGAATCGGTAGAGGTAGCGGCCGGGTTGGCCAAAGCTGCCCGGCCCACTCGCCCCCGTTGTCAGATCGATTGTCACGCTCCAGAGGTCGTAATCCCTTGGTTTGCTCCAAGTCATGGGAAAGTTGCGGGCCGGCACGTCGGGGTCAAACTGATCGTCCTCGTGAATGAGGCGAGCGACGACCTGGAAGTTACCGGCTGCTGTAATGCCCGGCAGGTAAATACCCAACTGCACAATCCGATGACCGGCAGCGCTGACGGAGGTATGGGCACCCGCCTGTGTCATGTCGATCATGGAAATAACCGCCTTTCCTCTGAATTAAGAGGCGTTGCAAAGCGCAAGCTGAAGTGACGTTTCCTAACTCATTCTCGCGTGCGAGTAACGAAGTGACCAGATCCATTAACGGATTGTCGGTTGGAATTTTGAAAGGTTGCCGCAGAGGGAAGTTTTGAAAGAACAAGACGAGGTGAGGCGTCGACCAGATGCGTGGAGTGGATGCGAGAAATGCGCAATCCTCACATGACCTGCGGCTCTGGGACAGCGGCGTCAAGCGGAATCGGAAAGCTCGGCATGGGTCAAGACCCAGGGACATTCCATCGTTTCATCGTAACGGAGAGTGAGCCGATATGGGCCGCACGCCAGCGTCTCATCATCAGTCGTGCGCTCTGCAATCGCGATGACGAAACCGTCGCCCACTTCGGTGATGCGCCCCGTCAATATTCCCCAGGTATCGGCCGTTGTTACTTGAACCTTCACGCGGTGGCCTTTGACCGGCGGTACACCCGGCCTGAGCCACTCGTCGCGTTGCTCGGGGCGCCGTTGAAGGATCAGGGCTATGAAGTCATCCCTGTGAAACCCCTGCACAATTCCACAGCCAATTGAGCCGTGATCGGACTGAGCATCATTCATGGATGACCTTTCAGCGGCATCACAAAGAAGCTCACCGGCCCGGCCGCGCCGGCGAGCTATGAACTCGTGGAAACGCACCCCGCAGCCAGGTTCGCGTGCGGCGGGTTCGGCCTCTGCTATCCCCTATTGGTCGGAGTCGGTTCCGTGTATGTCGATCTGGGCAATTCTTTCACATTTGCGGGATGCTTCAAGCAGATGCTCTTCACCGGGGCGGCTTTCTCTCTTTGAACGGTAACTGTCACCTATCCTGACAGTTGACCCACAGCCACCCCCCTTCACTTGGTCTTCCCTCCGCATATTTCGCCTCGGTACCATATCCCGCTCTGCATTCCACCACGGACGGTGCCCCAAAGATGCGCTGGTTGCTCATCGGCTACATGTTCCTGTTCATCGACCGACCCTTCGAAGTGTGGAAGTGGCTGGGCGACCTGCACATCGAACGTGTCTACATGCTCTTCACACTCGGCGTGTGGGTGGTGTACCCGCAGAAACGCTGGCTATCGAATCCGCAGCATGCCGCGTATGCCGCGTTCGCGGTCGCGGTGTTGTTCGCGTGGGCGGTCAGTCCGTGGGCGGCACAGGGCCAGCCGATCGTCGAGGACTGGCTGAAGATCATCGTCTTTTATGGCTTGCTCGTCACTTGCATTCACGACGAAGAGGGGCTGAAGCACATGGCGGTCGGCTTCCTCACCGTGATGGGCCTCTACCTATTGCATTCCTTCCGCGAATTCCTCGGCGGACGCCACACCTACCGCATGGGTATCTCCCGTATGATCGGCGTCGATGCGACGCTGGGCGATCCCAACAGCTTCGGAGCCAGCATTGTCTTCGCCCTGCCGATTGTGGCGGCACTGTGGAGAGCCAGTATCGACGGAAGACGCGGCCGGCTCTTGCTGACGGGCTATGTCGGGCTCTCGTCATTGTGCATTCTGCTCACGGGTTCGCGGTCGTCGCTCTTGGGCTTGCTCCTCTGGTTCGCCATCATCATCTGGAACACGCCGTACCGCTTCAAGGCGTTCGCCGCGTTCGTGGTGGCGGCGCCGTTGGCTTTCGTCGCCCTGCCGGAATCACTGCAAACGCGATTCGAAACGATCATCAATCCGGACGTTGGACCCGCGAACGCGAAAGAATCCGGCGAGGGGCGCAAACAGGGGCTCATCATGGGCTTCCAGCAGTGGGCGAACAACCCGCTGAGTGGAATTGGCCCAGGCGCCTGGCGGCCGGCGAACCGCACACAAATCGAATCGCACAATCTCTACGGTCAGTTGGTGGGGGAAACCGGCACACTCGGGTTGGTATCGTTTCTTGCGATCCTGTACTGCTTCTGGCAGAACCTTCGCGCCATCCGCCGCGTGCGTAAGAGTGTCCCCGAGTGGGAAAACGACCTGGTCTTCACCCTCCCCTCGGCGATTGGCGTGTCGGTGTGTCTGCTGCTCTTCATGGGCAACTTCGGGCACAATTTGTTTCGGTTCACGTGGTTGTGGTACGGCGGGTTTCTCATCATTGCGCGATATTGCGTGGCGCGACGCGTGGCAAACTGGGAACCCGAACCGCCCATCGAGGAAGAAGCCGAACTGCCACCGGGGTGGATCGCACATGGCCCGCATGGGTGAGCATGGCGGTTTCTCGCCAAAATCCCGCCTGTCTACCTCTCGACCTGTGGTTATGGAAGGCTCGTGGCAATGCCGTGGCATTTGTTGGAGTGTACGTATTGACCCGTTTCAGCGGGTTTCGCCGCGCAGTGGTGACATTCATCACATGCCAGGAATAAATCGGGACGCTTCGCGTCCCGACCGGCTGAAGTCGGTCACTACAAACAAAAACCAGGCGGGAAAACGGAAAAAACAACAGTTCTTTCCGACAACACAGCAGATATTTTCCGGCCCAAAGAGCCGGCTTCTCTCCGCTCGTGTCAACAGCCCGGCGAGGGATGCTTGCTTCAGACGACCCATTCCGTCACAATAAGTGATGTTTGCGTCCGAACAGTGGGTAGTGACCCCTCGCGGGCATACCTCTCCGCCACGGAGTCGGACCCCGAAGCACCGTTCGGAGGCGACCTCATGTCTGCCGGCCGTCGCGGATTGATCCTATCCTTTGTGTTCCTCGCTGTGGCTCTCTGGCTCTGCCCCGCGCAGCGGGCCCGCGCTCAGTTCCGCAAGCAACCCTTGCAGCCTCAGCCGCACTGGCAGCCGAATAACAACAACGGCAACACCGAACACCACTCCATCTGGAAACGCGATCTTACTCCCGAAGATATTCGCGAGATGCTCGCGAAGTTCGGAACCAACAACGGCAAAGGCGACGATCCGCTCCTCGACCTTCTCCGGCGCATCATTCAGGACAAAAACCGTAAGGCCACGCCGGAACAGATCGACGAAGCCGCTCGCCGGCTTCTCGCCGACAAGGAGTTCCGCGACCGGATCATGGACCTCGCACAGAAGCACAAGAATCAACTCCCGAACAACGGCAATGGGGGCCCGCCGCCCAAACTGACGCCCGAAGACTTCGAAAAGCTCCTCCAACTCAAGCCTCATGGGGACGACGATCCATTCAAGGTGCGTCCCAAGGGACTGGACCCCAGGGAACTACCCCCCTTCGATCCGCGAAACCCGAACTTCGACCCCAAACGGTTCCCCAAGATCGATCCCAAGAACCCCCCGCAGTTCGACCCAGACACCAAATTCCCCATCGATCCGAGAACGCGCGAACCCTTCGATCCGCGTAACGGCCAGCCCATCGATCCCAAGAACCCGCCCAAGATTGATCCACCCCCGGAAAAAGTCGATCCGCTGAATCCCGACCAACCGCGGGTGAAGCCACAACCGAATCTCCCGCCGGTCGGGCCAATGCCACCCAACCAGGACACCAACCGGAGGTTTGACCCGCAGAACCCCCTTGGGACGCCCAGAGAGTCGCCAGAGAAAGCCACCAAAACCAAAGCCGTTGAGACTGCCACCGCCCTCTGGGAGAAGAATGTTGGGCCAATCGAAGAATCGCCAGGTGTCAAGCAAGCCATCCTCGAGCTTGTTAACGACACCGACGCGATGGACGCTCTCACTGACAGCAAGGGAAATAACATTTTTGACATCCTGGATCAGGAAACCGGAAACGGCGAGAAACTCGGCGACTGGTTCAACGGTGGCGACTCCAAGTGGGAATGGCCGAAGTTCGATTTCGGTTGGGACCGCGGTCGTGGAGATGACCTCGATTTCGGCACGCGCCGTGATCGGGACTTCGACAATTCGTGGTCCCGCGATTCGTCTCGAACTCGCGGTTCGTCCTCGCTGGACAGCATGGGATCGTTCAGCGTCGGCAGCATGCAGGTACCGGTTCTCTTGCTGCTCCTCATTCTCGCCGCCATCATCGCCGCGGTCGTGTGGTGGAAGTGGGGCTCTCTGCTCCAGAGACGGCAAGCCGCGACGGTCGCCGAGAGCGGGGGCGGTTGGCCGCTCGATCCGCGCGAGATCAACACCCGCCAAGATGTGGTGAAAGCTTTTGAGTATCTCAGCGTCTTAATCTGTGGAGCGGGTGCGAAGACCTGGACGCACTCCACCATCGCCGATGAACTCAGCGAGTTGGCGGCATCGGAACCCGACACCGCTCTGAAACTGGCCCGGCTCTACGAGTTGGCCCGCTACGCCCCTCTGGACGAGCCACTCACCCGCGCCGAACTGCTGGAAGCCCGGCGGTTGGTATGCGAACTGGCGGGGATTGATGAAATATGAAGCACCGCACCTGCATCCTCGCTGCGTTCGCCCTCTCCGTCGCCGTCCTTGCGCTCGCCATCCCTGCGGCGCACGCGCAACCCAATCAATTCCCCAAGCAGGCCCCACAGCAGCAGATCGCGGTTCCCGGCGGCGGCACGGACTTGTTTCGTGCATTGTTGGACCGGGAAGGCATCCAACCCGTCTCGTCGAACGAGTTGAACAACTTCTGGCCCAACGACGACCTCATCGTCGTCGTTCTCGGCTCGACGGAAACCTGGGAATGGCAGCGCGACCCGCTCCGCTGGGCGCGGCTGGCCATCATCGCCAACGGTGCCGCGATCATCGCCTCCGACAACAACGTTCGGCTGTTCGCTGTTAACCCGGGGAACGAACTGGGCCAATTGAATGGGAACACCGTCTTCGCCAATCTGAACGATTGCCACGCTTGGCGGAACGACTGCCCCTACGTGGTGCCGATCTCACCCGACGAACTCCGCGACCCACCAGACAAGCCCGGCCGCGTTTGGAGCGTGTTCCGCGGGCTGAACAAACTGGCCACCAACCAACCCACCTACATTGAAGAACCGTTCCGCTACCAGGGAGAGTTCCAGTATCCTCTGGCTCGCTTGCCCAAGTCGTCGTTCACCGCCCAACGGAACAAGTTCAACCCGCCTCCGCTCTTCGCGATTGGCGGCGATGGGCAGGACCAATGGAATGGCCGACCCGGCTACTCGTTCCTCACTGTGGCGGACTCCAGCGTCTTCATCAATCAGATGATCATGGAGCCGGGCACCGATAATCTGGAATTTACGCTCCGGACAATCGAATACCTCCAGGGACCGGACAAGCATCGCAAACGATGCATATTCTTCGAGAACGGCAAGGTCGTTGATCGCTTCGATGGACTTCGTCAGGCCATGCAGCCGCACAAGAAGATTCCGCCGGAAGCGGTGCCAAATGTCGGCCCGATTTTCGGCAAGAATCAGGACAAGCTCGTGAACATGCTCAATGACCGAGCCGACAAGTGGCAAACGAACGACTTCTTGCACGAGACCCTGATCGGCTCGCCCGGGTCCTCGCGTGAGCGGCGACGATTCGGCACGTGGGCGGAGTGGGTCGCAACCATCTTCGCGATCTTCGTCATTTTCTTCCTTCTGCGTCGGTCGTTCCTCGCCCGGCACGCCACGGATGTTCCACCCACGCCGATCACTGGGGCCGGAGCGGCGTCCACCGGTCCGCCGGGCGTATTCGAACGCCGACAGAAGGAACTGGTGCGTCGAAACAACCTCTACGAGCCGGTCCGCAACCTCATGCGTGAGTTCTTCGACTCGGTTGGGGCGCCACGCAATCCTGGCCCACGCCTGCCGCCGCTCGTCATCTCGCGCGAGGTTCGCAAGCCGGATTCACTCCGGCAAGCGCTTCGCGACATGTGGCGCATCGCCTACGGCCCGGCGCTCCACATCAGCGCGCAACGATGGTTTGAACTCGAACCATACTTCGAGCGTATTCGCATTGCCCACGCTGACGGCAAATGGCGTTTCGAAACAGGCGAAGAGGCGTGAGGGAGATGTGGCAGGCTTCACCTGCCGATGACGTGGGACAGGCCTCCCGGCCTGCGGCAGGCCGAAGGCCTGCATGGCAAAGCAATTGGCGGGCGAAGCCTGCCAACAGGCCGGGAGGCCTGTCCTACATGTGTGACGACTGAGACCGACACCGACGGGAGCACGGCATGAGTTTGGCCTCGACTTCGACCCCTGGAATGCCGGCTCCGCCGGCCGACCCACGCGCTGCGGCGCATGAACTGGCTCAGCAAGCAAAACAAGTCTGCCAGAAGGTAACCGCCGAAGTTGCCCGTGTGGTGGTCGGCGCGGAAGAAATCACCAAGCAGTTGCTGATTGCACTTCTCGCCGGTGGCCACGTGCTGCTCGAAGGGGTGCCGGGTGTCGCCAAAACAACACTCTCGAAAGTCTTCTCCAGACTCCTCGGCTGCCAGTATCAGCGGGTGCAGTTCACACCGGATTTGCTCCCCTCCGACGTGACGGGAACCTCCATTTTCGACCGCAACGCCAACGACTTCGTCCTCCGGAAGGGACCTATCTTCACGCAAGTGCTTCTGGCGGACGAAATCAACCGCGCCCCGGCCAAAACCCAGGCCGCGCTACTCGAAGCGATGCAGGAGTATCAGGTCACGGTGGACGGCAATTCCCTGGCGCTGGAACTCCCCTTCCTCGTGTTGGCGACGCAGAACCCTGTCGAGCAGGAAGGCGTGTACCGCCTGCCGGAAGCGCAGCTCGACCGCTTCCTGCTTCGCGTCGAGATGGGCTATCCCGGTTTCAAACATGAAGTGAACCTCCTCAAACTGCACAGCAAGCCGATCGCGGACGTGCAGCCGATGTTCAACCCAGCGGTGATCCTCGACCTTCAGAGTAAATTGCCTGGCGTGTACGGAGCGGAAACACTTTACGAGTATATCTGCAACCTCGCCGCGGAGAGCCGCCAACACCCGGACGTTTCGCTCGGGGCCAGTCCTCGTGCCGCGCTCAACCTCCTCCGCTGTGCCCGCGCGCGGGCCGTTCTCGAAGGACGCCATTACTTCACGCACGAAGACGTGCAAGCGATCGCCTTCGGCGTCCTCGGCCATCGGCTCATTCTCCGCCCGGAAGCAGAAATCGAAGGCAAGCACGTCGCTGATGTCGTCCGCGAAATCCTCGACGCCGTCCCCGTGCTGGAAACGGTGTAGCCAGGGGCGGGGGTCAGGAAACAGGAGTCTGGAGGCAGCCTTGGGTGTAACGTCTGCAAAAGAGTTGACCGTATATCGCAAGGCGTTTGACCTCTCACATCGTGTGTTTGAGGTCAGTTGCCGTTTCCCGCGCGAAGAGATCTTCGCACTGACCAGCCAGATCCGCCGCTCCTCATCATCGGTGTGTTTAAATCTGCGTGAGGCATGGGCCAAGCGACGATATCATGCCCACCTCATCTGCAAACTCACCGATTGCGATGGTGAGAATAGTGAAACCGACACCGCTCTGGATATCGCGAAAGATCGAGGATACATCACTGAATCCGAACACGCGGCTCTCGTCGCTCTCGGTGGAGAGATCGGTCGTATGCTCGGTGCGATGCTGAAGAACCCCGAACTATTTCTGTTGCCCGCTGACCCTCGATCCCCGCCGTCCGATCTGCCCCCTGATCCCTGACCTGACCCCTGATTCCTGACTCCTCATTCCTGATTCCTGACCCCTGACTCCTGGCCTCTGATGCTGACTCCCCGTGGATGGTGGTTCCTGATCGTCGTGATGCTCCTGCTGACGCTGGGGGCGTTCCTCGTTCCCAATTACTCCGCGGTGCCGGCTATTCTCGCGGTCACGCTCTTCGGCTGGTTCGTCTACGAGTGGATTCAGTTCAACGTTCGTTCGAACTCGGCCGTATCGCGGCTACGTGTGCGGCGCTGGGTCTTGCAGAGCGGACGAAGCACCCCCATGCTATGGGCGAATGTCCCGTTTGAGGTCCGCGTTCGCGTCCGCCACGACAGCCGAGTGGGCATCGGTTACGCGCTCATCGACGATCGACTCCCGGCCGGTGCCGATATCCTCGATGGCAACACCCACGAAACCGTGACGATTGCGTCCGGCGAATCCGTCGATGTGCGCTATACCCTTCGCTGCCCCGCGCCGGGTGTGTTACGATTCGAGGGTGTGAAGGTGCGGGTGGCCGACCTGCACGGCTTCTTTTACCGCCGCGTGTTCCTCCGCGACCCCGTCGAATTCCTCGTCCTCCCTCCACTGGCCGACGATGAAGGCCGCCAGCGTGCTGACAAGCGATTCAATACGCTTCCGCCGCCGGGCATTCACCGCTTGCGTCGGCCTGGGTCCGGAGATGAACTACTCGACCTGCGCGACTACCGCCCCGGCGATCCTCCCAAAATGATCGCCTGGAAGCCCTCCGCGCGCAAAGACAAACTCATCACGAAGGAATACGAGAACGATGTGCCGGTCCGGTGCGTGTTGTTCCTCGATACTTCTGACGGCGTGCGGCTGGGACCACCAGGCAATACACTCCTGACACGCATGGCTGGCGTCGCGGCGGTGGTGGCGCAAGCTTCCGCGGCCAATCGCGACCTGATCGGGCTGACTACCTTCGACGACAAGGGCGCGACCGTTGTTCGCCCCGCACGCACGCAAACACACATGATCAATGTGTTGCGGAAGCTGGCAGAAGTGGCCGCTCTGCAACCGAGCACAAAGGGCGTGCCGGTCGATCAACTCACACGTCGCGCCTACCCACTGGCACACGAGCTCTATCCGGAGTTGATGGGGAAGAGCACAAACAGCATGCCTCTGGGCCGGTTGTGGATCCCACTGCTGGATCGCTGGTGGGGCTGGATTGTGTTCTTCATCTTTATCGCGCCGCCGGTGCTGGCCATGTGGAAGATGTGGAACATCCTGGGTGGGCCGCCATTGCCTTGGCCGGTGAATAGTATCTATCGCGAGTGGATGACGGGTACCTTTGATTTCGCAGTCCGCGTCACCCCTCGGATGTACTGGGTCTTGCGGTTCATTGTCGCGCTCATCATCTGGGGGTGCGCTCTCTGCCTTCCTTCGGTCATTGCCGGGCTGTTCTGGTTCATCTACGGCTTTCGCGGCTGGTTTGGCCTACGCGCAGCCGTTCTCCGAGAGCGGAAGCAACTGGCGATGTTGTTTTGTCTTCAGGACGGGACCGGACCCGACGGAATCGAGCGCTACGTCCACGACGATGACGCGTATGCCGAACGGGTGGCCGTGTTCCTTCAACATCACCTGCTTCGTTGTCCTGTTCCGCTGTACGACGAACAAGGGCGATACCGCTTCAAATGTGCGGAGAAGGCAGATGTTCTGGGGTATGAACTCGTGCGTGCCGTGAGCCGCGCACGCGACAACGAATTGTATGTCATCCTCTCGGACCTGGCGGAACTCGGCGACGATCTCGAACCGCTCGTGAAAGCGTGCCGTGTGGCCCGCGCACGGCGTCACCATGTCATGGTGATTGTGCCGTGGCCCGCGGACGTCCCCTCACCCGATGAAACACCCGCAGAGGAGGAGCCGAAAAAGAAACGCCGACGGCATCCTGACGACGTCGATCCCGATATGCGCAACAAGCGAATCTCGAAAATCGTGCTCGCGAACCTGACGCGACAATATCACGAATCCTTCCGCAAAATGCGGCGGGAACTTTCTCGCGTGGGGGCGACGGTGATGCGAGTGAACGATGGCGACCCGGTCCGCTTGGTGTTGGATCACCTCGACCGACTCCGTGGAATGAGGAGCCGACGATGACAACACCCGACACCGAGGAACGCGAGGAACGCAAAGAAAAAGATCCGCGCGAACCGCTCACCCAGCGCGAAGTGTTTGAGCTATTCCTGAGCGATGTCGCGATCCGGCCCTATCTTTTCGCGGCACTCGGCGCGCTGGCGATGATTTTCCTCGTGATGTTCCTGAGCGGCAGCGACATCGGCGGCGTGATCGTCGTGCTGTTCGGACTTGCGACGATAATGTTCCGCTGGATCGCCGGCCCACCTTGCTGGCTCTTCATTCTGTTTTACTTTCAGGTCTTTCCGTTCGGCATTCCAGAATTCGATGGCGGAAGCCCGCTTGTGATCCGCGAGAGCTTTTTCCGCGTCGCGGACGTGCTTCTGATTGCGTCCATTCTCGTTTACCTCCGTTCCGTCTACCGCATCTTTGGAATGACTCATCAGTCAATGCCCTTCGAGCAGATCTACCGACGCAAGGGAGACTACCCGATTCGCCGGCCCACGAGCCATATTCAACCGGGGGAAATCGCCTGGCTCATCGGCGTAGCCATCGGGCTCGTTATTATCGGGCAATTTGTCTGGTGGCTGGTGAACTCCCTTGAGTTTTCGCCCAACGACGAAGAATTCCCAATCCGCTGGGCCGACACACATTCCCTCAGCCGCTATCGCCGGACGGCGAGAGAAGCAGGCGAATTTACCCCCGGCGAGAACCGCTTCTTCATCATCCTTGGGGTACTCTTCTTCGGTTTGTTGTTCGTGCGGCTCATCTTTGGCTACTGGCGGTTGCGGATGATGAGTGCGGCCGAGGGCGCGATGATACTGACCGACACAAGCTGGAGTGAGTCGCACCGCGAGCGCGTTCGCGTGGAGAAGTGGCGAATTTGGGGTCATGAAAAGGCCAAAGAGGACGAGAAGACACGAGTTCACGCCGAACGCGAACAACAGGCGAAGGAAGCGGCAGCACGCGAACGTGCCGAAGCACGCGAACGCCGTGTGCGGGAAGAAGAACGGGCACGCGCTGAAGCACGGGCGCGCCGACGTGCTGACCAGGACGAAGACGAAGACAAAGATGAAGACAATCGGCCGCAACGAGGGGGTAGGCCGGGCGTGGGATAGGCGAGCGGCGTGGGGTATCCCCATTCCCCCACCCGCCGAGTTTCGAATATGAGGGCTTACGATGAAGTTCGCGTACTGGAGCCGTGAATTTGCCGGCTGGGCCTTGGTCCTTGTTGGCCTGTGGCAGTTCTGGAACACATATGAGTTGCTGACCCATAAGCGAATCTTCGAAGCGGCGCCGTCGGCGTTCATCGCCTTCGTTGTGTTCCGTGGCGGCATTCACTTGCTGAAAGTCGCGGTTGCGGCGCAGGCGGCGCGGACGCTTCCGGAGTCTTCCGCGCAACCACAGACGCGAAAGGCCAGCCGCATGGCGGCCAAGTCGGTCGCACCCACCCCCGTGAAGTCGGTGATCCCAGGGCCGAAGAGCCGCGCTGTGGCGTCTTCGAACGGAATGGTCGATTGACGTGCCCCGCATACCTTCGCATGTACACGCCGTTTTCTTCGATGCGGTCGGCACCCTGCTCTTCCCCGAACCATCGGCGCTGGTGATCTACGCCGAGGTCGCCCAGCGGCAGGGTTTGGTGCTCACACCCGCCGAAGTCCGGACGCGGTTCATTCGTGCGTATCGCTCGGAAGAAGAAGCCGACACCGCAACCGGCTGGGAAACAAGCGAAAAACGCGAGCACGACCGTTGGCGGCGGATCGTGACCGAGACGCTTGCGGGGGTGAGCGATCCCGAATCATGCTTCAACTTATTGTTTGACCATTTCGCAAGACCCGACTCTTGGCGAGTTGCCACCGATGCGGCCGACACACTCCGGAGCCTTTCCAGGGGCGGGGTAAAGCTCGGAATTGGTTCCAACTACGACAACCGACTCTGGCCGGTCCTCGATGGTTTCCCCGAACTGACACGTTTGCTCGACCACGTTGTCATCAGCGCCGCGGTGGGCGTCCGAAAACCCGGTGCGGGCTTCTTCCAACACGCAGCACAGTTGGTTGGTTGCAGTGTGGAAGAAATGCTCTTCGTCGGCGACGACTACGACAACGATTACCTGGGTGCCACCGCAGCAGGACTGAGCGCGCTGCTGCTTGACCCGCACAACCGTTATCCGGACGTTCCGCATCGAATCACGCGATTGGCGGAACTGGTGGAGTGACGTTTGGAATCGGTCGCGAAATGAGCGTTCGCGATTGTTACGACCAGCGGCGGTGCGAAGTGTGAAACCATCTCGACCATTATTGACAAATATATGATCTCGCGTATAGTATATCTAGGCTGGGCGTCCTTCCCGTAACAGGCTCTCACAACCTCCAACACGCGGGTTGTTGTGTGAACTCTCTTGGACTGGGAACAGATGGGCCTGTGAGATTGCGATTGCTGCTGTGAGGCGGACAAATGGAGCCCGACTTGGTCAGCGTGGATACGCTCATGGTGCGGGACTTCGGCGGTACACAGTTGGCAGTTGAGTAAATGAGAACATGCCAGGGCATGTTCTCATTGGACTGGCCCCAACCCCACAGACCGCTGGAAAAAAGCCTCCAAAACCCGACACCGGACGAACCAGGAAATACAGGCTCCAAAACCTGACACCAGACGACACCGGACGACATAACCAGGAAAAAGGCTCGAAACACAGGCTTTTGGTGGGGCCAGCAAAACTAGAACTGGGTGACACCAGACAACATCAGCCAAACCCAGCAGGAAAAACGGCTCGAAAAGCCGACACCAAGCGACACCAGACAAACCCAGCGGACAACACACGGTTGTGGTTTGGGAAGATCGGCGGAGTGGCTGAGCGGACCGTCGGTTGGCGCAAAGGACTGCGTCGGATCCACATGTGCTACGACCGATTGGGTGTCATTTAAGTCGCCTCGCTGGCGCGTCGGGCTAACGTGCCGGTGGGCGGCGATGTGGATTGTTAGCCCGAGGTGCCAGCGAGGCGATTGGAATAGGCTGGTGATAGACGTGTTGAAGCGGGGCAGTTGCAAAGGTGTAACATAATCAGCAACTATCTTAATAATATAATATTGTATTGAGCGGTGTGGGAGCCCGAGCGTAACCGAATCGGATTGCGTTTCGGCGGTCGATTGTACTTCCAACCGACCTCACTTTGCCATCGGTTCTTAATACGTCTGATCGCAGATCATGCAATAACGCTGACCGGGTTTCCCTGCCACGACTCGCCCGCAACCAGGACAAGCATCCGGGTTCTTCGCAGTCGGTTTGATCGCGGGTGCGGCTGGTGGAACTGTGGGCTTCGCTGCCGGCGCAGGCGGAGTTGGCGGTTTGGCACCTGCCGACGGAATGGGCGGAGCCGGTGGCTTTGCTACTGGTGGTGCTGGTGGCCTTGACGGTGGTGCTGGAGCGGCCGGAGTTGAGGCAGCCGGGGTAGGAAGCGGAGGCGGCTTTGGCCGAGTAGCGGGGGGCGGGCTGGACGCGACCGGCATCGGCAGATCGAAGCCATCATCATCGAGTGACATCGCTGTAGGTTTCGGATCGGCTTTTGGCTTGGGCCGGGGAGGTGGAGGGGCTGGCGGAGCGGTTCCGCTGCCGGTGTGAACGGTCACCTTGAGCGTACCGACTTCCTTGGCGTGGCCATCGCCGACAGCCGATTCGCGGCCCGTAACAATATCGTCGCAGATCACTTTTCCATCACGGACGAAGAATCGCAGCGCCACGGGTGGTGCTCCGCGTGCCCACACCGTACAGGCTTTCGCGTCGCTCCCCACTTTCACCGGTTCCGGACCAAGTGTGACGGTGATGGTCTCGCGTTCGCCAAACTTCACCTCCAACCACGCGCGCCGGAATGCAGTCTCGGCAACTGCCACCATGAGACCAATACAGAAACCCAGAGCCAGTCCACCCGCGAGCCGGCCGAGCACATCAGCCGCCATCGACGGCGGACCATCGGGGGCGTGCAGGGAGCGAGTCACCACGAGGTACGCGGCACAGCCAACCGCGCCGCCGATCGCACCGCCAGCCAGACCGAGTACCATCTTCATATTCGGGATGAAGAGTGACAACCCAACGCCAGCCAATCCGCCCAGGAGTGCCCAGCCAAGCACCTGGAAGATCATGCCAATTGTGGGGCCTCCCTTCGCAACGAGATACAACCCCTGCCCTGCGGCTCCACCGATGAGCCCCACCACCAATCCGCCGAAGAGCCCGATGATGATGCCCCCTGCAGCCGGCAGCGATCCGCGCAGGTAGTGATGCTGCCCACCCAGAAGCATGAGACCGACCAGCGCGGCGATGGCTCCGGTCCACACGCCACTTCGCAATACAATGCGTCCCTCGCTACCCGCGGCGGATTGTTCGCTCGATTGAAGGCTCCGGACGACTTTTGGTTCCTCCTTACTCTTCTCCGCTACTTGCGGTTTGCTTTCCGGATTCTTCGCAATGGCTGCCGCTGAGACCACGCCACCGAAGGTCGTCAATAGTGCACCGAATCCCTCGTCCCCGACCACCACTTCCCGGAGATCGAAGAACTTTCCGCCACCCTTGTCCATGCCTGCCGTGAGCAGCGGTTGGTACACGTCCTTGTCGAATTTCCACACCACCAATTGCAGAGAGTCGATGTTCGCGTCGCGGATCTGCTTCGCCGTGTCGCGCACGGCCTTGACGGTATCGCCGAGTGGGATGACTTTCGGCGGCGCATCGGTGATGAGCAGGAGCATCTTGGTGGCATCTTTGCGAAACGGCAGCTTGCACGCTTCGGCGATGCCTTCGAGGCTGCTTTCGGGGATGTCGCCGCCACCTGACGCTTTCAAACGCGACACTTCATCGCGGAAGGCGGCGGGGTCCGCGGTGAAGGGTCCGCCTTTGAACTGCACTACTTCGACTTTCTCACCGGGATTGCTGACGTCTTGAAACGTGACCAGCCCGAGGCGGAAATCGATGCGTGCTTTGCCGAGCGAATCAGCGAAGTTGCCAATGCCGTCTTTCAGTTCGTCAATGGCCCATTGCATGCTGTTGGTCACATCAAGGACGAACACGATATCGGCAAGCGGCTTGGGCGGATCGGTCACCTTGAACGTGACGATTGTTGTGGCGGTGGTGGTCTTCCCGTCGATACTTGCTTCAGCGATGAGTTTCGTTGGCTTGGCGGCGATAGTTTGAGCAACAGAAGTGCCGACGATGCGCACTTCGCCCTCGGTTTTGCCTGCGGGAATTGTGACCGGTGCCGCAGTCACCCCGATGGGGAGATCTTCGAGTCGGATTGTCACCGGACCATCGAACGCGTCGCGAACAATTTGCACGGGGAAGGTATTTTGCCCCTCCACAAACACTTCCACGTCTTTCGACGCGGCCACCGCAACTTGCGGTTCTGGTACTGCTCGTGGTGGCGGCGGCGGAGTGAGCAAGTGATAAAGCGGTTCAGCAAAGACAAGCGCACCAAGCAGTCCGCCAATGGCACCATAAAGGCCGAACAGGAGTGGTTTGGGCAGACTCGCAAGTAACTTCGGCGCAGGCATGAGATTGAGACTCCGGGCGGCAGGATCCAGTCCGGACAATGACCCGGAAGATCAAATTGCCTTCGGGCCAAGTGTCGCGCTGCGCCGGGCGGTGGTCAAGCGCTTTCTCCTGGGGGATTTGCGGGGCGCCCGACTGATTTCGTCGCGGATGGTTGCAGACCACAACCCAAAAATTGCCGTCTTTTCCAGTGCTTCTAGCGTGGGGTTGGTCGTCGAATGAAAGTTCGAGAGACGTCTCGCCCCCGCACCGAGAAGCCAAGGACAGGGCCGAACAGGAACATGTTAATTGACCTGATTGCCAGGACGGCGGTCCCCATTGTCACACAGCACCAGAGGGAGGCGAGTACCCAGAGAACCAGGTGTATCACCCGATACACCTGACGCCGACGCAGTCGTCCCCATCCTCTCGCGGACGGGAGCGCAAGCGTTGATCTTTCACCGAAATGCGACTAGGATCGCGATTGCCTTCCTCACGAAATGGGGAGCAGCCCTGCCATCAGTTCGATGTCAAACCGAGGTCGGCGCCGATGAATCGACGGCTACTTTTGCTCGGCATCCTCATCGCTTGCGGTCTACTCATTGGTTGGCAGATGTGGGGTCATTCTCCATGGGGTAACCGACCGCAGGAAGCTAGAACCGATATTGAGCGGAGCGTCAGGTCGTTCGGTATGGGCGACCAGTTGGTCATCATCGATTCCGGATCTTCAGAAGGCGGCAATCGACTCCGCTATCTGGTGATTCGGGCGTACCCCCAGAATTCAACCACGGAAGAGCGGCTCGCGGACACAAGGTATGACAGCACCTCCAGAAGTCTGCCCCGACTCAGACACCCGGACGGCACGATGCGTCCGGTCGACACCGATGGCCGCGCCTATTTGTTCATCGGGAACGAACTCCGTGTGATGCGGGTCAAGATGAACGGACAGACCGATCTCGACGGATTGCACCGGGCGGACAGTTTGGAGGGCATGTGGGCTTACCTCCAACAGTTCCGCGTCGCGGACTGAGATGGAACTGGTCTACTCGCAGTCAGGGGCAGACGGATTACTTCGCACAGATCGAGCAACTGCCCGGCAATATCTCGCGGAAGCAAGGCCTGACGTCAACGAAGTTGGGCTCGATGGCCTCCTCCGGTACGCAATCTGGTTGGCATGGCACGATGGCTGGTTGCGACCGGAGCGGACCTGAGCGGAGGATTCCGATTTTGATTCGACCTCACAGGTAGGTATTCAGGTCGGCGTTTCACTTCCAGCCGAATGGCATCTTCAGGTGCCGTGAGCGCGACACTCGCGTAGACGACCGAATCGAAACATGGTATCGGAGCCGGGACGCGCCAAGCGAATACCCTGACGCGTCGAGCGTCACGGGAGGGCTGGTATGGTGATGGCCGGCGCAGGTCCAATACAAGTAACCACGCTCAGCGGGGGACTGACCCGGTCGCCGGTTCCGACCGGCCCGGTCAGCACCTCTCAGAACTGCGCCCCCGGCCTGGTCTGCTCCCCCCCGAGGTGTTCGGTCACGCTTCTGGTTCCCGTCCTCAACGAGGTGGTTGGGATGCGGGAGATCATGCCTCTCGTCCAGCGAAACTGGGTGGACCAGATTCTCGTCTTGGACGGTGGGTCGACCGACGGCACTGCCGACTGGGCGCGGGCGAACGGGTACGAGGTCCATGTCCAATCCCGGCCTGGCCTCCGCCACGGATACCGGGAAGCGCTGGCACGGGTTCGTGGAGACGTCATCCTCACCTTCAGCCCGGACGGGAACAGCCTGCCAGAGTTGATCCCAACCCTCGTCGCCAAGATCGATGAGGGGTACGACATGGTAATCGCCTCGCGGTACAAGGCCCCGGCCCGCAGTCTTGACGACGACTGGATCACCGCGTTCGGGAACTGGCTGTTCACCCGGACGGTGAACTTGCTTCACTGGGGCCGCTATACGGACGCCATGGTCATCTTCCGGGCATACCGGAAGCAGCTTGTGCGGGAACTGGAACTCGACCAAGACCGGTGGTACGAGACCCCGGAGCGACTGTTCGGGTGCCGTGTTAGCTGGGAGCCGCTCCTCTCTGCTCGGGCCGCCCGGCGTCGGCTCCGGGTGGCCGAGATCCCCGGGGACGAGCCGCCACGCATCGGCGGAGAGCGGAAACTCCGCGTCCTCCGGTGGGGGGCAGCCTACTACTTCCAGTTCTTCCGCGACTGGTTCTTGTGGCGGTGACCCGACCTGGCGGAACCAGAACGCGGGGAGGCGGCAATGACCAAGTGGGTGGGAGATTTCGTCGGCAGACGCCCCCGCTTCGCGGCGGATCTGACCTTCTCCGTGGGGCTGGTGGTACTCGTGGCGGCGGCCTACTCCCCGGCGCTAAAGCACGGGCCTCGATCCGACCAGTGGTGCTACCTGATCGACACCGCCCACTGCGGAACCTTCCCTCACCTGCTGAACGAGTCGTACTCGTTCAACCGCACGCGCACAATTGGGGCGGGGGACACGGAACTGTTCCGCCCGGTCCTTTTCGCCCTCCTCGCGACCGAGAAGCACGTTTTCGAGGGCGATTTCCGCTACCATCAGGGCGTCGGGGTCGGCCTCCACTGTCTGGTCTGCCTCCTCCTGCTCGCCCTGCTCCGCCAGATCCAGGCGGTTGCTCCGGAGTCAGACCCGGCACGCGCGGGGTGGCCCCCGGCGGTCCTTCTTCCGTATGGGGTCACCGCCTTCTTCGCCCTCAGCCCGTGTGTTCAAGAGCTGGTCATTTGGCATCATCTGCACGGGTACCTGTTGTTCCTGGTCCTGCTGCTCGGGTCATTTTTGTGCCTCCTCCGGTTCGCCGCCGGTCCGCCGGTGCTGTGGTGGCGCAGCCGGTTGTTGTGGGCGGCGTGGGGGTTGGCGGCAGCGGCAGCGTTTACCTACGAGTTGGGGCAGGCGTACGCCGTCCTTGCGGGCCTCTTCGCCGCAACAACCAGCCGCACGCTCGCGAGCCGCCGTGCGACCGCCGGAGCGTTCGCCGCATTCTGCATGATCGCGATGGTTTACCAGGGCACGAACGCCCTCGACCGCCAGATTCACGCCGGCCGGTACGACCCGGACGGTGGTAACACGCAGGTCATCCGGGAGCGGGCGTTCACACCCGCGACCGTCGAGAACAGCGGGCGGTTCGCCGCCTACACCCTGGCCCAGCCGTTCTTCCCGTCTCAGATGCGGCCGGAGTTCCTCTGCGAACGGGTGGTGGTGTGGGAGTCGCTCTGGGAGGGACGGGGATTCAGGGCCTTCAGCCCGGCCCTGGTGGTGTCGTATGCGACCTTGGCGGCTGCCAGTATCCTGGCAGCGGTGGGGTTTTGGCGGCTGGCCCGGTTCGAGAAAGGCAACCTCCCACAGGTTCCCCCTGCAACCCCCTCGCTGTTGGAGAGGGGGAACCTCCCACAAGTTCCCCCTGCAACCCCCTCCCGGCGCAGGGCTGGGGTATCTGGGCTGACGTTCCTCACCGCCGCGGGACTCTACGCGGCGTACGCGGGGATCACCGTACTTGGGAGAATGAACGTCCGGCCCGGCCCTGTCGGTCTACCCGGCAATAGTTACTACGCCTACTTCGGCCTGCTCTTCGGGCTGTTGGCCCTGGCCACCGCCTGGCAGGTGGCGGGCCGGGATGCGGGGTGGGTCGGGATCCTGCGCGTTGGGCTTCTCGTCGGTCTGGTCGCGCTGAGCCTGCCTGGGGCGGAGGTGGTACGGCGGACGACCGCCGACGTCGCTCAGGCCAGCCGGGGGACGACGACCCCGCTGCGGGCTGTCCAAGCGTTCGTCGCCGCACACCGCGACGAACAGGGATTCAGCTTCGCGATTGACTACACTTCGTCGGACCCGATCCCACAGAAATTCGGGGTGCCGGTGACGGACATCGTCTTCGCGCGCTGGATCGATGCGACCGAGCCGCGCTATCGGGTCGTCATCCGCGGGGATTGGTGCGGCCCTCGGTGAGTCCGCGTGTGCACGATCGGATCCAGTTGAGCAAGCCCTTCCGGGCTCAGCCCGTGACTGACACGCAACCCAAGCCACTGTTTCAACAGAGCCTCGATCGACACCCACTGGCCATCGACCTCGAACCGCTTGGTGATAAAGCACATCTTTACAAGGTTGCCCGAGGCTGAGCGCACCTCGGCCCGCACTTGCACCTCCTCATTCCACAACGTGCCTCGCTCACAACGCAAAACGCTCCGCGAGTTGAAACAACGCAACGCGGCAGAAAATCTGCCGCGTTGAAGGGTGTCGATCCATCTGCCGATGGATCCTACGCTCGCGCGTACCGTTGTCTACATCGAATCCTCAGAGCGATTTCAAATCTTCAGAACGCCGGTGCTGTCGCCGAAGCGGGTGGTCGGTGCGCCCATTCGCTCAAAGAGCGTCAGGAAGAGGTTCGTCAGAGGTGTTTCCGGCCGGCGGCCGTGAACGATGTGGCGTCCGCCTTCGATCGTGCCGCCGCCCTTCCCCACCAGTAGGATTGGCAAATCGTCGTGATTGTGGCGGTTGCCGTCGCCGTTGCCGCTGCCATACATGACCATCACATTGTCGAGCAGGGTGCTGCCGTTCGGTTCCTTCACCGCCTTCATCTTGCCGATGAGATACGCGAACTGCTCCATGTGGAACTTGTTGATCTTCGCGATCTTGTCGAGCTTCTTGGCATCGCCGCCGTGATGCGACAGGTCGTGGTGCCCCTCGGACACTTCGATCATCTTGTAGGAGCGGTTGCTGCCTTCATTCGCAAATGGCAGCGTTATGACGCGGGTCAGGTCGGTCTGGAACGCCAACACCATCAGGTCACACATCAGCCGGATGTGCTCGAGCGGATGCTCCTTCCAGTAGTTCTTGTCGTGGAGTTCGGGCGCCGGCATGTTCGGTCTCGGGGGCGGCGTCTTGCTCACCGCCTGGGCCTTCTGAATCCGCTTCTCCACTTCGCGAACGCTGGTGAGGTACTCATCGAGCTTCTTCTGGTCGGCCGAACCGAGCGTACTGCCCAGCCCCTTGGCGTCTTCCATCACGAAGTCGAGAACGCTCTTGTTGTAGAGTTCGCGCTTGGCGCGGGCCTCGGCGAGTTCCTTCGGATCCTGCCCGCTGAAGAGCCGGTCGAAGACGGCTTTGGGTTCGCACTCCTTCGCGTTGGGAGTGGATTCGCCACGCCACGAGAGGTTATGCGAGTACGCACACGAATAACCCGAGTCGCAGTTGCCGCTTGTGCCGCCGAGTTCGATCCCGAGTTCCAGCGAAGGGAACCGCGTTTTGTCCCCAATGACCGTGGCGACGTGCTGATCGGCGGAGATGCCCACTTTGATGTCGGCACCGTGAGTCTTGCGCGGTTGCCGGCCGGTGAGGAAGGCGGACATGGCGCGAGCATGGTCGCCGGGACCGTCGCCATTGGGGCGTGCCTTGTCGCACACCAGGCCAGTGAGAACGTTGACGTGTTCCTTGAACGGGTTGAGCGGCTTGAGGGTGCCTGTCAGTTCCGCCAGCTTACCAGCGTCCTTGGGCTTCCACTCGGTCATGTTCACGCCGTTGGGGACGTAAACGAACGCCAACCGGCGTGGGGCACCGGCCACGGCCCCACCTGCACCAGGTGCGGGGGCCGCGGATGCGAGCGATTCAAATAAAGGCAGGGCCACCGCGGTGCCCAGCCCCTTGAGTGCAGTCCGGCGGGAAATCGTCTTGCTATTCATGGGCACAAGGCTCCGGTCCGTAGTAGGCACACTCCATGTGCCGTGGTTTTCGGTTGGTGAACGGCACACGGAGTGTGCCCACTACTTTGGGACTAGTCACTTCGTTTCCCCTTCCGCTTCTGGAAGGGGTCAGATTTCACGATGGCGAGGACAAGCGCGGAGAAACGATCGCCATCGGTTTTGGTAGCCTTCACGATGGCGTCGAGGGCACACTTATCGTAATACTCTAATCCGCGACCCAGAGCGAAGGTAAGCATTTTCTCGGCAAAACACGAGCGGAACTGGTCGGCCTTGCCGAGGAGCACCTTCCGCAATTCCGCCGGGCCAGCGAACTTGATGCCGCCCGGCAGTTCGCCGGTGGCGTCGATCTCCTTGCGGTTGTCCTGCGTCCGCCAGCCGCCGATCCCATCGAAGTTCTCCAGGCCAAAGCCAAGCGGGTCAAGCTTGGCATGGCAAATCGCACACTTGGGGTCAGCACGGTGCTGTTCCATCTGCTGGCGGAGTGTCCCCTTCAATTGAGAAGTCGGCGGCAGTTCAGGTACATCCGGAGCCGGTGGCGGAGGAGGCGTGCCGAGGATATTTTCGAGAATCCACTTTCCGCGTTTCACCGGGCTGGTTCGTGTGGGGTTGGACGTCACCGTGAGCGTGCTGGCCATCGTGATGACGCCGCCGCGCCGGCCGTCCGGCAGCTTCACTTTGCGGAATTCGGTTCCTTTCACGCCGGAAATGCCGTAGTGCTGGGCGAGCCGCTCGTTGACGAAGGCATAGTTGGCGTCGAGCAAGTCCAGAATCGAGCAGTCGGTTTGCACCACGTGATCGAAGAAAACTTCGCCCTCACGCACCACGGCGTCGCGCAGTTCGTCATCCCAAGCGGGGTAGTAGCCCTTATCGGGAGCGAGTGATTTCAGTTTGCGCAGTTCGAGCCACTGCCCGGCAAAGTTCTCGGCCAGTGCCCGCGCCTTCGGGTCGCGGAGCATGCGTTTCACTTGCTCTTCAAGCACGCCGGGTTTGCGGAGTTCGCCGGTCGCGGCCAGCGCAAAGAGTTGTTCGTCCGGCATGCTCGACCAGAGGAAGTAGCTGAGCCGCGTGGCGAACTCGAAGTCGTTCAGCGTGCGAATGTCGTTGGGGTTCTTAGGGTCTTCCTCAATGCGATAGAGGAAGTGCGGCGAGACCAGCACCGCTTTCATCGGCAGCCGCATGGCCTGATGGAAGGGCTCACCTTGCTTGGTCGCAATATCGAAGAGCTTCAGGAGCCGGGCGACTTCTTCGGGCTTGACAGGCCGGCGATATGCCCGACGGGCGAATTGCGTGAGTACCTTCTCCGCCGCAGCGCGGGCATCGAGGGTAGCGCTCGGCCGTTTGATGAGCAGCAACTTCACCGAGGCGGGGTCTGGTGGCGGAACGGGGTTGAACGGCCCCTCGATTTCGATTTTGTCCAGACCGAACTCACGGGATGTCTTGGCATCCTTGTCGGTGAATTCATTGGTGAAATGGACTTTGACCCGCTTTTCACCCGCGGTGAGCTTTGTTCTGACTTCATAGATCTTCGACTTCCCCTTTTCCGCATCAACTGTGAACGTTTTTAGCTCAGTCTCATCCACACGAACGGCGACCTTGGGATACTCCCCTCCGACCTTCGTACCCCAACCCTGAAAGCGAATGATGTATTCGCCCTCTGCAGGGAAGTTCGTGCGTCCGGGAGTTCCGAAACCGGTGGACGTGAAAACGATTTTGAAGGACTGCCGTGACTTCGCCTTGTCGGGCACCGTGCTCAGGTTCTGTGCGGAGTACCTCTGTGTGCGATTTTCGATCGGCGGCGGGATATTAAGAGCCGTGGCAAGGATCTTGTCGGCCGCAGCCATGTACTTTTCGAGCAGGATTGGCTGGAAGGAGAGGACGTCGCCGATGTTATCGAAACCATAACCGACGTCGTCGGCGGGGAAATCGTCGGCCGGCTTGAAATCGACGCCGCAGAGGTCGCGAATGGTGTTGTTGTACTCCGCGCGGTTGAGTCGGCGGATAGTAACGCGACCAGGATCGGGCGAGCCGGTGCAATCGACCTTCGTCAGCACATTCTCGATCCAGGCAATGATGAACTCTTTCTCTTCCTTCGTTGGCTTGGGAGACTTGGACTTGGGCGGCGGCATCTCGCCGGCGGCGATGATGTGCTGCACCGCCAGCCAGTTCTTGCGATCCTTGCGAGCGTGTGCTTCGCTCACGTACCCTTCGAGCATCAAGCCGCCCTTGGCTTTTTCGCCGTTATGGCAGTCAATGCAGTATTTCTTGAGAAACGGCAGCACTTTCGTCTGGAAGGTGTCATCGGCTGGCTTGGCCGGCGGGGCCTTCACGGGCTGGGTATCAGGCTCAGCAGCGGGTTGCTGCGTGGGCAGTTTATCGGCCTGTTTCTCGGGCTGCTTATCGGATTGAGAGGTCAGTTGACCAGCCGGGGGGGCGGAGAGAGACACGGGTTGTGTATTGGCAGGTTGGATGTCGGCCGTTTGCGGGGTCTTGGGCTTGTCGGCTTCGTTGGACGAGCGAGCGTGCTCCGCGACAGCCTTGGGCTTGGCATTGTCGAATATGAACCACGCGCCAGCGCCGCTGACCAGGGTGGTCACGCCAAGCAGCACAAGGGCGGTTCGCAACCCCATTGCATCTCCGGTTATTGAGTGCGAATTCGACTGATTGAAGGCAAAAATCGGCGGACTACCGATTCAACCCGGGCGGCAGGAGAGTATACCGGCAAGCAGAGCAATCTGATTCAAAGAATACCAGAAGTTAGGCGGAAACTCAACGAAAATGCGACATGCTGGAGGTTCGATAGACGCTTCGGATAAGGGCAACATCAGGTCGGATCGGTGGATTCCATCCCCGAACGGACCGCCGATTCTTGAGCAGTTCGTCCAGGGACTCAACGCGTGGACCTGTGTAGGTCACGCTCATGAGCCCTGAGCTGTGTGCAATCGCTTTGGCCAGCCGGTCTAACTCCAAGCGATCAATACCGGTCCCGGTGAGGTTCAATTCGGTCAGGTGTGGGGAGCCGAGAATCAGATCTCTCAGCGCGGAGACGGCCTCACCGGTCAGTCGGTTCGGGGAACACTCCAGCACGCGGGTCGAGGGGCTGTAGCCGAGATCGAGCCAGGCGAGATGGAGGTGTCCACACAGTCCACGCGCCAGCGCAACGATTCCTGCCGGCCCAATCCCGTTGCTTGCCAAGCTGAGCGCACACAACGAACGGTTCCGCGCCAACCCCTCCGCTAACCGGCGTACCCCCTCGTCGCCGAAGCAGTTCACACTCAAGAATAGCCCGCGCAGCGTTTGAGTCTTGCCAACCAACTCGGCCAACTGCTCAGCGACTGACTCGTCAAGGGCATTCCCACCCAGATACAGAGACTCGACCGGGTTGGGCCCTTCGGCCAAGGCAGTGATGACCTCGCTCAGTGCCGGCTTATCGGGGCAAGTATTCACGAGATCGAGCACACGCACCGCGGCCCCACCGCGAATCATCTCCGCAACCGCTCTCAGTCCCCCCGCTCCGATGGGGTTGCGTTTCAACCACAGCCCGACAATAGCCGGGTTCCTCGCCACGGCAGACGCTAGCCTCTTCGTACCGGTCTCACTGATGCCATTACAGCCGAGGTAGACGACCTCCAGAGAGTGGTTCACCGCAAGAAGTTCGGCAACCGCATCAGCTCCCTCATCGCCAATGCCATTCGTCCCAAGAAGCAGTGAGCGCACCGTGGTATTCCGAGCCAGCACCGCCGTTACTGCGCGACAACCCGCCACGCCAAGACCCTGCTTACAGAGGTCGAGCCGACCATCAGGACGGAGCGTGCCGCGTAGGAATGTTTGCGGTTCCTCCACGGCCCGATTTGCGTGCAACACATTGAGCAGGGGCGCCAGCTCCTCCAGCGGACACGATGGGGCCGGGAGCGGTCCTTTTATCGGGCAGTGGATCGTGTTGGACGTCATCCTCTCACCAGGGGTGTGGAGTGTAATCTTTCAGGAATACGCCAAAGAACGGCTCCTCCGGATCGTTCACTCCACGGGCAATCGGATCGTACACGCGGGCCATGCCGTCGACGCAATCCAGAGGAGTGAAAAAGCCCTCCGCACGCACGCGCTGCGCGTCGGGGTGTGGTTTCTCGTCGGTGATCCAGCCAGTATCGACGCTGGTCATATAGATCCCATCAGCCGCGTAGTCGGCAGCCGCTGTGCGCGTCAGCATATTCAGAGCCGCTTTGGCCATATTGGTGTGCGGATGCTTGCTGGTCTTGGTGGGGCGGCTGAACTGACCCTCCATGGCCGAGACATTAACGATAAATCGGCGAAAGAACGACGAGCGCAGGAACAGCGGTTTCAGGCGTGATGCCAGCACGAACGGCGCCACAGCGTTCACGAGCTGCACCTCAAGCAATTCCAGCGTGCTCACTTCATGCAGCCGTTGCGACCAACTGTTGCCCGGCCGCAAATCCACTTGCTGCCCGTGGACGTCGAATTGCGCCGGTGGAAACCAGCGCTGTTCGGCGAGCATGGGCAGCGTAGATTCAACGCGAGCTTCGAGGAGCGCGGGCGTCTCGCCGCTGAGCAGGTGTGCGTAAAACGCCAGCGGCCGTCGGACGGTCTGCGCCGCGTTGTTGATGAGGATGTCCAGGCTCGGCTCGCTCCCGACGAGATGATCGCTGAACGCTTCAACTCCGGGGAGGTCGCGGAGATCCAACCCAACGACGCGAAGCCGATCAATCCACCCCTCCGCGTCGGGTTCGCTGGTGTACCGCCGACGGGCATCGTTGGGAAATCGGGTAGTCACGATCAGCTCCGCTCCATCGCGGAGCAGACGCAGACCGAGTTGATAGCCGATCTTGATTCGGCCTCCCGTCAGGAGAGCGCGTCGGCCGCGCAAATCGGCTCGCTGAGTGCGTTTGCCGATGTTTTGGTTGGCACAGCGCGGGCAAAGCTGGTGATAGAACGGATGAACCTCCACAAATGGCGTTTTGCAGACGTAGCATTTGATGGCACGTCTATAGATCTGCGGCGTTGGCTCCGTGGTGGGGAGTTGGTTGGCCGGCGCAGGCGAACCGGCCACCACGCCGGTTTGTTCCATCAACGCGCGGTCGGCATGGTGATTGTTGGCCCGCAACCGCCGCTTCACAGCTTTCCGCCCCCGGCTATGGACCTTCGCCACGAGCGCCTTGAAACGTTCGTGGCCGTCCACCACGGAGGGCTTATCCGCAACGTGTTGGAGAACCTTCAGACAGATTTCAAGTTCGTTAGACGAGAGTGACATTCATTCCACCAGTGGATCAAAGTTGGCGCAGCCTCGGGGAAGGATTTGAACCTCCACCTTCGGTTTTTGAAACCGGCATGCTTCCATTACACCACCGAGGCACGATCGCGATTGGCCCCGAGGAAGGATTCGAACCTCCACCTCCGTCTCTGCCAGAGCGGCGTGCTTCCATTACACCACCGGGGCATATTTCTTCAGGCCCTGGGGAAGGATTTGAACCTCCATCCTCCGCTTTAGCAAAGCGGCGCTCTTCCAGTTGAGCTACCAGAGCATATCCATAGGCACGCGTCTTCCCGGCACACCAGCGCCGAGAATCACTCTCTGGCCTCCATGAGAGATCCTCCACGCGTCTTGCCGTCCGATTGCAATTCCCCGCGCTCGTACCTGAGGTACAGATCCAGGAGACACTCTACGAGCGCCCGCGCTTCGTTTCCCCACTGAGCCATCCCGATTAGGATTCGCAGCATCTCGGGCAGATCCACCGAATGACCATCGGCCATTAGAGGAATCGCGGGGAGAACAGTTTTTAGCCGGGTCGCTCGCCAGACAATTCGTCGCTGGCAAACCATCGCGAACACTCGCCGCACGTGGGCCGGCAGCGGCAGCAGTTTCACCGCAAGAGGAATCCCCGCGCAGCCGTGTGCCCGCACCCACTCCACCCAGCGCCGGAGTTCCACCGACAACGTCTCTCGGCTGGCATGGAGATGCGCGAGGAAGTCCCGCGGCACGGAGGGATCGAGGCCAATTTGTGCCTGGAGCGATTGCCGCAAACGGGATGAAAGTCCGGGAGGGAGAGGAGGAAACGACCCGGATTGAACGCGCGGCGCTCCGCGCAAAACAAGTATTTGCAGCGAGGAGCTCCGGTTGTAGATCGCGTTGACCATCGCATGGACGCCGGTTGCAGTGATCCCGGCGTCGGAGAGATTGAGGTACTGCAGTCGGCGAAACACGGTTGAGGCAACGAGTGCCCGAACGCCCTCATCACCCACCCCCGTGCGCGCGAGGTTGAGCGCACGCAACCGGCCGAGATGGGGCGAAGCGATGAACTCGCGGAACACGTGCGGTGCAATCCGCGCCGAGGTCAGGTCGAGTTCGCGTAGGCGAGCCAACGATGTCTCCGCAGCGATAACGGAGACCGTGTCGGAAGTCAGACCAACCAACCGCACGCGGACGACGGGAGTGCGTTCGACCAGTTCCGGAAAGCCATCAACGAGTTGCTCGGCGGTGAGCGTCACGCGTTCCGCAAACCCACCCCGATAATCGCAATTTCGCACCAATCCCCGGAACGGTTCTTCCCAGCGTTCCCGGTAACGAGCCAGCAGTTCCTTCTGACGCCGGATGAGGCGGACCCGGTCGTCCTCGGAAACGTGCTTCTCGGCGAGAGCGTATTGCAAGCGAATGAACTCACCTCGTTCGTTGAGCCCCGGATCGTCCTGCTCACATAGCCAGTCGGCGAAAACGAGACGGGCCACCACGTCGTCGGGGTCGTCGGTAATGTGTTTGAGGAACGCGGTTTCCAGGGGAGCCCTCCGGAACTGAGCGAAACCAAGGGACAAGTAGTTATCCGCGCCGGGTCAATTTCACAGAGGGGAGCTCGGGAGTTTGGGTTCAAGGGCGCCGAGAGCCAAAAGAACGCAACCGTGAAGGTCCGTTCGGGACAAGAACTTACAGCCGCGAAAAACGCGGATGGGAGACGGACTTTACGCTCACTCGATTCGCTCCGCGACTGTGGGCCCTGGCTGTCGCGATCTGGGGTAGAGTGAAAAGATGCGCCGCGCCGACAAGACGAGACAACATCGGCATAACATGGATTTGACTGGCAGATTCTAACTCTGTTCTCCAGAGGAGGTCAAAGAAAATCGCCTCCCCGTGGAGCCTGGCGCCGAAATGTCGCCACATCACTTTAGGGATCGCTGGCCGGCGTCCTCACCGCTTGGCGCGTTCGGAGGGGGTGAGGGTGTCCCACACGCGGAGGGTGCGATCGCCAGAGCCGGACACCAATCGCGTGCCGTCGGGGCTGAAGGCCAGGGCATGAACGTATTCACGGTGGCCGCTCAGTTCGGCGATTTCCTGCCCTGTCTCCACGTGCCAGATGCGAATCAGGTTATCGGCACAGGCACAGACCAGGAGCTTCCCGTCGCGCGAGAAAGCGACATCGTAAACATGGACCCCCGCACGGAGCAGTCCCACGCGTTGCCAGGTTGATGTGTTCCACACACGCACGCTGCCATCCGTCGAGCCGGAGGCAAGCAGTGTGCCTGTGTGGTTCCACGCCACCGCATAGACACAAGACGCGTGTTCACGCATCACCTGCACTTCTTTCTTGGCTGCGATATCCCAAATTCGGACAGAACGGTCGCTGTTTTCGCCCCCCGACGCCAGCCAGCGCCCGTCCGGACTGAATGCCACGTCGCGAATGCCATCCAGATGCTTGCCCAGAACGGCGACTTCCGCACGGGTGGTCACGTCCCACAAGCGAATGAAGCCGTCGAAGCTACCGGCGGCGATGAGCTCGCCATTGGGGCTGAACTTGACCCGCGAATCGCGCCAGTTATCGCTGGGGATATGCCAGCGATGGAGCATCTGTCCGGTGTCGGCATTCCAGAGCCGGAGGGAATTATCGCGCGCCAGCGTCGCCAGAACATGACCATTCGGATGATACGCAACCGATGGAACGATCGTCTTTCCGTGATCAAGCGCGAAGTGTTGTTTTGCGGTAGTGGCATTCCAGATGCGGGTCGTGCCGTCCCACGCCGAGGACGCCACACGCTGACCATCTGGGTGAAACGCCACGCCATAGACGAAGGAGGAGTGCCCGCGAATCGCGTAATCCCGTTCCACTTCACTCACATCCCAGAGGCGCACGGCGCCATCCAAGGCAGTGGAGGCGATCATGGTACCGTCATCACGGAACTTCGCGCTCCAGACTTCGGCAGTGTGGCCGACCAACACCGCACGTTCCTCACCGGTTTGGGCATCCCAGTAACGGAGAGTGCGGTCGTGACCCGACGACACGACACGCTTGCCATCCGGGCTGAATGTCGCGTGATGGATCCAGCCCGTATGCCCGCGCAGTGTGAGCAGCGCCGGCGCTTCTCGCGGAGCGGCCGCGAGCGTGATGTCCCAGATGCGCGCTGTGCGGTCCATGGAGGTGGAGACGAGCCGCGTGGAGTCACGGCTGAACTCGACATTGCTGATCTGGTTTTCGTGGCCGCGCAGCGTGGCGATGAGCTTCCCGCTCGGTATCTCCCACACACGCGCGGTGTTTTGCGGGAACAGGTCGACGGTGACGAGGCGATCGGCCGTGCTATTGAACTTCATCGACATAATGGGATATTTCAGTTCCTCAAACCTGTAGATTTCGCGGCCGCTTTCCATCTCCCACATGCGGGGACGGGTTCTTCCATCCCAGCGGGCAAACACAAACTTGGCATCGGGGCTGACAATCAGGGTGACACCCGTATCTTGCGGCGCCTGGAACAGACGGATTTGCTTTCCGGTGATTGTGTCCCAAATGCGGGCAGTGCGATCGCCCGCAGTCGAAATCAATCGAGCACCATCCGGGGTAAACTGGATGATCTCAATCCGTTGTGTATGTCCCTTCATGACGTGTTGTGTTCGCCCCGTTGCAACTTCGCACAGAACGACGCTGTGATCCGGCAACGCGTACGCGAGGGTGCGGCCATCGCCGGTCAGCGCGAAGTGACTCGGCTTCACTGTCCCCGGCACGAGATCAAATGCTTTTTGCACAACCAGATCCCAGACGCAGAGCGACCCATCCGACTCTTGCACCACGGCCCAGCGGCCATCTGGTGTGTAGTAAGCTCCGTGGAGGCGGCTGCTGCGTCCAATCAGGACGTGCTGAGCACGATCGAGTTGCGCCTGTTGCAGCTGCCAGAGCCAATCGCGGTACTCATCTGGCGCCTCGTTCAGTGCCAGTCGTGCCGCATTGATATCGTGCAGTCGCAGCGCGCTTGAGGCGGCAAGCACACCAACTCGATAGCGCTCCCAGCGTTCCTTCCGGGCGGCTTCGTTGGCGTTTCGCGCTTCTTCTTCAGCTCGCTCGGCGCTCTGCTGCGCTTTTGAAGCGTTGATGGAAGCCTCGCGCCAGCCCCACACGACCCCTGCCAAGCCCGTGAGTGTGACGAGGAACACCGCGACAGACAGCATCGCGACAGCCGGATTGCGTCGGGCCCAGCGCACCGTTCGCCCCAGCGTCCCTATCGGTCGGGCCTTGATGGGCCGCCCGTCCCGCCAGCGAGCGAGATCCTCCGCGAGAGTTTCCGCCGATTCGTATCGCTTGCCGGGCGTCTTTTCCAGGCACTTCAAGCAGATCGTTTCCAGGTCGCGCGGAACACTCGGTTGCAACCGTCGCGGCGGGACAGGTTCCTCGCGGAGCGCCAGTCGCATCGTGTCTGCGAATGTGGCTCCTTGAAACGGTGCGTGACCGGTTAACATCTCATAGAGAATCACACCCAGCGCGTAGATATCGATGGCGGGAGATGCCGGTTCGCCCTCCAGTTGCTCCGGTGCCATGTACTCTGGCGTGCCCATCACAGTACCGTCCAGCGTCACGGCCTGACCACCGGGAGGTTGCTCGGCGTTGAGTTGTTTGGCGATGCCAAAGTCAGCGACCTTGGGCTGTCCCTCGCGTGTGAGCAGGACATTGGCGGGCTTGAGATCGCGGTGAATGATGCCGAGTCTGTGAGCGGCGTGCGCAGCGCGTGCGAGCGTCTCCAGTGTGCTGGCGGCGAACTGCGGCGACTGCGGGGTACGGGTCCGTGGCGTCAGACTTCCGCCATCCACAAATTCGAGCGCAATGAACGGGCTGGGGTATCGGTCGCCGGATTGCGGTTCGAGATAGCCGACTTCGAAAACCTGAATGACGTTGGGGTGCTGCAGCTTGGCAATTGCCTCAGCTTCCGCACGAAATCGCTCGCGGAAGCTCGGGTCGGCGAGCGATTCGCCACGAAGAGTTTTGATCGCGACGCGACGGTTGAGTTCCTTGTGTCGTGCTTCGTACACGATTCCCATTCCACCACTGCCGACGATCGAGAGAATCTCATAGCCTCGCACCTGGGGGAAGCGCGGCGGTGGAACGAGCGGCGCTGGTGTGGTATCCAGATCAAGAGTGGGCGTGGGTGGTTCTGTGGAGTCGGGCGGAGCAATTTTAACGGTGGGTGTAGCGGAACTCGGATCCTGCGGAATGATGGGCGTACGCACAGTTCCTCTCCGGTGCCAGAAAGGCCAAAATTCCAGAAGATAGATCATTCTTTCTATCTTCTTGTCAATCTTTGAGCAGTGACTCGTGGCAGTATCTGAAGCTTTCGGCAAACATGCTGCGCTTTTCTTGTCGAGGCAAATAATTGACGAATGGAAGTCACCGCGGCGCGGGGATTACGTCCTCCACCGTGCAGCAAATTACGTACTGGAAAGAAGTTGAGTAAAATTGTCTGCCGGCGCGAAGCAACCCCGGAGTTGAAGATCTCCACCCAGCCGGTGACTATACCGGGCCAGTCGGCAGGTCAGCGATCTTTGCCTGCATGACACCAAAGTCTGTTTTGATGTAGTCCACCCGGACCCCTCTGACGAGTTCGATCTTCCAGTTGCAGTGAGGAGGGGCCGTCATCCCCGATTGCAATCCCGTCGCGAGCCGCCAGGGCACGGGCTGCGAGAGGTGAAAGGCGGCTGACAGACGCGAGCAGAAGCCGGACGTGGCCGAGGTTTGGGCCGGGAATGCGAAGTCGGCACAGGCCATCGGATCGTTGTAGTTCACGTCCACATTCATCGAGAAGTAGCGAACGCCATCGAACTGTTGGCTACTCGTAATCCACTGGAGAATCATACTTGGCACGATGTACTCGGGCTTGAACGGCTCCTCCCGAATCCTCACGCGGACTGAACTGGCCGCGAGTAGGGGCCAGAACACACAGTACGCAACGATGAACTGCGATAATGGGTTGGCTCCATTCAGGCTCCCGGCTTTTTGGTAGTGCTCGATCATGGCGGCCATCAGCGCGGGGCGATAACCGAAATCGAGTACCCGGAGGTTCGACCCAGGAACGGCGGCGAACCGGCTGACGTGGAGCGTGTTCACATCAGGGCACCGCAGTTCTTCCCAGCAGACATAGACCGAGCCCCCCAAGTACAGACACGGGAGACCAGGGACGCTATAGCGTTGCGGCCCGACCTTGTGACGGAGGTCGAAAGGGATGTGAAACAGTTGGCCTTTTATCATCTTCTCTGGCTTGCCGGTGCGTACGCGATAGAGGAAGTCGAGGCTTTGCGAAAGGTCGTGGGGCGAACACATCGCGGCGATGTGCTGCTGGCCAATCGTACTGAAGCACTTCTCGATTGTGGCGAACGCCCGGTGTGGGGTTCCCTGATAGTGCTCGGAGAGTGCTTGTTCAATCAGCCCGCAGAGTTGTCCCATCAGTGGTACGCAATCGCGCACCGCACCCGAGATGTAGTCGGTCGCGGTCAGCTTGGCGGCTTCGGCCTTGAACGCCCCGAAGACGCTGTGGATGTATCCCCGGAAATCGCCGCCACCCCAAACCTTGGGGAGGCTCAGCGCGTCGCTGTGAAGCAAGTCAATCGGGTGCATATCTACCCTCGTCTGTTGGCGACAATCCCTACCGCCTGCCAGCTCGCCCGCGCCAACGAACCCGAAAGCCCGTGGTCCACACACACCCTCGCCGGGAGGGTCCAGGAACCGATCGAATGAGAACGGGCGTGTGGTAATCGGCTGACCTGCGTATCCTACGAAGTAGGACGTCGCCGTCCGCTGGCGAGCCGGGAGGACCGCAGTGGGTCAACCCATCGCGGAATCTCGGCGAGCTTACGCCAGCTTACGCAACGCCGTTCGCCTCACTTCTTCTGCCACCGTTGCCATGCCAGACCCGGTTTATCGACGCGGAACTGCACCACCCGCTTGTTCTCCACTTCCGTGACGTAAGCGGTGCGGCCATCTGGCCCGCCGAAGCAGATATTGCTTGGTGCCTTGCCCAAGACGTCGATCTCTTTGAGCACTTTTCCGTCCGGCGAGAGCTTCACGACGGTTCCCTTTCCGTATCGCGTGATGTAGAGGTTGCCGTCCACATCGCACCGCATCCCATCGAAGCCGTGATCGTCGAACTTCTTGAGGAGTTTCTTTTCGCCAAGCGTGCCGTCGGCCTTGATGGGGAATGCCCACACGTTTCGCTGTACGCTCTCGTTCACATAGAGCGTTTTGCCGTCTGGGCTGACCTCAATGCCGTTGGTCGTGCCCATATCACTGGCGACTTTGGTCATCTTGCCGTCGGGGGATACCTTCCAGATTTGTCCGGTGTCCTTGCCCCAGTTCGGATCGCTGGCGTAGAGCGTGCCGTCGGGAGCGATTGCCAGATCGTTCGGCTGATTCATGCTTGCGTCGTGGGCCAAGACTTCGATCTTCTTCGTATTGGGGTCGATCTTCAGTACGTTGTGCCCCACATAGTCGGCGACAAACATCATCCCTTTCTTGTCGAAGACGATTCCATTGCCCACGCTCTTCCCGGGCAGTTCGATCCAGACTTCCACTTTGCCATCGGGGGTGATCCTTGCGATGTCACCCTGCTTCTTGAGGTTGACAACATACACGTTCCCATCGGCGTCGCAGGCGGGGCCTTCGATGCCAGCAGTGAAGCTGTTTTTCTCAGTCAACGGTTTGGCGACGAAGGGCTCGTCTTTATCGGCGGCAGTCACGACAGCGCTGAGTGCGAAGGCGAGGAGCGTGAGGAATTGGCGCATGGGAGGCCTTGCTTGGGGGGTGACAAACTGCGGATTATTTTTCAACGCTTGGGGCGAAACCTCCAACACTGTATACGGGCTGAGCTTTTGTCTGGCACATGCTGCGCGGCAGCGGAATGGAATCTTGGCGGTAGAATCACGACGCGATGATTTCGTTCGCAAGAAGTGCTCCGAGCGCACCACCCAAGAGTGGACCGACGATGGGCACCCAGGCGTAGCTCCAGTCGGAGCCGTCCTTTCCCGGGATGGGCAGAATGGCGTGGGCCAGCCGCGGGCCGAGGTCACGGGCGGGGTTGATGGCGTATCCGGTTGTCGCTCCGAGGCTCAATCCAATGCCCCAAACCAGCGCGCCGCCAAGCGGAGCCGCGAGCGCACCGTTCAATCCCTTCTCCACGACTGCGGTACCGACGAAAACCAGTACGAAAGTCGCGATGGCTTCACTGAGCGTATTAGCCGGGAGATGGCGAATCGCGGGTGACGTGCAGAAAACAGCACGGATAGCAGCGGGATCCGTGGTCGCACGCCAGTGTGGAAGGTAATGCAGCCAGACGATGACCGCACCAGCGAACGCACCGCCGAGTTCGGCAAACGCAAAGGCGAGAGCCTTCTCCGCCGCGAGTTTTCCGGTGAGCACGCCTGCAAGTGGACCGACGGGATTGATGTACCCCGGCGCCCCCACCGCCCGAGCCGTGTAAATGCCCGCCATCACCGCGAAAGCCCAGCCCGCGGTGATGACCATCCACCCGGCATTCTCGGCCTTCGTCCGTTTCAGAACGACACCTGCCACAACTCCACCGCCCAGAACGATGAGGATCATCGTTCCCAGGAATTCGCCAAGAACATCAGTCACGGGCAGGCTCCACGAACAAAGAGATTCGGAGAGCGTACACGGTGGAGAAGTGTTTGACTAGCGTTCGACCGCGTCTCGCATCACCTTCCATAACGCCTCCACATCCGCTCGCTCGGTCGCGAGATTCCCTACCGAGACGCGAACTACCCATCGACCGCCCAGCACGGCCGGCGTGAGGTACGCCGCGCCGGAGCGGTTCACCCGCTCCGCCCAGGCTCGCGTGTGGGCGTCGAGCGATTCCCTTTCGATCCCCGGTGGTTCGTGTATGACGCAGAGCGTCTGGAGAGGAACGGGCGCCACGACGCGCCAGTTTGGCGTGAAAACGACCTGCTCCGCCAGCCATTTGGCGTTGGCGATGTCGCGTCGCAATCGCGATTGTAATCCACTCACTCCTTCCGACCGGATGAGACACCATAATTTGAGTGCCCGAAACCGGCGGCCCAGAGCGATGCCCCAATCGCGGTAATTGGTGGCTTTGCCATCGGCCGTTGTGCGTAGGTAGCTGGGGCTGGTGGACATCACGCGGACAAGGTGCTGAGGATCGCGGACATAGGACAGCGAGCAATCGAAGACCGCTCCGAGCCACTTGTGCGGATTGAACACCAGCGAATCGGCGCGCTCAACGCCGGCCCACATCCAGCGGCATTCGGGCAGGATCATCGCCGAACCGGCCATCGCGGCGTCAACGTGCAGCCACAGCTTGTACTTCTCCGCGATCTCCGCCAGTGCACCGACCGGATCGAGCGCCGTTGAGGCGGTCGTGCCCGTCGTCGCCACTACCGCACATGGGAGTTTTCCGGAGTCCAGGTCAGCACGAATTGTTTCTTCGAGCACATCGGGGCGCATCGCGTATGAAGCATCGACATTGATGGCGCGGATGTTCTCGCGGCCGAAACCCGCGAGGAGAACGGCTTTCTCGATGGAACTGTGACTTTGCGTCGAGACATACACCGTGAGTGGGTGCGGCTCGGCCTGCATTCCGCCGCGGGCGAGCGAGAAGTTCGTTGTGCTTTCGCGGGCGCAGAGTAATGCGATGAGACTGGCGGTGGAGGCAGTGTCGTGAATGACGCCGTGCCACGCCGACGAAAGGCCCACCATCTGCCGCATCCAGTCGCAGACGAGTTCTTCCAGTTCGGTAAGCGCGGGGCACGCTTGCCAGTTGAGGCCCAACACGCCGAGCCCGGTGCTGAGTAGGTCGCCCAAAACGCTTGGCAAAGCAGAATTGGCGGGGAAGTAGCCGAAAAAGCGGGGGTGTTGCCAGTGCGTGATGCCCGGAATGAGGAGCGAGTCAACATCGGCAAGAATCGTATCGAATGCTTGTGGCTCCAGCGGGGGTTCATGCGGCAGGCTCGCTCGGATTTCGCCTGGTTCAGTTGCAGAGCGGACGGGACGGCTTGCGATTGTTTCCCGGTAGTCGGCAATCCAGTCGATTAACTTGTGCCCGAAAGCGCGGAACTCGTCGGTGGTCATCTTTGCCTCAAATGAACAGCAGGTTGCCGTTCACCCTATCGGCCGGGGGGAAAAACGAACACGCCGCGAGAGTTTCGCGGCGTGCCCATCCTTCCTCGCGTGGTGGTCAATTCGGAGGAGTATTTTGCCAGCTTCGATTGTAGGACCAGAACGATTGCCATACGGCATCATCGCTGTATCCGCTGCTGTCCGTGTAGCCATAGTTGTACATTCGGACGCCACCGTCGGCCCACAGAACTGGAGAGCCGCCGATGTGAGCACCACCTAAGTGGTTCTCATCAACGCCATTGTCATCCTTGAAGTAGCCCCGGTGTGCGTTTGAGCCACCGGCGAAGGTGTCACACCACCGCATGTGGTCGTAGCCGGTCTGGCTTTTGAGTGTGACGGCCCAGCCCAGGTCCTTGCAGGAGGTACCGGAGGGACATGGGTTGGACAAGGTGGAGGGGATGCCGTTGTAGTTGAGTGGTCGGAGGATCTTGTGCGCCAGGAGGAGCGTGTTTGACGTCCCCGCACCGTTGGTAACCGCGGCCAAGTTCGTCCCCTGGGTATTCAGGATCGACTTGTCTCCGGTCGCGCCGGACTGGTAGTTCGTGATGTCCTGTTCGTCGATGCCGCCGTTGTAGACCCCGGCGTAATCGACCTTGCCGAGGGCTGCTGTTCGGCGCGATGGGCAGAGAAAGGTCTTGACGACGACGGTGTTGGCCAACAACTGGTTTCCGATGAAGTTATTGAGTCCTCCCGTTTGATTGTACATCTGTTGGTAGAGGTTCCCCTGCTCGATGTACGGGAGGATCTGCACATAGATGCTCGGCGGGCACAGCCCGTTTGCTGGGACGCTTCCGGGGCCATCCTCAAAGGGGAACGTTCCGGTGGCATCGTGGCAAGCATGCATGGCGATTCCAAGCTGCTTCATGTTGTTGGTACATTGTGTTCGGGCGGCTGCTTCGCGGACCTTTTGGACAGCCGGGAGAAGGAGCCCGATCAGGATCGCGATGATCGCGATCACAACCAAGAGTTCAATCAGCGTGAATGCTGTGCGCGGAGTCCGCGCGGTACGTAACACAACGGGAGGCATGGAGGGGCACTCCGTGAAGAGGAAGAAGAAGAGCAAAACGAAATAAACGCTACCAACCGGTAACGGAACAGAATGGCAAGGAACTATGAGAGCCGATTGCGAGTGCGAGTCGGTTCCAAGTTCCGATTCACTTTCTGCAATTATGACAACGTGCTCACAAAGGTAAAGTGAATCTTACTATTTCTCATATTTGCCTGCCCAGGACAGCCACCGAACAGAACAGACTTGCGACACATCCTGTCTGTGCTCACAATCAGGCGACCGGACGGAGTGAAATCGGGGCAGGCTCGCTGGGACGATTTCTGCCGAAGTCCTAGCTCACTGCGGAGTTCCGACTTTCATCCGTTCAGGCTGTGGCCCGACAGCATGGCCGCGCGTTGAAACCCTGGGTCGGTCGTCGCTGGATTGGGCTCTCTTGAAGCCGTGTTCTCCAAGATGGCGATAACCTCCCAAGGTTACCCAAACAGAGCCGGATCGAGTCTCACCAATGCGTCCCCTCTCATACAGTCACGGCGCAAGCGCGATTCCACTTCTGGGCGAAACCATCGGCGAGAACCTTCGGCGGACAGTTGAGCGGTTCAGAGATCGCGAGGCGTTTGTCGTTCGGCATCAGAATTTCCGCGCCACCTATCGCGAGTTGTGGGAACTCACGACACGCGCCGCGTGTGGATTACTCGCACGCGGAGTGAAGACAGGTGATCGCGTGGGGATCTGGTCTCCCAACCGTTTTGAGTGGGTCGTGTTTCAATTCGCGACGGCCCGCATCGGCGCAATCCTCGTGAACATCAATCCCGCATACAAGGCGACGGAACTGGAATTCGCACTGAACCAAAGCGGCGTGAGTTTTCTCTGTTTGGCGCGCGGGTTTCGGCAAACGGACTACCTCGCAATCCTGGCAGACGTCCGCCCTCGCTACCCGTTGCTCCGCGACACGCTTGTGCTTGAGTCCGACTGGAATGCATTCCTGGCAGCCGGCGCCACCGTGAGCGAAGCAACACTTCGCGAAATCGAAGGGCGCCTTCAGTTCGATGACCCGATTAACATTCAGTACACTTCCGGTACCACCGGCTTTCCCAAAGGGGCAACCCTCTCCCACCACAACATTCTCAACAACGCCTATTTCACCGGCGTGCGGATGAACTACACCGAGCAGGACCGCGTGTGCGTGCCGGTGCCGTTCTATCACTGCTTCGGCATGGTCATCGGAACTCTCGGTTGCACCACGCACGGCGCCTGTATTGTGGTTCCGTCGGAGGCGTTCGATCCGCTCGCCGTGTTGGAAACAGTCCAGGCCGAACGTTGTACCTCGCTTTACGGCGTCCCGACGATGTTTATTGCGGAACTGGAACACCCGCGGTTCGGCGAGTTCGATCTCTCGTCATTGCGGACGGGTGTCATGGCCGGTTCACCCTGCCCCCGCGAAGTGATGAAGCAAGTGCAATCACGGATGCATATGCGTGAGGTCACCATCGTCTGCGGCATGACCGAAACCTCACCCGCCGCGACCCAAACCACAGTCGACGATCCGCTCGACAAGCGCGTGACTACGGTGGGTCGGGCTCATCCCCATGCGGAAATCAAGATTATTGAACCCAGCACCGGGCGGATCGTTCCACGGGGCACACCGGGAGAGCAATGCAGCCGCGGTTATATGGTGATGCTTGGTTACTGGAACGATCCGGAATCCACCGCGAAAGCCATCGACTCTGCCGGCTGGATGCACACCGGCGACCTCGCGGTGATGGACGACGAGGGCTACGTGAGCATCGTGGGCCGCATCAAGGATATCATCATTCGCGGTGGCGAAAACATCTCTCCGCGCGAGGTGGAAGAGTTCCTGCATACCATTCCCGGAGTCGCGGAAGCGCAGGTCATCGGCGTCCCTTCCCGCAAGTACGGCGAAGAAGTGATGGCGTGGGTCCGTCTTCGGCCCGGCACACATCTGACCGCGGAAGAATTGCGAGAGGCGTGCGTGGGTCGCATCGCGACGTTCAAGATTCCGCAATATTGGAAGTTCGTGGAGAGCTTTCCACTCACCGTGACCGGCAAAGTCCAGAAGTTCCGCATGCGCGAGATGGCCGCGACGGAGTTCAGCTCCTCCGCTTGCGAATAGCCTGAATGTTGTCGGCGATCATTGGTCTACGGATGGTCGCGTTCGGGGTCTTTCGGGTTGACGGGTAAGACACCCCGAGCCAACAGTAAACCGTAGATGCCACCGAGAATGAGGATCGAACCCTTGAGGTAAGTCAAGTCGGTCACGGTTTGTTCCCTCTCGGGCCGGTTGGCATACCAGAACACACCAACAGTAATCAACAGCCGGCACGGAGGGTCACACCTATAGCGATGAGGCGGCTTTCCTCCCACTGGCCGGCTTGTTCGTGATCCGAGTACAACCGATATCCGGCCCACACGAATAGTACACACAGGAGGCCAACGAACCTGCTCCACGAAACAAGCTTCTTCGGTGCAGCACCATTCGCAACCACCTCGCCGTTTTTGCCGAACGAATGAACTGACCGCCCAACGGAAAAATCAATACGCTACACTGACGATTGGGACGCTGCGAGAATCAGATCACCTGGCCGGGTCCGATGCAGCGTGGTGTTCGGCGTCCCCTTTGCGCCGGCCCTGACGGACGAGCTCGGCCAGAATCTCGGCCTGCGACCCCTGGCCAAGCCGCTCCAGACCCCACGCTGCTGTGCTTTGCACTAACTCGTTGGTATCCGCAAGCAACTCCCGCAGCACTGGCACGGCTTGCTTGGGCGGGACGGCCATATGCACCGCCCCACGGACCACCTCCATACGAACCCAACAACACTCGTCGGCTCGCATCTCGACCAGCACCGGCCAGACGACCTCCGGTGGTGGCTTGCGTTTGATCATCTCGTAGGCTGCCTGAAAACGGACCGTGGAATACGGGCTGGCAAGCCACGCGATGAGTTCGGACACGGTCGCCCCGGCCAGCTTGTCGTCGGGCAGCCACGGCTCAGGCCCACCTGACATGTACAAGAGATAGTCGGGGTCGGACTCCAGGTGTCGGAGTACCCGGCAGACCTCTGGGTAGGCGATGCACAGGAATGCTCCCAGACGGAGTAGCCTGGGTCCAGACGGCTTACCTCGCAACGCTTGAATCGATCCAATCAATAGAGGACCCGCGAATACCTCAACGAAGGTACAGAACGCCATCCGTTCGACATCGCCGTCACCCCACAAGTACTCCACCCACGAGAAAACGAATGCAGCAGTAAAGATGGCCCCGTTCACAAGGCCGAGCAGCAAGTAAATAGGTAAGTTTATCATTAGCGACTCGCCGGCATGCCCTTATTTGCCCGAACTTGGAATTATTTTCACCGAGTTATCATCCCCGAACATTGCGGGCATGGACAACCATGTCAGTACCGGCCCAGATGAGCCAGGCACTTGAAATGAATCCGATCGGGCCACTTTCTGCTGTTGTAAACAGTGAGGAAACTACCCCCCAGCGATTGCAAAGAGGCCACCGGCTGCTTGTGCGCCGCCTCCCACTCGGGTCGCTGTGCGCTTTGCCCACTTCTTGTGACGATCCCAAAGTCGCTCAAAAGTATCGGTGAGACGGTCCCATCCCTCTTCGATATCCCATCCGCTGGGATCAAGATTGTTAACCGGACTGTTCCCCTCCATGCGGTACAAGTTCACATCACCAGCTCCGTACCGCTTCGGATCGAGGCTCGTCCACCGCTGCAATGTCGGGCTGAACCACCGTGCATCGGCTTCGTACAGACCGCTCGTTGCATCGTATCGCATGCCTTGGAACAAATAGTTCATCGCATACGAACTGCTCGTTCGTACGGTGGAGTAGTCCGGGCTGTAAATCGTGACCTTGCCATACGGGTCGTACACATAGCGCTCCACCACGACCCCACTGCCATTCACGAGTACCGTCACGTTCCAGTTGGCGTCCTGCTGCACCCACAGGCGTTCGTTCAGTGTGCCCGGAGAGCCGGTTGCACGATCACGCAACACCAGCGCATCGACATACACCGGACTCCACACGTATCGAGCTGTCGCACTGCCGCCAACCATCTCCTCTAACACTTGATCCTGAGTCGAGTAGTACAGGTCAGTCGTCGTTCCACTGGCCGTCTGCGTGATGCGCCGACCCAACCCGTCGTAGCTGAACGTTTCCAGTGTCGTGCCGCTGGAGTTCTTCACCGCAACCAAGCGGTTCCACGCATCATACACGAACTGCCGGCCCGTCTCGTCCGTCGTCATGTTGCCGTTGGCATCGTAGGTGGGCGTTGTGGCACCGCTGATGCTCGTGTACTGGTTCTGCGCATTCGCACTTCGCGTTTGTGTCGTGCCGTCCGTGGTCACGCTGGTGGCGTTGCCCACCGCGTCGTAGTTGAAGTTCTGCGTGTGCGTTCCCTGCGTGAAAGTCAACAACTGGTCCAGATTGTCGTAAGTGAACGACTGGTTGAACGACGAGTCCACCACATTGGTGATCGCTGTGCGATTACCCACCAGATCCAGAGCATACTTGAACTCGTCGGTTGTCGTGCTGGTGCTGGTCCACAAATCGTCGACGACGCTGCCGAAGCGGTCTAACCCCACGTACTGGTCGCCCGCGTCGCCCGTGCCACCTGTGATGAGCGTCTGGTTGACATTGGTCAGTGGATGGTCGCGTTCAACGACCGTGTCCAGACCCAGATACTTGTAGCTCTCCAATGTGCCGGTCGAATCCGAGAGCGACGAGAGCCGACTGATAGTATTATTCAACCCCGTCGAGTAGTTGAATGTCAACACATATCCGTCCGGATACGTGATCGAAGTGAGTCGCGAGTTGTCCACCCCGCCGCTCATCTCCGAGTAGGCGTATTGCACCGAGGGACTTGTCGAGGTATTGACCGCGCCAGAATGCGATTGATACTCGGCGGTCAGTTGGCCGAGGCCGTTGAACGTGCGCTCGATTTGGTTGACGATGCTCCCGCCGCTCACCGCATTGTAACTGGTGATGAGATAGGCATTACCTTGGCTGTCATACGCCGTGTCGATCCGTCGCACCGAACCATCCACGCCGGTCCCCAGCGTCGTCACGCTGACTTACGATGTGTTGGGTCGGGTGGTCTCGGATGCGGTGAGGACGTTGCCGTTGCGATCAGTGGCCGTCAGCGTCTGTTCCAGAGCATTAACCGTCGTCGTTTCTTTCTGGGTGCTGCTCGGGGCTCCGGTGGTTCGGATCGGGATACTCGGTCGCACTCACAATATCATTGGGGTGGATGCCGCTTCCGGTCGATTGGCTCACGCCATTATACACCGTGGTTTGTTCACCGCCTCCCGTCAGATATACGAACAGAGGCGGACATAGGATACCACAAAATGATTAATTATTAGAGAGATCTATTATTTCAGATTCTAAAATTCCCGCCTGAACATCGTCATAATCGCCTGGCTCAATTGCAATCATGTAAGTAATTACCATGAATTCATCTATCATAATCCCTACTATTTTACCATTACCATTGCGAAGTTGCGTGGGAGAGTCGAAGCAAACCCGATCGCCAAATGTATATTTTGTAATTATATTCAATGAATGCATAATAAGTTCCAGGTTGTTCGCAATTTTAATAACACAATCGGGCATCCGTAGTCGCACTGTACAATCAGTCGTTATTGAGGCCGAAACCGAACAATAGCGCGCCAGTTGTGACCGCAACAGTTGCCGGAACGGACACCGGTGCGCTCGCGAAGTAGGCCACCGCCCCGATAGAAACGCCAGCAACAACGACACCGCTAATCACACAATCACGATTCTTGTCCAACCAACTCGGCAGAAGACCTGGGTTAGGTCGGGGAGCGGGACTCGGCTTGAGCAGCTTGGATGGAGGGATTTGCATAGCAGTCGGACCGAGGAGCCCCGGTTGAGGTAATGTATCGAGGGATGGAAGCGGAATAAGGTCAACGTAGCCAAATCCTGGGGGATTGAAGTTCGGATCTGGCCGTGTGACAGTAATTGGCGCCGGTGGTTGTGTGGGGGCAGGTACCGGACCAACAACTGGTATGGCTACAGGCTCAGGAGGATCATCTACCCAAACCTCCCGATGGAAAAACACAATGGGTGGCCCTTCGACAATCCTGCGCACCACAGTGTGGTTAAAGCCGTGGGGGGTGTCGTATCGGACGCGACCTGGAACCGCGTCGGCTGGTTGGCTGACTTCCCAAACAGCCCACGCGCCCCTCGGATTGATCCAGTCAAATTGTTGCAACCGACCATTGACTCGGCGTTGTGTTACCGAGAAGCGATATAGCAGCGTAACCCTACCGACTCCGAATCCTCCATCAACCCAACGAAGCCCGTTCGGATCAGTCGCATTTTCTGGATTATTCCTCACGAATCGATACAGATCAATATCTCCACCCGCGAATCGAATCGGGTCCAAGCTTACCCACCGCTGCAGTGTCGGGCTGTACCACCGATGCTGTGTCTCATACAGTCCACTCGTAGAATCGTATCGCATTCCTTGGAACAGGTAGTTCATCGCATAAGAACTACTGCTCCGCACGGTAGAGTAGTCCGGGCTGTAGATCGTGACCTTGCCATACGGATCGTACACATACCGCTCCACGACTACTCCGCTGCCGTTCACCAGTGCCGTCACGTTCCAGTTGGCGTCTTGCTGCACCCACAGGCGTTCGTTCAACGTGCCGGGAGAGCCGGTCGCACAATCGCGGAGAACCATCGCATTCACGTACACCGGCGACCAGACATACCGAGCCGTGGCAGCGCCGCCGACCATTTCTTCCAACACCTGACCCTGCGTCGAGTAGTACAAGTCGGTCGTCGTGCCGCTGGCAGTTTGCGTGATGCGTCGCCCCAGGCCGTCATAACTGAACGTCTCCAGTGTGGTGCCGCCGGAGTTTTTCACCGCCACCAACCTGTTCCACGCATCATACACGAACTGTCGGCCCGTCTCGTCCGTGGTCATGTTGCCGTTGGAGTCATACGTCGGCGTCGTGGCGCCGCTGATGCTTGTGTACTGGTTCTGGGCATTCGCACTTCGCGTTTGCGTGGTGCCGTCCGTGGTCACGCTGGTAGCGTTGCCCACCGCGTCATAGCCGAAGTTCTGCGTGTGTGTTCCCTGGGTAAAAGTCAACAACTGGTCCAGGTTGTCGTAGGTGAAGGACTGGTTGAACGACGAGTTCACCACATTGGTGATCGCCGTCCGGTTGCCCACCAGGTCCAGAGCATACTTGAACTCGTCCGTCGTGGTGGTTGTGCTGGTGTTGGTCCACAAATCGTCGACCACCCGGCCGAAACGATCCAAACCAACGTACTGATCGCCAGCGTCGCCCGTTCCACCCGTCTGACTGATGAGTGTCTGGTTCACGTTGGTCTGTGGGTGATCCCGCTCCACGACGGCACCCAAGCCCAGATACTTGTAGCTCTCCAATGTGCCGGTCGAATCCGAGAGGCGACTGTGGTGGTTTGGGACTTTGTGAGAGCAGGCTGTGGGCTATTCGCACCGACCCGACGGTGAACGGTGCCAACTCAACGAAGGAAGGGCGCACCAAACAACTTATTGTGCATCCCTTGGATTGATCGGGCCAAGCAACTCGGCACGTCGTTCCGGTGGGAGCTTGCTGAACGCCAATGCGGCGGCGTCCTCGCACTCGCGTCTCGTCTTGATGCCGCAGTTCACTGTCAACAATGGCCAGAAGATATCGTCTCCTTCACCGGTAGGAAGGAGCGAGAACCAATCTTGCCAAAGATCGCTTGGGACTACTATGTCGTTAGGATCGGGGGAAATACAAGACCACCACCAAGCTTCCTTCGTTTCGCTCGTTTCGCTCTTGCTCGGACAACGTTTCTGAACAGCGAGCGCGCGGTAGCCGGGTCCACGAGCATCGCCATGCTTGTCGAGCCAGTCTGCCAACAACAACCGCGTTTCCCCTTTTTTCGGGTTGGCATCAAGTTGCCTTTGAAAATCTTCTTCCATCAAGGAATGACCCTCCGCAATAGCGATGTCCGTTGCTCACAAAATCAACTGAACCGTTCATTTGACAGAAGCATTACGATATTAAGATTGAACACACGTTCGCGATTCAGCGGCGCGACTGGAACCCGCAATTATGACATCCCACAGCGTTCCTTGCAATTATTCAACAAATTCAAACTAATAAGCATTGGTAATTCATTCCAACGGCTCGCGAAGAGGCTATTTAACGCTACAGCACAGGTACTTCGGAAACTGTTTGCTGACCGAGGATTGTGGTTGTGGTAAGTGGGGCGATTTGGAGTCGGTCTCAAACGCGAATTTTCCGTGTTTTTGGCTCTCCAGACGCTGTCCAACCACCTTACAGAGGAATCTGTGATGTAGTGTTAGCCTCCCAACCCTTTCTCCGCATACATTCATTTATGTATCCTAGATAGATGTTTCCGAGTAGGTTCTTTATTTGTATTTGGGTATCCGTATCAGACGTTGCCGCCAGCGCTTGTCGGAGTTCGCGCGCCCGAAAGCTTACTCGCATCTGATCTTCTGCCCAGGCTACACACCCATTCCAATCGCTCTGGTAATCTTGCCACGCAGGGTGGGAACGATTTGGTCTAGGTCTTGGCGGTCCCATAGGTACCGAATCCGGCACCGGGTCTGGTGCGGGTGTGGATTGCGGTGCGGGTGTCGGATCCGGCGCCCCCGTAGAGTTCGTGATGGGAGTAGGACCGGGAACTGTAACCCAATTGGAGGGAGGTAGAGTGTAATTGTAGGGAGATATATTGTAGCCATATTTTCCCCACCTGAGCCAATCCTCCCGCTGCCCCCACATCGCGTCCCTTTTGAGCCTCGCATCTATGTTGTAGCTGGATGGAGCGGGGGATGGAGCAGGGACCCACGGTGCCACATACGGCACATACGGATCACCTACAGGCCCACCAAACCCCGGCGCCACACTCCCAGCCGGCTTTGGTGGAAGTTCAGGGAAGGTTATTGGATGCGCGTGGGAGGCAGCATTATAGAGTTCATATCCCACGTAGCACACCACGAATGCACCCAACACATATGGCGCGACTGCAACAACAGGCGCAGCAGCGGCGGGTAGAAATAGTCCACTCGGATCAGTTCCATCCGTCGGATTATTTCCCACGAACCGGTAGTCGTTCACATCCGGTGCCAAGCCAATCGGATCGACGCTCGTCCATCGTTCAAGCGTGGGAGAATACCCCGGTCGGTTCCTCGACAAGTCCAATCCGCTGGTAGCGTCGTAGAACATCCCCTGGAAGCCCTGCGTCCAAGCATACGAACTGCTTGTCCGCACGGTGGAGTAGTCCGGGCTGTAAATCGTGACCTTGCCATACGGGTCGTACACATAGCGCTCCACCACGACCCCACTGCCATTCACGAGTGCCGTCACGTTCCAGTTGGCGTCCTGCTGCACCCACAGGCGTTCGTTCAGTGTGCCCGGAGAGCCGGTTGCACGATCACGCAACACCAGCGCATCGACATACACCGGACTCCACACGTATCGAGCCGTCGCGGCACCTCCAACCATCTCCTCCAATTTCTGCCAGCTTGAATAGTACACATCCGTAGTTGTGTCACTCACTGTTTGTGTAACACGACGGTTTGAGCCATCATAGCTGAACGTCTCTAGTGTCGTGCCGCCGGAGTTCTTCACGGCAACCAGTCGGTTCCACGCGTCATACACGAACTGCCGGCCCGTCTCGTCCGTCGTCATGTTGCCGTTGGAGTCATACGTCGGCGTCGTGGCACCGCTGATGCTCGTGTACTGGTTCTGGGCATTCGCACTTCGCGTTTGTGTGGTGCCGTCCGTGGTCACGCTGGTAGCGTTGCCCACCGCGTCATAGCCGAAGTTCTGCGTGTGTGTTCCCTGGGTAAAAGTCAACAACTGGTCCAGGTTGTCGTAGGTGAAGGACTGGTTGA
>Ga0209062_1001010_pt1 | contig 59477 bp, 59 predicted proteins | sample Coa_R2_2_FD_187158 | JGI IMG/M metagenome (GOLD analysis project Ga0209062, IMG submission 187158) | Surface soil microbial communities from Centralia Pennsylvania, which are recovering from an underground coalmine fire - Coalmine... | ecosystem: Environmental > Terrestrial > Soil > Unclassified... | reverse complement strand
ATCCGTGCCGAAGGAATTGCGCGAAGGCGCGTTTGCGCTCGGCGCGACCGAGACGACCGTCCTTCTCACCGTCTCATGGCCCTACGCGCTACCGGGGATCCTCACGATGCTGCTGCTGGCAGCCGGAATCGCGCTCGGCGAGACGGCCCCCTTGATCTATACCGCCGGTTGGTCGAATTATATGCCGAGTGCGGCGCTGACCCACGCCCCTGTCGCCTATTTGACGTACGTCATTTGGACCTTTATCAGCGAGCCGTTCGAGCGGTCCCATGAACTCGCATATGCCGCTGCGACGATCTTGATGGTGATGATCGTCGTGACGAACGTCCTGGCTCGCTCCTTCTTCGATCACCTCGCTCGGAAACAGCGCGGCGTCCGTTAACGCTTGAAGATCATCGCCTGAGCGGCGACGGCGTGCGGGATCGCCCCGTAACGCGCCGCGACGTCGATCGCCGGCTGTAGTTCGGAGGCGACCAGCTGCGTCGCATACGTCGCGCGGTTCATCTTCGCCGCAAGCTGCGGATCGAGCTTTCCCACCTTGATGAGGATTTGGGCGGTGACGTCGTGGTGCGCATTGGCCCAGGCGTTGGTCTTGGTGATGGCATCGGCGAACGCAGCGACCAGTGCCGCGTTCGCACGCGCCCAGCCTAACGACGCGATCCAACCGCCCAGCTGGACGCGCGGCCCGATCGCCGCCATCGGGTAGGCCAGAAACCGAGTCCGTCCGCGGGCGGCGGTCATGAAGGGTTCCGCGACGATCGCCGCATCGATGCGGCCGGCGACGAGCGCACCGACCATCTCGGAGAACGGCATCTCGACGAAGCGGACGGTGCTCGAGTCGCCTCCGTTCTTGTCGATCCAATTCTGCGCAGCGCATTGCACGATGTTCCGCAACGTCGTCGTCGCCATCGTCTTTCCGTTCAGATCGCGCGCCGTGCGAATCGTCGAGTTCGGTCCGACGATGAGCGCGTTGGTCGGGACCTGCTCGACATCGACGCTCCCGGGAGCGACGAGGACGACCGGGATGTTCTTCGTGAACGCGGCCGCCGCCGAGACGATGTTGGCAAAGCCGATGTCGACGCTGTTCGACGCAACGGCGGCGACGATCGCGCCGCCGCTCGAGACCGTCTGAATCTGCGCGTCGATCCCCGCTCGGGCGAAAAAGCCCTCCTCTTGGGCATAGAAGCAAGCGGCCCCGGAGTCGATGGTCAGAGTCGCGATCCGTAACGTCTCCGCAGCCCGTGCGGCGGCGAGCGTCGCCAGCGCACACGGCGCCCCCGCCGCGATCACGAGCGCACGCCTTCGGTTCATGCGGCGCAGCTTCGCCGGGCCGGCGCATGAACCCCCGATGCGGCCGCGAATCCGCTCGCCATGAGCGAGGCCAGGGGAATCCGCGAGATCGCCTACTTCGACTGTGCGGGGGGAGGCCAAGTCGTGGTCGACGGCGGCTTCGCCTACGTCGGACACATCGACGCCCCGCACGGGACGACGATCATCGACGTACGCGATCCCAAACATCCCAAGAAGGTCGCGGAGCTGACGATGCCGCCCGGGACGCACTCACACAAAGTCCGCGTCGCAAAGGGCCTGATGATCGTCAATCACGAGATCACCGACGAGCGCCTCGCCGGCGAATACCGAGGCGGCCTCGGTATCTACGACGTCGGCACGCCGTATCGTCCGCGTGAGGTCGCGCGTTGGGAGACTCGAGGGAAGGGTGTGCACCGCTTCGATTTCGACGGCGACTATGTCTACGGCTCGCCGACAGTCGACGGCTACCTCGGAAACATCGTGATGATCCTCGACGTCCGGGAACCGTCGCGTCCCCAGGAAGTCGGACGGTGGTGGATGCCGGGCCAGTGGATCGCCGGCGGCGAGACGCCGACCTGGCGAGGGACGATGCATCGCTGTCACCATCCGCTGCGGCTGGGAGACCGGCTCTACACGAGCTACTGGCACGGTGGTTTCGTGATTCTCGACATCGCCGATATGGCGCACCCGCGCTTCGTCTCCGGGCTCGATTGGAGTCCGCCGTTTCCGTGCCCGACGCACAGCGCGGTCCCGGTCCCTTTCGAGATCCGCGGAAGACGGATGCTCGTCGTCTCCGATGAGGATGTTTTCCATCTCGAGCCGGGCCCGCCGGCGTTCTTGTGGCTGGTCGATATCACGACCGAGGAGCGACCGGTCCCCATCGCCAGCTATCAAGTCGACGGGCTCGACGGAACGCCGCAGCCGAAGATGAGCGGCTGTCATCAACCGGTCGAAAAAATTCGTGGGAGCGAAGTCCCGGTCGCGTGGTTCGCCCAGGGCCTGCGCGTCCTCGACATCGGGAATCCGCACCGGCCGCGCGAGGTCGCAGCCTACGTCCCCGACGTCCCAAGCGGAGCCGATCGCGTCTCGAGCAACGACGTCTTCATGGACGAGAACGGCTTGATCTATTTGATCGATCGGGTCCGCGGATTGCACATCCTCGAACGCATCTGAGGTCGCTCCTGTAGCCTCCTCAGCGGAAGAATTTCACGAACGTCTCGGTCAGGCGTTCCAGCTCCCGCTCGCCCTCGCCGTTGGGCGTAAGGCAATGCGCCATACTTTGGATCATCAGTTGCAGCATGGCGCGTTCGAAGGCCGAGCGAGCCGCGGACATTTGCTGCGCGATGGCGTGGCAATCACGGCGCTGGGCGATCATCTCTTGAATGGCCCGCACTTGGCCCTCGACGCGCCGCAGGCGGCTCAGGATCTCGTGCAGCGCGTCGTCGGGGATCGCCAAGGGCGTCTCCCGTCGGGCCGATGGGGTGGTCCTTTTGGCCGGCATGCCGCTAGTATAGCACAAGGGCCCTTGAAAATACTATACCCAGTATTGTATTATGGACCCCGTGGAAGACCTCATGAAGGAATCCGGCTGAGATGCGGGCGCGCCTATTCGGGGCGATGCTGCTCGGCTCGTTGGCGCTGGTCGCCTGTTCGCATCACACCACCCCACCGAGCACGACCGATCCGGTCCCGGTGCACGTTGGAATCGCCGCGGATCGCGCGCTCGATTCATACGTGGATCTCGCCGGCTCCATTTCGGCGATCGATTCCGTAAACGTCGGTGCGATCTCGGCAGGACGTATCGTCGCGATGAACGTCCGCGTCGGGGATCGCGTCACCGCGGGTCAAGTCTTGGCGCAGGTCGACGCCGCCGGCTACCGCGCCCGGCTCGCGCAAGCGGAAAGCCGTACCCAAGCCGCGGCGGCGCAGGCGACTGCGGCTTCGGCGCAGGCTTCGGCCGCCGCTGCGCAGGTCCAAACCGCGCGCGCACAACTCCGGCTGGCCGACGCGACCGCACGGCGCATGAGCGCGCTCTACCGTGAAGGCGCGATTTCGAGGCAAGAGTACGACCAAACGCAAGCCGATCTCGAGGCCGCCTACGCCGGGATGCGGCAAGCCGCGTCGGGATACGCCGCGGCGCGTGCAGCTGCGGCGGCCGCCCGCGCCGCCGTTGATGCAGCCCGCGCCGGTGCCGGTGCGGCGAGCGTCCCCGTCTACGACGCCGTCGTCCGCGCGCCGTTCTCGGGTATCGTCACGGCTCGGATGGTCGACGTCGGCGCCGTCGTCGGGCCGGGCGCGCCGATCGTGACGCTCGAGAACGACGCCGCCCTCGAACTCGACGTAGCCTTGCCGGACGACGTCGGTGCCGCCGTGTATGCCGGCGAGCCGGTTCGGATACGCGTCGATGCACTGGGTGATGCTCGCCTGCGCGGGACGATCCGGGCCGTCGCCCCGACCGACAATCCGGCGTTGCGATCGGTGACGCTTCGGATTGCGATCGCGAACCGCTCCGGCTTGTCTCCAGGGATGTATGCCCGCGTTCGGATCCCCATCCGCAAAAGCGGACTGACGATTCCGGCTCGTGCCTTGGTGAAACGCGCCGGACAAAACGGCGTGTTCGCCCTGCGAGGCGATAGGGTGCGATTCGTCCCGGTCGAGGCCGGCTCACCGTACGGCGCGTTCGTCCAAATCAGCGCCGACGGATTGCGCGGCGCGCTCGTAGCCGTCGACAACCTCCAGAGGCTGACGGACCGGACGCGTGTTGCCGTGATGAAAGATGAATCCGGCCGATGAAGAGACGCAACCTCGCCGGCCGCATCGCGGAATATTTCCTGCATTCGAAGCTGACGCCGGCGCTGGCGGCGGCGATCACCGCATTGGGTTTGTTCGCGATCTTCGCGACGCCCCGTCAGGAGAACCCGCAAATCACGATGCCCGCCGCCGTCATCGTCACGCAATATCCCGGCGCATCGGCCGAAGAAGTGCAGCGCCTCGTCACCGAACGCGGTGAGCGCGTCTTGCAACAAGTCGGCGGAATCGAGCACATTTACGCGATCTCGAACCAGAACCTTTCGATCATGACCGTCCTCTTTCACGTCGGTGACGATCCGACGAAGTCGTTCGTCGATCTTTACGATCACATTTACGCGCATCTCGATCGATTGCCGCCCGGTGCATCGCAACCGCAAATCACGCCGGTTTCCGTCGACGACCTACCGATCCTCGTCCTCACGCTGCACGGGCAGGCGTACAACCGCGGTCAACTCAACGCCGCCGCCGACCGGCTGATCGACGCGATTCAACCGATTCCGGGCGTCTCGACGATCGATACCTACGGCGGCCGTCGGCGACAGGTCGACGTAACCGTCGACCCGGTGAAACTGGCGGCATACGGCCTCTCGCCGTTGCAGATCGCGCAGGCGCTCGGCTCGACCGACCTCGTCTCGCCGGTAGGCAGCCTGCGGAACGGCGCCACGAACCTGACGATACGCGCCGGCACGCCGTATTCGAATGCGGAGCAAGTCGCCGCACAGATCGTCGGCGTGAGCAACGGTCAGCCCGTCTCGTTGGTTCAAGTTGCGAACGTGTCGATGTCTTATACGCCAGACGACGACGACCGGACGCTGTACGCAAATGGTCCGGCCGCAAAGCGGGACATCGGCCTCGACGAACCGGCGGTCACGATCGCGATCGCAAAGAAAGCCGGGACGAACGCGGTCGAGGTTGCAAACCGCGTTCTCGCCGCGGTCGCGAAGACCGAATTGCCTCCGGGAATCATCGTTTCGACCACCCGCAACGACGGCGAGAAGGCCGACGAGGCGGTCGACGAGCTCATCGAGCGCCTGATGGAGGCGGTCGGGATCGTCGTACTCCTCTTGCTCGTGCTGGGTTGGCGTGAAGCGATCGTGGTGGCGACGGCGATACCGCTGACGTTGTTCGTCACGCTCGGCATCGGGATGTTGACCGGCCAGACGATCAACCGCATCACGCTCTTCGCGCTAATCCTGGGACTCGGACTCCTGGTGGATCAAGCGATCGTCATCGTCGAAAACATCCACCGCCACTATCACGAAGATCCCGATGCGTCCAAGCCGGAAGCGACCGTGCGGGCCGTCGCGGAAATCGGCAGCCCGACGACGCTCGCGACGCTGACCGTCGTTCTGTCGTTTTTGCCGATGCTCTTCGTGACCGGTATGATGGGGCCTTACATGCGTCCCATACCGCTCAACGTTCCGGTCGCGATGATCGCGTCGCTGCTCATCGCCTTCGCCATCACGCCTTGGGCGACGTATGCTCTGCTCCGCAATCGGAAACTGCACGGCGCCCGCGGCATTCCGTTCTGGGTCATGCCGTTTCGCAAGGCGCTCGCGGCGTTTCTCGATCACCCTCGGCGCGCCCGCCTTTTCTTGGGCGCCTTGACCGCCGCTTTGATCCTCAGCATGGGACTGCCGGCGGCGCAGCTGGTCAAATTCCGGATGCTCCCCGATGCGAATCAAACGACGTTTCTGGTCGGCATCGATGCTCCGCCGTCGAGCTCCGTGACGAACACCACCCGCATCGCCGCGGCCGTCGGTGCTGTCCTCGCCGCAACCCCCGAAGTCGAAGATTACGAGACCTTCGTAGGGACGAACGCGGTCCCTGACCTCTCGAGCCTCCTGCAAGGTACGCTCTTCCGAAACTCACCGAACCTCGCGGACATACGCGTCAACCTAACGCCGAAGGATCGGCGCAAGATTCAGTCCGCCGATCTGGCGATGAAGCTGCGGCCCAAACTACAAGCCGTTGCGGCCCGCTACGGCGCGACCTTGCGCATCTTGCAGACGCCTCCCGGTCCGCCCGTACGCGACACGATCTTGGCAAAGATCTACGGCCCGGATCCCGAGATTCGCCGCGCGATCGCCGGCCGCCTGATCGGGATGACGGAGCACGAGCGCGGCGTCGTCGACGTCGACTCGAGCTACAAGCCGTTGCCCCCCGCGCTCCGGCTCGAAATCGATCAACGGAAGGCCGCGCTGTCGGGGGTCGACGCGGCGACGATCGCGCAAACCCTCGGCATGGCGCTGCACGGTGCCGTCGTCTCGACGCTGCACACGCGCGACGCACGCACGCCGATCGGCATCGTCGTACGCTTCGCTCCGCAGTATCGCAGCGATGCGGCCTCCCTGGGAGCCGTCATGATCCCCTCTCGGGCGGGTGGTCTCGTCCCGCTTTCGAGCGTCACCAAACTCGTCTCGGAGCAGGCGGCTCAACCGCTGTACCGCGACGATTATGAGGATGTGACGTATGTCGGCGCAGACATGGCGGGGCGAAGCTCCACCTACGCGGTCATCGACTTTCTGATCCAGCTCGCACGCGACCCGTTGCCCGCCGGTTATCGGATCGATTGGGGCGGCGAGTGGCATCTGACCTTGACGGTGTTCGCGGATCTCGGACGGGCGATGTTGATCGCCTTCATCCTCATCTATTTCGTGTTGGTCGCACGCTTCCGCTCGTTCCGCAAACCCTTCGTCGTCCTCGCGGCGGTCCCGTTGGCGTTGCTCGGCGTCTTGCCGGGGTTCGCGATCCTCGCGCCGTTCGGCGTCTATTTCTCCGCGACCGCGATGATCGGCGTCATCGCGCTCATCGGGATCGTCGTGCGCAATTCGATCATCCTCATCGAATTCATCGAGGACAAGGTCGCGGACGGGCTCCCCCTTCGGGCCGCGCTGATCGAAGCCGCGACCGCGCGCACGCGGCCCATCTTTTTGACGGCCGCCGCGGGCGTGCTGTCATCGGTCGTCATCGCCGCGGATCCCGTTTGGAGCGGCCTGGCATGGGCCCTGGTCTTCGGCATGAGTGCATCGGCCGTGCTCTCCGTCCTGGCGATCCCGCTCTTGTATCTCGGAGTCGCGGAGGCGAAGAGGCCGCACGGCGCGGCGTGGAGCGCATTCGACCATTCGGTCGACGCGTTCGGGGGGTTCGATGCGTAAGCTCATCCCCTTCTTGCTCGTCCCGTTCCTCCTCGTCGCAATACCGCTTGCGACGGCGGCCGCCGGCGCAGACGAGCCCGCCGCGCAGCCGCTGTCGCTCCGGCAAGCCGTCGATCTCGCCCTGCGATCCAACACGCAGTATCGTATCGCCGCTGCGGCCCTGAAGGCCGCACGTGCACAGGTGAAACAAGCGCGCTCCGCTTTTTTCCCCACCGTCGACCTGGAATATTCGTACACCTACCAGAACGTCGTCTCCACGCTCGTGACGCCGCTTGGGGCGCTTCCGTTCGCGCCGAATGAGACGAGCGTGCCGCTCGCGGCACTGCACTACACGCTCTACGACGGCGGCCTCTCGGCGGCGCGCTTCGGCCGGGCCTCCGCCCGAATGGCCGAAGCCGAGGCAGCCGAGCAGGCCGCGCGGAGCAGCGTCGAGCTGCAAACCAGTGCGGCGTATTTCGATCTCCTGGCGGCGATACGCCAGGCCGAGGTCGCCGACCGGGCGGTACGGCTCGCGAGCGACCACGCGAGGCTCGCACGACAGCGCTTCGACGTGGGCCTGGTACCCCGGGCGGATCTTCTCGCGGCCCAGACCGATCTCGCGAATCAGCAGATGCAAGCGATCGCCGCCCACAACCGCGTGACCCTGGCTCAGAGTGCCCTCGACGCGGTCATGAACGTTCCACTGGGTACTCTCCACACGCCGACCGAGGAGCTCTCGGCGACGGCCCCGGCGATCGACTTGAACGAGATGATTGCGACCTCACTGCGTTCGCGAGCCGAACTGGCCGCCGCAAACAACGCGGTCGCCGCCGCCGAGTCGGCCGTCAAAGCCGCCTCGGCCGGTCGCCTGCCGCATCTCAATCTCATGCTGAGCGACGGAAATGCGCAACCCGTTTTGACGACGGGATACCACAATCAGTTCAGCTTGGGATTGCAGGCGGTGTGGACGCTGTTCGACGGCGGCTACTCGGACGGGGCGATCGCGGGAGCGCAGGCGGCTCTCGCACAGGCCAAGCTTCGGCTGGAAGCGCTGCGGACCGACATCGAGCTTGCCGTACGCCGAGCCTACGCCGACTATACCGCGGCGCAGGCGCAAGTCGACGCCGCCGAGCATTTGGTCGAGCTCGCCGACGAGAACCAGCGCCTGGCGGAGATCCGCTATCGCGGCGGCGTCGGAACCGCACTTGAACTGCGCGACGCCGAGCTGCACGACGTCGCCGCGAATCAACAACTCATCTCGGCGAAGATTCAGCTTCGCGAGAGTTTGGTCCGGCTGCGCTACGAGGCCGGACTGTTATGAAACATCGGGAGGATCTATGAGCATCGATGAAACGACTTTCGCCTACGGCCGCGCCGTTACGACCGCTCTCTCATATGAACAAGCGATCGAGCAAGCCAAGGCTCTGCTCAAAGAAGAGGGGTTCGGCGTCCTCTGCGACATCGACGTCGCAGCGACGATGCGCGAAAAAATCGGGGCGGAGATGGGCCCCTATCGCATCCTGGGTGCCTGCAATCCGTCACTCGCGCATACCGCGCTCTCGCATCACCCGCAGCTCGGTCTGTTACTGCCGTGCAACGTGGTGGTTCAGCGCCGGGACGAAACGACGATCGTATCCGCCGTCGACGCGCGGGCGCTGCTCGGCGTCGTCGGCAATGCATCGCTCGAGCCGATCGCCGCGGAGGTCACTGCGCGGCTGGACCGCGTCCTCGACAAAATCGCAACCGCTCGGGCCTGAGCCGCCCGAAGCAGCCGGCTCGACCCGGCCCGAACGACACGCGAGTGAAGATGCTGAGAACGACGGCTTCTTCTCGAGAGGACGCTTTTGGGGTAAGATGCTACGGAACGTGTGAGAGGAGGCCGGCATGGTACCGCCGAGTTTCAGAGGTCTGCTCCTGGGTTTCATTTGCTCGTTCGCTCTCGTTGCGGGAGCCGACGTACGCGCCGCAGGCTCGGCCGTGCCGGATGCCGCCGCCGCCGATGCGCGCGCCCAGCTCCCGAGCGGTCCCGAGGGCGAGTTGATCCGCTATGGCCGCGACCTCATCACGCACACTCGCAAGTACGCGTCGAAGTACGTGAAGGCGGGGATGGACTGCTCCGCCTGTCACATCGACGCCGGGACGAAGCCGCGCGGCGGTTCGCTGCTCGGAATCTACGCGAAGTTTCCGCAATGGAACCAGCGCGCGAAGCGTTTCATCGCTCTACAGGATCGGCTCCAAGAGTGCTTCCTCTACAGCGAGAACGGCTACGCGCCGCCGGCCAACAGCCGCGAGATCATCGCCATGACCGCCTACATCGCTTGGCTCTCTCGCGGCGCACCCGTCGGTCAAGGGTTTCCGAATCAAGGTTTCGTGACGGTTCACGCGGCCGCCCCGCCGAACAAAGCGGCGGGCGCTAAGATATTCGCCGCCAAATGCGCCGCCTGTCACGGCGCCGACGGTCAAGGGAATGACTCCGCGGGTTTTCCGCCGCTGTGGGGACCGAAGTCCTTTAACAGCGGCGCCGGGATGAACACGAAGATGCCCGCGTTCGTCAAGGCCAATATGCCGCCGACCGCTCCCGGCTCGCTCACCGATCAAGAGGCCGTCGATGTGTCGGCGTACGTCCTCTCGCATCCGCGACCGAAGTTCGATCCCAACCGCGTCATCTCGTTCCCGTCCGAGCCCGCAAAGTTCTTCTGAGGGATCGCCGGGCCGATTACGGATAGTTGAGCTTGCCCTGAACGACGTTCCCCGTCAAGTTTTGGATCAGCGAAAGGGGCGTCACGCCGCCCATACTGACCGGACGGGTCCCCTGCGGGACGTAAACGAGATCGCCTTTTTGCAGCACCGGATCCGCGCTCATATCGCCGTGCAGGAGGGCATTGTACATGTTGACCTGCAACTTGACCGTCTTTCCGTCGGGCTCCGTCCGCGTGATGACGACATGGTTGAGATCCGAAACCGCGTTTGGGCTCGTCCCCGCCCGTGCGATCGCCATCGAGAGCCGCTGACCTTCTTCGAGTTGCACGTTCCCGGGGCGATCGACGGCGCCGACTACTTGGACCGTGAACAGGTTCGGTGCGGCGATGTTGACCACGGATTTATCGGTGAGCGCAACGTTCAGGGAGGAGTCGCCGTCGTGCAAGAGCTTCTGCAGCGAGACCTCGGTCGTCGAGCCGTCCGGAAAGGTGATCCGTGCGTCGGGAAGGTCGCCGTTGGTCGGGCCGAAACCGCCGGCGGCGGCGAGTGCGTCGCTCAGGCGCCCACCCGAGCGAATTTGATAGACGCCCGGTGACTTGACGTTGCCGACGACCGAGACGCTCATCGAACCCGGCGCTACGATCGAGAGCGTGACCAACGGATTGCGGACGTACCTTTGGAGTGCTTCGCTGAGCTTTTTCTGCGCGACGGGAGGCGTCAAACCGGCGAGCGCGATCGGCCCGATCAAAGGATAATCGATCTTGCCGTCGGCCGCGACGGTCAGCGTCTGCGACAGACTCTGCTCGCCGAAAACTTTGATCGCCACCTGGTCGCCCGGTCGAATCACCGTATCCGGGACGACGGCCGACGACGGCGCCGGGGCGCTCTGCGCGAGTGCGCCGGTCGAGCAAACCACAACCATCAAGAGTGTCGCGAGGGACAGCCGTGCACCCATAGCGCCTCTATCATACGGTCCGTGGTGCTGACCGCATCAGCATCTCGTGCCTTCCGACGTTGGGTCAAACGCCCCAACGTGATGTGGCCCAGCGGCGTACTAACGCACCGCGGTACCGGCGGTCGACGGCCCGGGATACGGGGGCAGCTTCTTCCTCAACTCGGCCTCGCTATAAGCGGCGAAGACGCGGCAGAGATCCTGGGCGAACGGCGAGTTCCGCGACTGCCGACGGCGCATGAGGTTCTCGAAGCCGTCGATGAAATGCACCTTGTTCCGCTCCAACGGGAAGTCGATCGAGCGATTCTCCTCGGGATCGCGGATGACGCCGATCGGGTCGTCCCCTGCTTCGATTTTGGCAAGCTCACGCTTGAGCATGTTGCGGAACAGGATCACGCCGCGATCGGTCGTCCCCAAGCGTTCCGCATCGCGCTTTGCGATCCGGCCCTGCGTCTCCCAAGCCATGATGTCTTGGTTGTCGACGACGTCGAGCAGATACTCGCCGCGCTCGTCCACGACCGGCGACTCGTAGAGCGGGACACGCTCGAGCAGGCGAGGCGGAACGTCCACACCGACCGGCGGCTCGTACGCCGTATACCAGTAGTGCATCGTGTTCTCGTCGTCGACGGGGACGCGCATCTGGTACTCGTGCATCGTCCACAGGTCGCCGCCTCCGCTCCCGACCGCGAGGATGTTGGGGAAGAGGACGGGATGTCCGATACGCCAATCGTCGGAGTCCTCGCCCGCACCTTCGAGCAAACGGCGCTTATAAATCCCGTATTTGAACTCGGCAAAATCGATCTTGAGATGCTTGCGTGAGATCGAATACTTCGAGCCGCGCTGCTCCTCGAGAAATTCCTGGAGATGGCCGTGGAGCCACTCGGTGTGGACCGGGTCGAGCGAATTTTCCATGACCTGCAGCCAGTTGCAGCGCACCGGCGACCAACCGATATGGCGGATCGCGTGCTCGTTGGTAAAACCCGGCCAGCGCGGAAGCAACGGCGCCGGCTGCGGCCCGAGATAGGCGAAGATCATCCCGCCCAACGTCTGGACCGGGTATCCCGTCGTCTTGATCTTCTCGTTGAACGTACTCCCCGCAGGCTCGTTGGGCTGCTCGAGGCACCTACCGGTATGATCGAATTTCCAGCCGTGATACGGACAGCGTATACCGTCCTCTTGCGGGATACCGTAGGCCAATGAGGCTCGCCGATGCGGACAGAACTCGGCGATCAACCCGAAGCCGCCCGAGCGATCCTTGAAGAGGACCAGATCTTCGCCCAGCAAGCGCACCCGTTTGGTCCAACGATCCTTCATCTCGTCGAGGGCGCCGATCGGGTGCCAGTAGCGGCGTTGCAAGGCGCCCATACGCGTCCCCGGACCGATGCGCGTGAGCAGCTCGTTCTCTTCCTCGGTGATCACTCTCCGTCAGCCTCCTATGAGGGAGTCTTACGCGTGTGCGCCGCGGTGCGTGCTTCCTGGGCGACTCGTCCTTCGCCAAGGGAATTCTCGTACCGCTGAGAAGCCTCCCGCATCGGAGGACCGCCGAAACGGAGGTGAATCGTATGCTCTTACGGCGACGATTCTTGGGGATGGTCGCAGCCTCGTTCGCGGCGAGCGTCCCTGCCAGGCTGCAGGCGCAGAGCGGGACGACGGTCCGGGTCGCTTCGACGGCAAGCGACTCCTACGCCGAAGCGCTCTATGCCCTCGACGAGGGGATCTTCAAAAAGGCCGGACTGTCGGTCGATTTGCAGATCTTGGCCAGCGGCGCGGCGATCACCACGGCCGTCGCGGCCGGTGCGGTCGACATCGGGATCACGAATCCGCTGCCGTTGATCACCGCCGTCGAACACGGAATACCGTTCGTCTACATCTGCTCCGGCGGTCTCATCAATTATGACGAAGGCTCGCTCTGCGTGAGCGCCGATTCTCCGATCCGCAGCGGGAAGGACTTGGAGGGCAAGACCGTCGCGACGTCGTCGTTGAACGACATCAACGTCGTAGCGATCAAGGCCTGGACCGACCAAACCGGCGGAGATTCGTCCAAGGTCCGCTTCGTCGAGATGCCGTTCGCGCAGATGGGCGCCGCCCTGCGCCGCGGCACCGTCGATGCGGCCCCGATCGTCGAGCCGGCGCTCAGCGTTGCAAAAAAGGAGGGGTGGATCCGCATCCTCCTCCCTCCGATGTACAGCGTATTCGGTCCGAACTTCATGGTCGGCGGCTGGTTCACCACCACCGGCTGGCTCAAAACGAACCGGGCCGTCGCACGCCGCTTCGTCGCTGCGATCTACGACACGGCGCGATGGGCGAACTCACATCCCGACGAGAGCGCGGCGATCCTCGCAAAATATGCGAAGATGGACCCGAATACCGTGAAAACGATGAACCGCGCGCCGTACGGGACCTCGCTCACGCCGAGCATGTTGCAGAGTGTGCTCGACCTCGCGTACAAATACAAAGCGATCACCCGCCGTTATAACGCCGCCGAAATCATAGCGAAGGTGTGACGAGATGATTCGTACCAAGGGATTCTTGCATATCACCATCGGGGTAACCGATCTCGATCGCGCCACCGACTTTTATCAGAACGTCTTGGGTTGTGAGCTCGTCCGTCGAAATCCGATCATGTCGTTCATGAAGACCGGCGACGACTACTTCGTCTTGACCAAGACGGGGACGCACGTCCCGCCCAACCCCGACGGCCCGCTCGACCTTTGGAACACCCTCTTTCACCATGCCATGATCATCGACGCCGATCAATTCGACAAAGCCGTGGAATGGCTCGATGCGCACGGCATCCCTCACTACGACTGCACCAAGGACGGGCACTCGACCTTTCCGGGGCGGCGCCACATGTACATCAAGGATTTCGACGGAAACAGCATCGAGCTCGCGACCGATGTGATCCCCGAGCTCCTTTGAGCGACTCGCGGGTCGTCATCGTCACCGGTGCGACGTCGGGTCTGGGCAAGGCGATGGCGCTCGCGCTCCTCGAGGCCGGTCATCGCGTCGTCGCTTTCTCTCGAACGCAGTCCGCGGTCGACGAGTTCGTCGCCGCGGCGGCGAACCGCTGGCCGGACGGACGCGCGTACGGAGTCGTGGGCTCCGTCCGCTCCGCCGACGACTGCGAACGGGCCGTTCAGTGCACCATCGAGCGGTACGGCGCGATCGACGGCGTCGTCAACAACGCCGGCGTGCACTTACCGACGTCGGGGCGACGGCCGACCTTCTATGAGCTTTCGGAAGAACAGTGGCGCGCCATCGTCGAGACACATCTCACCGGCGCGTTCCTCATGGCGCGCGCCGTCGCCCCGCATCTCATCGCGCGCGGGTGGGGACGCATCGTCAACCATGAAACGAACTACGATACGATGGTTCGTCCCGGGTTCACGCCGTACGGAGCGGCGAAGGCGGGACTCGACGCGGCGACCGTAGGCTGGGCCGAAGAATTGCACGAGAGCGGCGTCACGGTGAATGCGATCTTACCGGGCGGCGTCGCCGACGTCCCACGGATCAGTCCGCAGGCGTTTCCCGATCGCGAGAAACTCGTTAAGCCGCAAACGATGGGACCGCCGATCGTCTGGCTCTTCTCCCGCCGCTCGGACGGATTCAGCGGCTACCGCATCACGGCGCGACTCTGGGATCCCGCCGCTGCGGACGAGCAAAACCTCCGACTCGCGGCGACGCGCATCGCGGAGCGTTATGCACGGTCGTTCGCAGCGCGTTAAACCTTCGCGATCAGCTCGGTCGCGCTGAACCGTCGCTCGAGATAGCGATATTTGTAACCGAGGTCGAGATACGGCTGAAGCATCTCGGGGGTCAGCGAGGTGCCGTACGGCGCACGATTCATCGTTTTGACGACGGCGGGATCCAATTTCGCGTATTTCGCGAGGATCGCCGCACTCTCGTCCGGATGGCGGTTCGCCCAATCCGCAGTCGCGTAGATCGCCGCGGTCAAACGGCGGATCGAGGCCGCGTTCGCCGAGAGGAAGTCGGCTCGGCCGAACCATCCGCCGACCATGAACCGTTTCCCGTACACGTCCATCGGGTGGCCGAGCACACGCAGGCCGCCGGCTTTTTTCGCGGCGCTCAGCGCAGGCTCGGCGATCGGGGCGGCCGCGACCGTCCCGCGCCGGACGGCGGCGGCCATCGCCGAAAACGGCATCTCGACGAGTTGGATCGTGGCCGAGTCTCCACCGTTCCGATCGATCCAGGCGACGATGTGGAGTGAATTCGAGTCTTTGACGGCGGTGGTCGCGATCGTTTTGCCGTTGAGATCCCTTGCGCTCTTGATCGGGGATTCGGCGGCGACGCAAAGGGCCAGCTCTTCACGATTATACATCGCCGCGACGGCGAAGAACTGGAACGGCAAGCCGTGCTCGACGGCGTTGGCGAGCGAGATCGGATTGGTGATCCCGACGTCGATCGCATTCCCGGCGAGGGCGGTCGTAACGCCGGCGCCGTTGGGAAAAGCCTCGACGGCGACGTTCAAGCCCGCGCGTTGAAAGAATCCCATGTCCTGCGCGTAAAACGGCTCGGCGTACGAGTCGTTCGGCGTCGATCCGATACGGAGCGGCCCCGAGGTCTGGGCTCGCGCGACCAACGGACGATAGAGCGGCAGCCCGGCGGCGAGCACGGCAAGGAACGAGGAACGCGTGTGATTCATCCGGCGACCTCCCCCCGTTTGCGATCCCTTTTCGTTTCCGCCACGGCAAACTCCGGCCGCCGAACAAACCTTCCTCTTGTGAGCAGCTCGCGCTCCGAAGTGCCCGGTTCGCGCGGCCGGAAAAGGGCGGCGACGAGTTGAAGAGGTTCGCCGATCTCTCGAAAGGAGTGAAGCGATGCGCACGGTCGCACTCCTCGTCCTCGCGTGCACCCTCCTCAGCCGGGCCGTTTCGGCGGCTGATCTCGCCGCCGCCCAGCGGGAGGGCGTCGTCGTCTGGTACACGTCGATCGGTTTGGAATGGCTCCCCGGACTCGTCCGGCGGTTTGAAGCCTCGCATCCGGGGATCAAGGTGCAGACGTTGCGCCTCGCCGCGAATCTCCTTCCCGCGCGCATCGTGACCGAGCAACGCAGCGGCCGTTACGGCGTCGATGTGGTAAACGCGGACAACGTCCCGATGGCGCAGCTCGAAGCTGCCGGTGCCCTCGATCCGCAAACGCAGCTGCGCGACTTATATTTCACCACGACCGTCATCGCCTGGAATCCCAAGAAACTTGCGGCCGACGGGCTGCGTCCGCCCGCTTCGCTCGCCGACCTTGCCAAACCCGAATGGAAAGGCAAAATCGGGATCGACGCCACCGCATACAATTGGTATCAAGGGGTGCTCGAGACGGTCCCCGGCGCCCGCGAGCTCGTGCGAGCGATCGCCGCAAACCGTCCTTACATCGCGGCGGGCCACGATGCGATCGTCGCGCAGCTGGCGGCCGGAGAGTTCGACGTGACGCCGACAGCGTACGGATTTCTTTGCGAAGCGGCTCGGGCCGCGGGTCATCCGATCGCGTGGCTGAATCCACGACCGATGCTCGTCGATGCGTCGCTCGTCGGCCTGGGAAAGAACGCGCCGCATCCCAACGCCGCGCGCGTCTTCCTAGATTGGCTCCTTTCGAAAGACGGTCAGCAGACGATCGTCGACCTCACCGGACGCTCCTCGCGCGTCCCCGGGGTACATAACAATCCGCGCATTTGGGATCCGCGCGCACCGATTCATATCGTCGGTACGCCGGATGCCGCCGCCTACAATGCGCTGGTTTCGGAGTACAAAACGCTGCTCGGCCTAAACTAGGCCGCCCCGCTGCGGTGTACGCGATCCCTGCCCGCCAGCGGAGGCGGCGCCGCGCATGAGGGAGGCGGTATGCAGGACGTAGTTGCGGGAGGCCGTGACGAGGCGTTGGATACGTTTGAGATCGACGCCGACGAGCCGCCCGTTTCGCTTGAGCACCTTGCCGCGCACCATGACGGTATCGATGTTGCTCGTATCCATCCCCTCGACGACTGCTCCGACGGGATCGTTGATCGGCATCACGTTGATGCGATCGGTGCGCAAGATGACGAGGTCCGCCTCCTTCCCCGGCGTCAACGTCCCGGTCTTCCGATCAAGTCCGTTTGCACGAGCGCCTTCGATCGTCGCCAGCTCCAGCACGTCACGGGCGGTGAGCCACTTGGGCAGCGCCTTCTCTCCGGCCAGGCTACGCACGTTGATCTGCTCGCGCTGGAGGTACAGTGTGAGCCGGATCGTCGTGAAAAAATCAGCCGGTTCGGTCGTCTCGACGTCGACGCTGAGGCTCGGGCGGATCCCATGATCGAGCGCAGCCTGCGTCGCGGTCAGGCCGTGCCCCATCGGCATCTCGCTCCCCGGTGACAAGGAGACGGTCCCACCGCTTTGCGCAACCAGCCGCCACTCGGTCTCGCTGAACGCGTTGCAGTGGATGTACGTCGTATCCGATCTGAAAAAACCGGGAATCTTTGCAAACGGCTCATAGAATCCGCGCTTGTTCCCGGAGCCGGCGTGGACGCTGATCCTCACGCCGGCTTCGCGCGCCGTCTTCCATTGCTTGAGCGTGATGTCATCCGGGCAACTCCCCGGACCCGACGCCGCGAGCGCCAGGGTCAGCAGTTGATCGGTCGACGAAAAGTACTGCTTTTGAATGCGAAAGATATCGTCGGGATATTTGCTCCGGTTGTCGATCCACCACGCGGCGGTCCCGTTTGTCGGATAACCGTAGCCGAAGACGGCCCGGATCCCCGATTCGCGCAACGCGGCGATGCAAGCATCTGCGTGCTCGGGCGTGTTTTGGATGTGCGAGAAGTCGAGGATCTGCGTGATCCCGGCGTCGATCGCGCCGAGCGCACTGAGGAGGTTTCCCGCATAGCAGTCTTCGGGTCGATACGATGGACCGACGCCGTAATACACGTAGGTGAAATAGTCGGCCAGGCTCAGATCCGGAAACAGGTTCCGCATCAGCCCTTCCCACATGTGGCGATGCGTGTCTACGAAACCGGGGATGACGATCGTCTCCGAAGCGTCGATGACACGCGCGTCGGCAACGTTCAAGACCGGTTTGATATCGACGATCTTCCCCTGCTCGATGAGGATGTCGCCGGGACGAAGGTCTCCGATCTCCCGGTCCAGCGTGATCACGGTCCCGCCTTTGATCAGAACACGCTCGCCGTCCCGAGGAACCTCGTTCGCCGCGAGAACCGGACCGCCGGGCGCAAGCGCGTCGACCGTCCCGGCCACCGCGCTCAGAGCACCGGCCCGGAGAAAATCCGTGCGCGATATGCTACTCATCTCACCCCCGAGCCGCGTGAATGTTCATGCTCCCGCGGCACCTTTTCCCGCGAATGCTCAGAACTTCAGCATATCGATCCGCGTCAGCGTGCACTTCCCAAGCGGCGCATGGAGCATATTCCACGCGACGTACTGCTCGGGATAGAGGCTTTCCGCCGACATCCCGTCGACCGGGACGATGACGTTGTAACCGATCAGTGCGGCATGGCTCGCCGTGTAGAGAACGGCGCCTTGAGCGGTCGTCCCCGTCACGATGACCGTTTTGATCCCTTTGGACTTCAAAATCTGTTCCAGATCGGTATCGATGAACTTGTCGGCGTGCGACTTGACGAACGGCTCCCCTGCAACCGGTGCGACTTGGGGCAGGATATCCGCGGGCGTCGCCGTGACGACTCCGCTGTAGATGACGGTCGCATGGCTTGCACGCGCGGCTTTGAGCAGTCGCGCTTCCGCCGGGAGCGAGGCGATACAACGCGGGCGGTCCTTCTCGTTGCACGTCTGCTTCACGAAATCCAGAACGAGGACGGCCGTGGTCGCGGGATCGACCGTGACCGGTTGCAGCGGCGGCGGAGACGGGATGGTCACGCTCGACCACTGGTCGATGATATCGGCGGCGCTCGCCGCGTTCGGCGCCAGGCCGAGCAGCAAGCACACCATCAGCGGGGCAAACAACGAACGACGGAGCATCGACTCTACGTTCACGGTCCCTCCTCTACGGAAAAGCTCGGTAGACGGCTCACGAGCCGCCCTGTACCAGGACTGCCGTACTCGGACGCGCCGCCCCAATCCTCGGCGGCGAAACTAGGCGGGTTCGACAAAGAGCTCGTGGCGGGAGGGTGTAGGAATCGAACCTACCAGCCCCCTTGCGAAGGCCTCAGCGGTTTTGAAGACCGTGCGGGCCACCAGACCCGTACTCTCCCATGCGGTCGGAAAGCCTTGATTGTCCGAGGGTTCTCGCGCACCTGCCTGCCGGCCCTACCCGCCGGAAGAAGCAGCGTCGGCGGAACTCAGCCAGCTCCACCATATATCGTCGACCGCCCGAGCGCAGGCGCCCCAGCTTCGACCCGCCACCGTGTGGCCGTCGCAGCACGGATCCGGGCGAGGAAGTCGACGGCGCGTGGTGTTCCCTTGTGGATGAACCCTTCGCCCGGCGACGGTCGACGGCTCGAGAAACGAGCGCTGCGGGGCGGATCGACACAGTTCGGTTGTGACCTCACGATTACCAACGAGGAGTGCACCAGGATGCCCGAAAGATTGCGTGCAGAGGTTCGAGGAGGAAGCGGGCGATGTCGTTTATACCCCGCGCAGCGGAATCAGGTCAGCATTGCAATGTCGATGCGGAGCCACCGACGCGCATTATCGCCATCACGAGCTGCACCTACAAGTACACCGAGCCACGCTCGCTAAATACGCTAAACGGCGCCGCTTATACGCCCCGGCAGTTGCCGTATATCCATGTCTGATGAAAGGAACGGGCCCGAGACGTCGTCCGACGGACTGACGATCGGCCAAGTTGCGCAACGGACCGGCCTGTCGGTCGATACGCTGCGTTATTACGAGCGGATCGGGCTCACGCCGCACGTCGCGCGCAATAGTGCAGGTCGCCGGCGCTACAGCGAGCTCGACGTAGCGTTCCTCGAGTTTGCCCGCCATATGCGAGCGACCGGAATGTCGCTCGAGATGCTGTCTCGGTACGTCGCTTTGATGAAGCGTGGTATTCACACCGTTCCCGAACGCCTCGCGATGCTCGAGAGTCATGCCGCAGACGTCGAGGCGCGGCTCAGGGCACTGCAGCTCTCGCTCGACTTTCTTCGCCTCACCATTTCGCTGTACCGCGCGGTCGAAATACGCGAAGGTGGAACCGATCAGCCCGAAACGCGCATCCCAACCTGGAGCCGACTCCACCTCGAGCGGCCCGTCGTCCACCGCGCCCGCGGTCGAAAACGGGAGTCTTGACCTGGACTGAACTCCAGATCGTAGAGTAGAGGCATGCTCACCGCCTCTGCTTCATCGATCCCCGATATCGGCGAGTTGATCCGTCCGGACCGCATCCATCGCTCCGTTTACTCCGATCCGGTGATCTTCGAACTGGAGATGTGCCGCATCTTCGAAAAGACATGGGTGTATGTCGCGCACGAGTCCGAGCTGAGGATGCCGGGCGACTACAAGACCGCGTACATCGGCTTGCAGCCGGTGATCCTTGCGCGAACCGAAGACGGTCGGCTCACCGGACTGTTCAATCGCTGTACGCATCGCGCTTCGGTGATCTGTCGCTACGAGCGCGGGAACGCGAATTTCTTCCGCTGTCCGTATCACGCCTGGACGTTTAAAAACACGGGCGAGCTGATCGGCGTCCCCCGCCGCGATCGGTACCCGCCCGACTTCGATCCGCGCGACTTCGATGCGGTCAAAGTGCCTCGCCTCGAGAGCTACCGTGGATTCGTCTTCGCCAGCATGAATCCCGAGGTCGAGCCCATCGCCGACTATCTCGCGCAAGCCCGGCGCTGGCTCGACGCGCAAATCGACCTGTCAATCGAAGGCACGGTCTCGCTCAGCGCCGGGGCCCACCGACACACGTATCACGGGAATTGGAAGCTGCAGGCGGAAAACGGCGTCGACGGCTACCATGCCGTCTACCTGCACGAGACGTATTTCAACTTGCGAAAAATGCATGGGCGCGAAAGCGACCGTTTCGGCCCGCGCGACGAAAGCCTTGGGTGGACGATGTCGTTCGACAACGGTCACGCGCTGCTGGCGCGCCAGCTGCTGGACGATCAGATAGCGACCGTTCGCTCCCAGTTCACCGACTATTACGATCGCCTCGAACGGCTGCGTGGTAAAGATCGCATGCGCGAGCTCCTGACGCAGAAGAATCTGTTCATCTTCCCGAACCTCTACGTACTGCTCAATCAGGTGCGCGTGATTCGTCCGGTCTCACCGAGCGAGACCGTCGTGACGATGTATCCGTTCTTTTTGGACGGTGCACCCGCAGAACTCAACGCGCAGCGGCTACGAGATCACCAGATCGGCTTTGCGCCTTCGGGCTTCGTTGGACCGGATGACTATGCGGCCTTCGAATGTGTTACCGAAGGTCTCAACGCCGGCGGCGTGCCGTGGCTCCTGCTCCTGCGCGGCATTCACGACGAACGCATCGAGTCTGACGGCTCACGGGTGGGCGCGCCGTCGGACGAGACGACGCAGCGCGGGATCTACCGCCGCTACCGCGAGCTGATGCTCGCCAAAGACGCGGAATGAGCAACGCTGCCTCGCCGTCGCTCGAAGAGATCGAAGCGCTGCTCTTTCTAGAAGCCGACCTGCTCGATGAACACAAGCTCGAGGAGTGGCTCGCCCTCTATACCGACGACGCCACGTATTACATTCCCGGCGACGACCCGGAAGGCGATCCCCGCACTCACGCCTCCATCCTCAGCGACGACCGGCCGCTGATGGAAGATCGCGTCTGGCGCTTGCGCAGCGGTGCCGCGCACGCGCAGATCCCTCCCTCGCAGACATGCCGTATCGTCGCCAACGTTCGCCTGGCGGAAGTCGATCCACGCGGCGAGATCGTCGTCCACTCCCGCCTGCTGATCACCGAGGCTCGGCGCGGTGAGCGGAGAACCGTCGCGGGCCGGGTAGAGCACCGTCTCCGCCGCGTCGACGGCGCATTGCGCATCACCCACAAGTCGATCCGACTGGTCGATGCAAACATGCCTCAGTATAACCTGACCTTTATCTTGTAAGGATGATCTTGCGCAACGAGTTCGCCACAGTCGAAATCACGGAAGATCGGACCACGGCCGGTCCGACCCTGCTGATTCGGGACCTCGAACAGGGGACCGAGATCCGTCTCGACGCGCTCGAGCTGGCGTGCTTGACGCGGATGTCACATGAAGATTTCACCGACTGGGTCAAACCGCGATGAAAGAGGTGCTGGCGGCCGTTACGGTCGGGCTGGAACGCGTCGAGCTGCGGCGTTTTCCGCTCCCGGACGTCGGCGACGATGACGCTCTGCTCTCGATCGAGGCGGCCGGCGTCTGCGGAAGCGACTTTCCTTTCTATGCGGGGCTGCGTAGCGGTCCGCCGCGCGTGCAAGGCCACGAGAACGTCGGGCGTATTCTGGCGATTGGGAAAGAGGCGGCGCGGCGTTGGAACGTCGGCGTCGGATCGCGGGTCGCTGTCGAGGAGTTCATCCCCTGCTGGTCGTGCCCGATGTGCCGGACGGGAAACTATCGCCTGTGCGACCGTTCCGATCCGCTGTCGACGCACGACGCGTTGCGCTACGGAGACACGGGGATCGATGTCGCGCCCGCGTTGTGGGGAGGTTATGCGGAAGTCCAGTACCTGCACCCTAACTCGCTCGTCTATCCGATCGCGGAACACGTCCCGCCTGAAGCCGGCCCACTCTTCATCCCGATCTCGAACGGAATTCGCTGGGTTCGTGAGGTCGGGCAGCTTCCGCCCGGTGGGAGCGTCGTCGTCATCGGCCCGGGCCAGCACGGTTTGGGCTGCGTGATCGGCGCGCGCGAATCGGGCGCGTCGCTGATCATCGTTTTGGGCCTCGCTCGCGACAAGCGCCGCCTCGACGTAGCACGGGCCCTCGGAGCCGACGCGACGATCGTCGCCGATCGCGAAGACGCCGCGGCGCGCGTGCGTGCGCTCACCGGCGGTGAGATGGCCGACCTCGTCGTCGATGTTACGCCAGGGACGACCAAGCCGCTGCACTTAGCGGCGACGCTGGCCCGCAAGCTCGGGACCGTCATCCTCGCCGGCGGCAAGCACGAGCCGCTCGACGATTTCGACACGATGGAGATCTATCGCAAGGAATTGACCTTGCGCGGCGTCCGCGGGCACGACGTCCGTTCGGTCGTCCCGGCGATCAAGCTCATCGAATCAGGCAAGTACGATTTGGAGCCGCTGATGACTCACCGGTACATGCTCAATGAAGTTCAGCGCGCGCTCGAGACGATCGGCGGCCGCGGTGACGCCGACGCGATCCACCTCACCGTCCTCCCTGTCACCGCATGAGACCACATTAGTTTGGAGGGAAAGCCCATGATCGTCGACTTCCGACGTTACTTCATCCCCGCACCGGCTCTTCAAAGCAGACTCGTACGACAAGGTGACGATCAGACGCCGGCAGGAGCATCCCGATAATGCGGCTGCACGCGCTGGTCGCGTTCGTCCTGGTCGCCGCCATCCTCGGCACGTCGCACGCCGGCAGTGCGCAAGGGTCGATCATCAAGATCGCGACGATTCCGATCGACACGGGGGCGGAAGTCTTCTACGCGGAGGATCAAGGCTTCTTCACGCGCGCAGGAATCGCGGCGCAAATCCAGCGGATCAGCAACGGCCCGGCGATCACGGCGGCGGTCGCGTCCGGCGCAGTCGACATCGGCTTCTCGAATCTAGTCTCGCTGGCCATCGCCTTCAAGCGCAACGTTCCAATCACGATCATCGCGCCGGCCGGTCTCTACAGCTCCAGCGCGCCGACCTCGATATGCGCCGTAGCACTCAACTCGCCTATCAAGACCGCCAAAGATCTCAACGGCAAGATCTTCGCGACGAACGGCCTCAAAAATATCGGCGAGTTCGGTCCGCGCGCCTGGATCGACAAGAACGGCGGTGACTCTTCGACGGTCAAGTTCGTCGAGATGCCGTTTCCCGATATGCCGGGAGCACTCGCCCAGGGGCGCGTCGATGCGGCGCTCCTCGCCGAGCCGGTAAAGACCGAAGCGAAGAGCACGACGCGGGTCCTCTCGAAATGTTACGACGGCATCAGCAACAACTTCATGATCGCCGCGTACTTCACGACGACGACCTGGGCGAATGCACATCCCGAGCTCGTCCGCAAGTTTCAGGAGGCGATGAGCGCGGCGGCGGCCTGGGCGAACAAGAATCACGACAAGACGGCCGCGATCCTCGCGCGCGAGACGAAGATAAATCCAGAAATCCTCTCGCAGATGACGCGATCAGTGTATCCCGAACGGCTCGATCCCGCCCAGATTCAGCCGGTCATCGACGTGACGGCAAAGTACGGAGGACTTTCGGCGCCGTTCCCGGCGAGCGAGATGATCTACCGTGAGGCGCGCTAGCTGGAGAGGCCGCGATCATCGCCGACAGCCGAACAGGCGGGGGTTCGAGCCCGCTCGTTCGGAGGTCGGCGCCTTGGTCTGGGGACTTTCCGACGAGAATTCTCGCCGATCGTTTACGTGCGCACGACCAAGTCGGCGGCGGTCACCGGTTTGGGAAGGAACCCGTACTTGACGCTGACGTCGAGGAGTGTCTGCATCTCGGGCAGGACCATTCGCTCCGCATACTCGGCGCGGATCATCGTCCGGGCGATATCGGGATCGAGCTTGGTGTATTTCGCGAGGATTTGCGCGGATTGATCGTGGTGGGTGTTGGCCCAGCGCGCCGTCTCATAGATCGCCGAGGCGAACCGCTTCACCAGATCCGGATTTTGCTGTGCGAATTGCCGTGTCGTGAACCACGCACCCGCCAGGAAACGGGGCGCGATGTCGGCGTTTGGGTCGGCCAGCACGCTGATCTCGCCTTTCTTCAGCGCGACCGAGAGCGCAGGCTCGGAGATCAAGGCCGCATCGATCGTCCCGCGTTCGATCGCCGGAGCCATCTCGGAGAAGACGACCTCGACTCGCTTCACGTCGGCGATGTTCACGTTGTTCTTGGTGAGATAGGCGTCGAGGCTCAGCTCGAGGACCGTCTTGAGGACATTGAGTCCGACCGTCTTCCCGACGAGGTCCTTGGCCGAGCGGATCGGACCGTTCTTCTTGACGCACAGGAGAAATTGCGGCGCCTTCGGCGTGTTGACCGAGCCGGCCGCGACGATGACGAACGGCAGGCCGCGCAGATAGCCGTTTGCGAGGAGCAACGGCGTCGTCACCCCCATGTCGAGCGAGCCGCCGATCACGGCGTTCGACGCCGCCGCGCCGCTGGAGAACGTTTGGACGTCGGCGTTGATCCCCGCCTTGCGGAAAAAGCCCATGTCGGCCGCATAGTAGGCTTCCGCGAAGACATCGGTGGCGGTCACCCCGATGCGGAGCGTCTGCAGCGCCGGTTGCGCATGGACGGGTTCGACCGTCGCGAGCGCCGCCGAGAGCGACCCGGCGATGAACTGTGAGCGGGACCATGGGGTCATGGCTGCCTCCTATCCGCGGCGTAGAGCGGTTACGCCTCAAGGACGCCGTAGGCCTCCGTCTTATTACCTCAGAAAAAAGCCCGCGAGGATCGTTATGGCGATCACCTATCATGCTGCCCTGAGCGAAAGGCTCTCGCTCTACAGCCGAAACAAGCTCAAGCTCGGCGTCTTCGGCCCGAACATGTCGTCGGGGATCGCCCTGACCAAGGTGCCCGAGCGTTGGTCGGGATCGTGGGAGGACAATCTTCGCCTCGCCCAGCTCCTCGACGAAGCCGGGATCGAGTTCATGCTCCCCGTTGCGCGCTGGAAAGGGAACCAGGGGGCGACAAACCCGCAAGAGGCGACGCTCGAGACGATCACCTGGGCCTGCGGACTCCTCGCGCAAACCAAACGCATCACCGTCTTCGGGACCGTGCACGTCCCCCTCGTCCATCCGGTCTTCGCCGCCAAGCAGTTCGTGACGGCCGACCACATCAGCCGCGGCCGCTTCGGACTCAACATCGTCGCGGGCTGGAATCAGGACGAATTCGACATGTTCGGTATCGAGCAACGCGAGCACGACATCCGCTACGAATACAGCGCCGAGTGGCTGAGCGTCGTCCGTCAGCTCTGGGAGCGCGAAGACACCTTCGATTTCGAAGGGCGTTTTCTGCGGCTCAAAGGGTTGCAGGCCCAACCCAAGCCGTACGGCGGGACGCGGCCCGTCATGATGAACGCCGGCGGCTCGGTGACCGGGCGCGCCTTCGCCACCAAGCACTGCGATTTTCTCTTTGCCACGATCCGGACGCTCGAGCAGTCGGAAGCGGAGATTCGCGACGCACGCGAACGAGCGCGCGAGCTGGGACGCGAAGACTTCCTCGGCGTCTTCACGACCGCGAGCGTCGTCTGTCGCCCGAGGCAACGCGAAGCGGAGGAATTCTTCCGTTACTACGCCGAGGAACAGGCCGACTTCGATGCGGTGCGCCACATGCTCACGGTCGCCAACGGCTCGACGAGCTTCCGTCCCGAGGTCTATGAGCGAATGCGCGTCCGGATCGCGGCAGGCTACGGCGGCCATACGATCGTCGGCGATCCCGATCGCGTCGCCGCCGAATTCGTGAAGCTCAGCGAGATCGGCTTCACCGGCGTCGCTTGCGGGATGGTCGACTACCTCGCCGAGTACCCGTTCTTCATCGGCGAAGTACTCCCGCGTCTCGAGCGCGCCGGTCTGCGCGTGCCGAACCCGGCATGAACGGCCTGCACCGTCTCGGCGCACTCCTGGTCGTCCTGCTGCTGGCGGGCGCCGCGCGAACGGCGCTTGCCCAAGGGACGCCGTACGAGATCGACACGATCCTCTCGCAAACGGGGCCGGGGGCGTTTCTGGGGAGCAAGGAAGCGGCCTCGCTTACCGTCCTCGAGAGCGTCGTCAACGCGACCGGCGGTATCAAAGGCCGACCGGTGCGCTTCGTCATCCACGACGATCAGACGAATCCGCAGACTGCGGTGCAACTCGTCTCGATGCTCAAGGCGCGGCGTGTCCCCGTGATCATGGGACCGATCCTTACCGCGGTCTGCGCGGCGGTACAACCGATCGTCGAACGCGACGGACCGGTGACGTACTGCACCTCGCCGACGGTGATTCCGAAGAGCAATACGTATATGTTCATCGGGGCGCCGTCCCTCGACGACGTCGAGCCGGTCGTCCTACGCTACATCAAGTCGCGCGGTTGGCGCCGGCTCGCGCTGATCACATCGACCGATGCAAGCGGCCAGGACTTCGAGCGGCGCTTCGATCCGATTCTGGCGCGGCCGGAATTTCGGGAGATGGAGCTCGTCGAGCGCGAGCACTTCAATCCGGCGGACATCAGCGTAACCGCCCAAATCGCACGGATCAAAGCCGCGAAGCCCGACGTCCTGCTCTCGTTCACCGTCGGGACGCCGTTCGGGACGCTTCTGCGCAGCATCCGGGACGCCGGTTTGGATGTCCCCGTCTACGCCTCGGGCGGCGATATGACGTACGCCCAGATGAATCAATATGCGAGCTTCCTCCCAAAGGAGCTCTTCTTCAACGGCGCTCATGGGATCGTCCCGGAACCCGACGCGCCGCCGGCGATGAAGCGCGCTCAGACGATCTACTTCGAGGCGATGAAAAAGGCCGGCCTACGACCGGAGTTCGCGACGACGATCCCCTGGGACCCCGCCTCGGTCCTCGTCGACGCCCTGCGGCACATCGGCCCCGATGCGACCGCCGCGCAGATCTTCCGCTACCTCCAGAACCTCCGGAGCTGGACCGGGATCGAGGGGACTTATAACTTCAGCACGCACGATCAGCGGGGCATCGGAGAGAGCGCCGCGGCCGTCTTCCGCTGGGACGCTTCGAGGAGCGACTTCGTTCAGATCTACCCGCGCTAGTTCTCCGAGGCGGGGCCACCACGCTGCGCGGCGACGTATTGGTCGAAGTGCCTGAACCACTCCTCGATCAGCGACTCGTCGCTGCACGTGAGGGGGACGCCGGCGTCGGCGGCCGCCTTTCGGAGCAGGTTGACGATCCGCTGGTTCCGGAGCCGGCCGAATTTGTAGCGCTTCGCTCGACGCGCACATTCGAGCGCATCTTCGCGCAAGACGGCTTCGACCGGCTCCGGCAACATCACGAGCTCAGTATAACCTATCTCGCCTGCGGACGGACCACGAGGGGCGCGTTGAGTTTTAGCCTGAGTTGCGAACCGGCCGGGACCTGGATGTTCGAGGCCGTGTTGGCTGCGAGCAGCGCCCCGCCGGCTACGCCGACCAATCCACCGAGGTTCGTGCCGATCGCCTTACCGACGATGTTCCCGACGATCATCCCGCCCAAAACCTGACCGGCCGCCTGGACGTAGTTGGTCTGCTTCTTCTCACCGACGCCGATCACTTCGGCGTTGAGCGGGACGGTCGTCCCGTCGCTGAACGTGATCGTGTCGACGTTGAGCTTCAAATGCGCCTTCCGGGTCGGCGTCGCACGGACGACCTGCGAGAGATGTCCGCGGATGCGCGAGCCGGACGACGTGACGGCGGTGAACGTTTGACCGTCCTGGGCCGTCTTACTGTTGAGTTCCTGTTGGATCGTGGCGTCGATCGTCGATCCCGCCGGGAGGTCGACGTTCGCCGCGCGCGCAACGTGGGCCGTTGCGAGGGTTGCGATGAGGGCGAAAATGCCCACCGTTTGAACGAACCGTATCATAAAGACTCCACGAAGCTGGGGGTACGGGCGCTCGTTTGCCCTTGCCCTCGAGATTCCCCGCCCCCGCCCCTTTGAAACGATGCACGGGCGCATGCACACCAAGAGAACGTACTGCAGGGGCCCGAACGTCACCCCGGGACTAAACGCTTATAGCGGCGAATCTCCTCGTACCGTGAGGGTGCGAGACGACATCCGGAACGTCGCGATCATCGCGCACGTGGATCACGGGAAGACGACGCTCGTCGACGCGATGCTGCGGCAGAGCGGCGTCTTTCGGGAGGGCCAAGTCGTCGAGACGCGCGTGCTCGATTCCAATCCGCTTGAGCGCGAGCGCGGGATCACGATTCTGGCCAAAAATACCGCGATCCGCCACGGCGGGATCAAGTTCAACATCGTCGATACCCCCGGGCACGCCGACTTCGGGGGCGAGGTCGAGCGGGTCTTACAGATGGTACAGGGTGTTCTGCTGCTCGTCGACGCCGCCGAGGGCGTGATGCCGCAAACCCGCTTCGTGCTGCGCAAAGCCCTTGAGCTCGATTTGCGCGCGATCGTGGTGATCAACAAGATCGACCGGAAAGACGCCCGCCCCACGGAGGTCGTCAACGACGTCTTCGATCTCTTCTTGGAACTCGGCGCGAGCGACGAACAAGCCGACTTCCCGGTCATCTACACCGACGCCAAAGCGGGGATCGCCAAACGCTCCTTAGCGGACGAGAGCCGCACCCTCGAGCCGCTCTTCGAAACGATCGTCGCCCACGTCCCGCCCGCACCGGCCGAGGAGGGGGCGTTCCAAATGCTGATCAGCGCGATCGATCACAACCAATACGTCGGACGCATCGGGATCGGCCGGGTCTTCCGCGGCGTCGCGCGGGTGAACGACCCTGTCGCGAAGGTCGCGCGGGACGGAACGACCGAGGGCGGACACCGGCTGACGAAGCTCCTGACCTTTGCGGGACTCGAACGGATCGAGATCGACGAAGCGCAGGCCGGCGACATCGTCGCGATCTCCGGGATCGAAGGGATCAACATCGGTGACACGCTCGCCGACGCGCAGCACCCCGAGGCCATCCGTGCGGTCCCGGTCGACGAGCCGACCGTCTCGATGTTCTTCATGGTGAACACCTCGCCGTTCGCCGGACGCGAAGGGAGATACGTGACCTCGCGGCAGCTCCGCGCCCGCCTCATGCGCGAGCTCGAATCGAACGTCGCACTACGGGTGAGCGATACGGAGAGCGCCGACACCTTCGAAGTGCGCGGACGCGGCGAGCTGCACCTTGCGATCCTGATCGAGACGATGCGCCGCGAGGGGTATGAGCTCGCGATCTCCAAGCCCGAAGTGATCATCGTCGAGCGCGACGGTCGCAAATACGAACCGGTCGAGTACGTCGTGATCGACGTCGCCGAAGACTATGCCGGGGCGGTGATCGAGGCGCTCGGGCGGCGGCGCGCCCAGATGTCGAACATGGTGACGCTCGGCGAGATGCGCCGGCTCGAGTACACGATGCCGACGCGTGCGATCTTCGGCTTGCGCGGCGAGCTCTTGACGCTCACCCGCGGTACCGCCGTGATGTCGCATACGTACTACGACCATCAGCCGCTCGCAGGCGAGATTCCGGGCCGCAACGTCGGTGCCTTGATCGCGAGCGAAGACGGAACTGCGACCGGCTACGCGCTGATGGGGCTCGAATCGCGCGGCCGGTTCTTCATCGAGCCCGGAACCGAAGTCTACGAAGGGATGATCGTCGGCCGCAGCAACAACGAATACGACGTGACGATCAACGTCGTCCGCACGAAGAAGCTGACGAACATGCGCGCCGCGGGCTCCGACGAAAACGTCAGGCTCCCGCCCGCGGAGGAGATGACGCTCGAGCGCGCGATCGAGTTCATCGAGGACGACGAGCTGGTCGAAGTCACGCCTCGCTCGATTCGTTTGCGCAAACGATTGCTGAAGGAAGCGGATCGCCTTCGGGCCCGTAAGCGCGAGCTCGCCGCCCGCTCATGATCGTCCGGCTGCTCATGGCCGCCTGCGTCCTCTTGACGATCAACTTGGGGATCCGTCAAAGTCTCGGGCTGTTCATCACGCCGATGACCGACGACCTGCACTGGTCCCGCTCGGTCTTCGCGCTTTCGTTCGCACTGCAAAACCTTCTCTGGGGAGCCGGTCAACCGATAGCAGGCGTCTTCGCCGACCGTTTCGGTGCGATACGGACGATTATCGGCGGCGCGGCCGTCTACGCCGGATCGCTCGTCCTCATGGCGACCTGGCACGATCCGCTCGCCTACAACTTCATGGGCGTGCTGCTCGGGATCGGTTTTGCCGGCTGCTCGCTCTCGATCGTCCTGGCGGCGATCGGCAAAGCGGTCCCCGAAAAGGAGCGCGGCATCGCGCTCGGGATCGCGATGGCGGGCGGCTCGTTCGGCCAACTCGCCGTCCCGCCGATCAGTCAAGTCTTGATCGACGGATTCGGCTGGTTGACGGCACTCCTGATCCTCGCCGCCGCCTCCGCGGCGATGATCCCTCTCGCCCTCCCGTTCGCGCAGGTCCCGACGAAGACGTTCGAAGGCGCGCGTGACCAATCGGTCGGTGAGGCCGTCCGCGAGGCTCTCGGTACCCCAAGCTTTTGGTGCCTCACCTTCGGCTTCTTCGTCTGCGGCTTCCACGTCGCGTTCGTGCAGACGCATCTGCCGGCGATCGTCAGCGGAGCCGGCCTCCCGTCGCTCGTCGGCGCATGGGGTCTGGCGATCGTCGGGGCTTCGAATATGCTCGGGACGTACGCCTCGGGCTATCTCTCGGGAAGGATGCCGAAGCGGTTCCTCCTGAGTGCGATCTACGCGATTCGCGGCGCAATCATCGCGATCTTCATGCTCACCCCGATCAGCGAGCTCTCGGTCTTCATATTTACTGCGTCGCTCGGCGTCGTCTGGCTCTCGACCGTCCCGCCGACGACGGGGATCGTGACGCGGATGTTCGGGCTGCGCTGGAGCTCGACGCTCTTCGGCTTTCCGTTCTTCAGCCATCAGATCGGCGCGTTTTTCGGCGCCTGGCTCGGCGGATTTATCTACGACCACACCGGCTCGTACCATCTGATGTGGGAGATCTCGATCGCCGCGGCGGCCTTCGCGGCCTTGATCAATTTGCCAATTGTCGAACGACCGGTACCGCGATTGGCCCCGCAACGAGCGTAAAGGCCAAAGGCCGCCGCTCGCCGCGGGGGGATATCAAGTAGTAGGTGGCGCGATGCCGCCGTGCTCTTGTGGAGGAATCGATAAAGGCATGCGTTTGCGAACTCTGTTCCCGCTCCTGACCGCGGCTGCGTTGGCGCTCCTGGCGGCCTGCACCAGCACCAACCCGCTCCCGCCCGGGCATTAGCGTCGTCCGCAGGACGACGCCGCCCGGAGAGATGGCGATCGTGCATGAGACCGACGGGGCGGCGAGCGCTGCGGGGACGTCACGCTGGAAGATCGTCGCCTTCATCGCGCTCATCGTCGCCTTCGTCGCGCTGCTCGGCCTTCTGCACGAACGCCTGGTGAATCGCGGCCTCATCGCGCTCCTCGGCTTTGCCGCGGGCCCGTCCCGGGAGATCCCGTTGACGGGCCCGCAAGCGTGGGGACGCGCCTTCGTCGATCACGACCGCCACTACACGGTCTTCCTTGCGCGACATCTGCCGCAGCCGGACGGCCGGCGTTTTGTCGTCTGGGTGGAAGGGGCGCGGACGTACTCCCCCGGCGTCCTCGAGCCCGCCCGCGGCGGGATCTATGCGCTGCTCGTCCGCGGCGACGTGCTCAGCGGCGCTCGGGCGGTCACCGTGCGGCTGCAAGGCGCGGCCGGTTCGACGGAAGGCCGAGTCGTACTCCGCTGGGACCGCCGGAGCGCGGCGCTCCCCGCGGCGCCGTAACCCTCCTACACCGGCTGCGCGATCGGGAGCTCTTGGACGCTACGGACGCTGAACGTGAGCTCGCCGCGCAGATCGTCGTAGTCGACCTCGACCGCGTCGCCGTCCTTCACCTCGCCGGCGAGGATCTTGCGCCCGAGCGGCGTCTCGAGCTCCCGCTGGATCGTCCGCTTGAGCGGCCGCGCGCCGTAGACGGGATCGTAACCCGTCTTGACCAGGTGCGTCTTCGCCGCCTCCGAGACGTCGAGCGTGATCCTGCGATCGACGAGCCGCTGACGCAGCCTGCCGAGCTGGATGTCGACGATCTGTTTGAGCTGTTCCTCCGAGAGCGCGTGAAATACGACCACCTCGTCGACCCGGTTGAGGAATTCCGGGCGGAAATGTTGCCGCAGCTCGTCGAGGACCGTCGCCCGCATGATCGTGTACTCGGTATCGGACGTCCCCTTATAGTCGAGGATCCGGTGGCTCCCGATGTTCGACGTCATGATGATGACGGTGTTCTTGAAGTCGACCGTGTGGCCTTGACCGTCGGTCAGTCGACCGTCGTCGAGAATCTGCAGGAAGACGTTGAAGACGTCCGGCGCGGCCTTCTCGATCTCGTCGAACAGGACGACCGAGAACGGTTTCCGTCGCACCGCCTCGGTGAGCTGACCGCCCTCTTCGAAGCCGACGTAGCCCGGAGGCGCGCCGATCAGACGCGCGACCGTGTGCTTTTCCTGATACTCCGACATGTCGATGCGGATCAGGTTGCGTTCGTCATCGAAGAGATACTCGGCCAACGCCCGCGCAAGCTCGGTCTTCCCAACACCGGTCGGCCCCAAGAAGATGAACGAACCGATCGGGCGATTCGGATCGGCCAAGCCCGAGCGGGCGCGCAGGATCGCCTCGGCGACGAGCTTCACCGCTTCATCTTGTCCGACGACGCGTTTGTGCAGCTCTTCGTCGAGATGGAGCAGCTTCTGCACCTCGCCCTCCATGAGCTTGGCGACGGGGATCCCCGTCCACCGACTCACCACCTCGGCGATGTCCTCTTCGTCGACCTCTTCCTTGAGCAAACGACCGCGGCCGTCGCCCAGCGCCGCTACGCGTTCGCGCAGCTGTTTCTCCAGCGACGCGAGCTTCCCGTAGCGCAGTTCCGCAACGCGATTGAGATCGTACTGGCGCTCCGCCTGCTCGATTTCGACCTTCGTCTGCTCGATCTGCTCGCGCAGCCCGCGCAGCGATTCGACCGCCTCCTTCTCGGCCTGCCAGCGCGCCTTGAGCGCGTCGTATTCCTCGCGCAACTCGGCGAGCTCCGATTCCAGACGCTGCAGGCGGGCCTTGCTCGCCTCGTCGGTCTCTTTTTTGAGAGCCTCGCGTTCGATCTCGAGCTGCATGATCCGCCGCTGACTCTCGTCGAGCTCCGTCGGCATCGAATCCATCTCGGTCCGCAGCTTCGCCGCGGCCTCGTCGACCAAATCGATCGCCTTATCGGGCAAGAAGCGATCGGAGATGTAGCGATTGGAGAGGACGGCGGCGGCGACGAGCGCGGCGTCCTTGATGCGCACGCCGTGATGCACCTCGTAGCGCTCGCGTAAACCGCGCAGGATCGAGATCGTGTCCTCGACGCTCGGCTGGTCGACCATCACGGGCTGGAAGCGGCGCTCCAAGGCCGCGTCTTTCTCGATGTATTTGCGGTACTCGTCGAGCGTCGTCGCGCCGATGAGGTGCAGTTCGCCGCGCGCAAGCATCGGTTTGAGCAGGTTGGCCGCGTCCATCGAACCCTCGGCGCGCCCGGCACCGACGACGTTGTGAAGCTCGTCGATGAACAGGATGATCTGGCCCGCGGCGCTCTGGATCTCTTTGAGGACCGCCTTGAGGCGCTCTTCGAACTCGCCGCGATATTTCGCGCCTGCGACGAGCGCGCCCATATCGAGTGCGACGAGGCGTTTGTTCTTGAGCCCTTCCGGGACGTCGCCGCGCACGATACGCTGCGCCAACCCCTCGACGATCGCCGTTTTCCCGACGCCCGGATCGCCGACGAGGACGGGATTGTTCTTCGTCCGGCGCGAGAGGATTTGAATGACGCGGCGGATCTCGTCGTCGCGGCCGATGACCGGATCGAGTTTCCCCTGCTCGGCGGCCCTGGTCAAATCACGGCCGTACCGCTCGAGCGATTGATACGTCCCCTCGGGATTCTGCGAGGTGACGCGCTGATTGCCCCGCACCTCCTTGAGGGCGGCGAGGAGCTTTTCGCGGGTCACCCCGACGGCACGCAACGCTTTCCCCGCGCCGCTTTGATCGCCGACGAGCGCCAGCAGCAGATGTTCGACCGAGACGTAGTCGTCTTGCAGCTGCTTCGCTTCGGCATCGGCTTGGGCGAGTAAGCGCATCAGCTGCGGTGAAGCCGTCACCTGCGCTTGATCGGCGCTCGCCCCCGTCAGGCGCGGTAACGCCCCGATCGCGGCGTTCGTCGCGCGCTCGAGGGCACGCAGATCGGCGCCGGCCTTCTCGAGGACCGGTCGCGCGATCCCGTCCTCTTGGTCGAGAACGGCCGCCAGCAGATGCTCGGGGGTCGTCTGTGTATTGTGCTCCGAAAGAGCGCGGGTATATGCCGAGTTCAGCGCTTCTTGGACGCGCTGCGTCATGCGGTCTACATTCATCGTACAGTACAACCCGAGCGCGAAAACATTTGTTGCAGGATCATCCTTCTTCGTGATCGCCAAGCGGACGCTGATCGTGTGGCGGCTCTTGCTCGCCGCTTGCTCCGCCGTGCTCTTTGCCGTCGCCTTGAGCAACCGAGCGTATGAGCTGACCTCGCCGTCGACGCTGCCGTGGCACGTTCTCCTGCGCAAAGCCTACAGCATCGGGGCCTTCGCTGTCATCGGTTTTCTGATCGCGCGATCGCGGCTTCGAGGATTCCGGGGCGGCGGCTCGATCGCCGCCCTGGTCGGTCTCTATTCAGCCGCGATCGAAGTCGGGCAATACCTTACCGGCGTACGCGAGGGGCTGCTCTCCAACGCCTTCGACGTGGTCTGCGGGCTGATCGGCGGCGCGCTGGGGTCGATTTTCAGCTCGATCCGGCCGCTGCGCGCTCGCGTAGGACCCGGACGTCGCCGCTCCTGACGGTGACGCCCGTCGCATCGAACCACTCGAGCAGCGGGACCGCGTACTTGCGCGAGGTCCCGACGAGGTCGCGAAAGGCCGCCATCGTCAAGCTCCCCGACTTCCGAAGCGCCGCTTCGAGTGCGGCCCGGATCTCGGCGATTTGCCAGCCCGTATACAATGCATCGCCGACCTTGACGAAGACGCCGGTCGCCAGGAGCGTGTCGAAGGCCTGAGCGATCCCGACGATACGAGAGCGGCGCAGCTCGGCGACGACGTCGGCGAGCTCGCGCGGCAAGTAGCGTTGCGCCGGGTCGGGCTGCAAGAACCGCTCGAAGAACGCCTGTTGGTCGGCGCTGAGCGTCGGGCGATGGTCGAGGGTCGCATAGTAGCCGCTGCGCTGAACGATCCGCCCGTCCTCGACGTAGCTCGCGAGGAGGCGGACGAGGAGCGATTCGTCGATCTCGAGTGCGCGTGCCAATGCGACGGAGGTCGCTCCCATCGCCCACGGCGTCTCGCGCTCGAGTGCGCGCAAGTGCGTGAGGACGCGCTCGAAGCATCGATCGGCGATCCGCGCATCGAGATAGGCGATCGGTTTTTGCAGGCGCCGGACGGCGCCGGCTTCGACCAGCTTGGTGAGGATCGCGATCGTCCGTTCCTCGCGGATATTCGCCGCCGACGCGATCTGCGCCGTGGTCAGCGCCGCCAGACCGCCGCTCGCCAGGGCCTGGAGGACGGCGCGCTCTTCGGGCGTGTCTGCAGTCTCGGGCGGCGCGACGTCGGTACGGGCGCTCGCAATCGTTCCGCCGCCGAGAAGATCCTTGGGGGAAAGCCTGCGGACGACGAACGCCGAGCCCGGGAAGACGGCGGCCGGGCGCCGCAGGTGCAGCGTCGCCGCAACCTCGCCCCCGGCCACCGGGGGTTCGTGGAGCGTCAGCGTCCCGAGGATTTCGGCCGAACCCAGATAGGCCCGGACGGGATTGCGCCGGCGCAACAGCCCCAGAGCTCGGGGCTGCGGTTTGAAGACGACGTCGAGACTCTCTCCGACGCGGAATTCCGCACTGGTCAAAACCTCGCCGCGCGCGATCTCGCCGACTTCGATCCCCGGTAAGTTCGCGGCGACGCGCGAACCACCGTCGACGCGCTCGCGCTTCTCGCCGAAGACCTGTAAGCCGCGAATCCGGACTTCGCGTCCGCTCGGCTGCAAAATCAGGCGATCGCCGACGGCGATCGTCCCTTGCATCAGCGTCCCGGTGACGACCGTCCCGTGTCCCGCCATCGCAAAGACGCGATCGATCGGCAAGTACGGCGGCGCCTCGGGGTGGCGCGCAGGCAATGCGACCAGCGCATCGTGGATCGCCGAGCGCAGCACGTCGAGCCCGGCACCGCTGACGGTCGAGACGGCGATCACCGGGGCGCCTTCGGCGACGGTTCCCCGGACGGCTTCACGGACCAGCTCCTCCGCGAATGCGAGCTCCTCGTTATCGACCAAGTCGCTCTTCGTCAATACGATGATCGTGCGCTGCACGTTGAGATAACCGAGGATCGCCAAGTGCTCGTACGTCTGCGGTTTGGGCCCTTCGTTCGCCGCGACGACGAGCAGGAGCAGCTCCATCCCGGCCGCGCCGGCCAGCATATTATGAAGGAAGCGCTCGTGTCCGGGGACGTCGACGATCCCGGCTTCGACGCCGTCGTCGAAGCGCAGCCGTGCGAAGCCCAAGTCGAGCGTCATCCCGCGCAGCTGCTCCTCGAGCCAACGATCCGGATTGGTCCCCGTCAATGCACGGACGAGCGACGATTTCCCGTGATCGACATGGCCGGCCGTCCCCAAGATGTGCATTATGCGGCGGCTCCGATCACCGTGATGAGATCCTCGTCGCGTTCGGGCGGGAGCGTCCGCAGATCGACGAGGACCGCGCGCTCTTCGACCCGGCCGACCAGGGGCGGGCGCTGCGCGCGCAGCCGTGCGGCGAACGTATTGGGGGCTTCCGTCCGCGGGGAAAGGGCGAGTGCGACCGACGGGATCGGGGCGAGCGGGAGCGCGCCGCCGCCGGTGAACGCGGTCGTCTGCACGACCGAGACGTCGAGCCGCGCCCGATCGATGCGGGCGGCCAGCCCGCTGGCGCGCGCCAGGAGCTCTTCGACCCCGGTCGCCAGCATCCGATAGAGCGGAATCCGGGCGCGCCACGAACCGTCGAGATAGAGGCGCAACGTCGCCGCCAGCGCGGCGATCGTCGCTTTGTCGACGCGAAGTGCGCGTAAGAGCGGATTGGTCCGCAGTCGCTTGATCGCGACCGAACTCCCCACGATGATCCCCGCCTGCGGGCCGCCGAGCAGCTTATCGCCCGAGAACGAGACCATCTCGATCCCCGCATCGACGATCTCGCGCACCGTCGGCTCGCGCGGCAAGCCGAACTGCGCGAGATCGACGAGCGCGCCGCTCCCCAAGTCTTCGAGCGTCGGGATCCCGCAGCGCCGGCCGAGTTCGGCGAGGTCGCGGGGATCGACGTCCGCGACGAAGCCCTCGATCCGGTAATTCGAGGTGTGCGAACGCATCAACAGCGCCGTGCGCGGCGACAAAGCGCGAGCGAAGTCGTCGAGGTAGACTTTGTTCGTCGCACCGACCTCCACCAGGACGGCGCCGCTGCGCGCCAAGACGTCGGGCAAGCGGAAGCCGCCGCCGATCTCGATGAGCTGATTGCGCGAGACGACGACTTCGCGGCCCTTCGCGAAGGTATCGAGGACGAGGAGGATCGCCGCCGCATTGTTGTTGACGACCAGCGCGTCCTGGGCGCCCGTGAGCTCGCGCAGCAAGCTCGTCAGTCGCGCGTAGCGCGATCCGCGCATCCCCGTCTCCAAATCGTATTCGAGATTCGAATAGCCCCCGGCGATCTGCGCGATCGCGGCGGTCGCAGGCTCGGGGAGCGGCGCACGGCCGAGGTTCGTATGGAGCAGGATCCCCGTCCCGTTGAGGACCTCCACGAGCCCGCGCGCCTCTTCTCGGGCCAGCTCGTGCTCGATCCGTGCGACGAGCATCTCGTACGGGGGCGCCTGCGCACCCGCCGGGAGACTGCGGCGAACGGCCTCGAGCGTCGCAGTCACCGCCGCTTTCACGAGCGGCGGCCCCAGGATGCTTCGATACGCGCTCAGCTTGGGGTCTTCGAGCAGACGGTGAACCGCGGGTAAGCCGCGGAGCGGCGTGCTAGGCGGCAGCTAGGTGCTTCTGCAGCATCGACGTGATCGTCGATTCGTTCACGAATCCAACGATCCGGTCGACCGGCTTTCCGCCCTTGAACAGGATCAAGCAGGGGATGCCGGAGACCTGATATTCGCCGGCGATGCTCGGATTCTCGTCGGTGTTCAGCTTGAGGAACGTGATGCGATCACCCATCGCCCCCGCGACTTTCTCGACGACGGGCGCGAGCATCCGACACGGGCCGCACCACGGTGCCCAGAAGTCAACGAGCACGGGCTTATCGGCCTGTAGGACGTCCTTTGCGAACGTGGAGCCGTTGACGTCAGGTAGGGCGCTCATGTGGTCTGTGTACCTCCTGTGCCTGTGACCCCCTTGTCACCGGTACGGTTTCGGCCCGACCGCTCCCGGCTATCGAAGCAGGTGGCTCCCGAGATCGCCGAAGGCGCGGCCGGCCTGATCTGAGACAGGGCGATCGGCTGCTGCGGGCGGCGCGAACGGCCGGCTCCCGGCGCAGATGAGCTACACGATCAGCCCGTCGTCGCCGGCTCGCCCGTGATATCGGCGATTTGCTTCGACTGCTTCCCCAAGTTCGCGATCGCGATCACTTCGTCGCCCTCGTCGAGCCGCTGCAGGCGCACACCCTTCGTGGAACGCCCGAGCTTGCGGATCTGGGAGACGGGGATCCGGATCACCTGATTCGCCGAGGTGATCATCAAGAGCTCGTCGTTCTCGTTGACGAGGATCTGGTCGACGACGGTCCCGATCCCTTTCTCTTTGGCGAACGCCTTCACGCCCTTCCCGCCGCGCGAGGTGTGGCGGTACTCTTCGATCGGCGTCCGCTTGCCGAACGCCTGCGTGGTGACGAGTAAGACGTCGCGACGATCGTCCTCGACGACGTCCATCGCGACGACCACGTCGTCCGGAGCGAGCGTGATCGCGCGGACACCGCGCGCGTTGCGACCCATCGGACGGACGTCCTTCTCGTTGAAGTGGACGGCCATCCCCTCGCGCGTCGCCAGGATGATGTCGCGCGAACCGTCGGACAGATCGACGGCGAGGAGCTCGTCGCCCTCGTCGAGTTGGATCGCGTTGAGGCCGTTCCGCCGCACGTTCGCGAACTCCGAGAGACGGGTCTTCTTGATCACGCCGTACTTGGTGACCATCACCAAGTAGTACTCCCCTTCGAAGTTGCGGACCGGGAAAACGGCCGTAACCTTTTCGCCCGGGGGGAGGGTGAGCAAATTGACCAGCGCCGTTCCGCGCGCCTGGCGCGTCGAATCGGGGATCTCGTACGCGCGCAGCCGATACGCCCGGCCCTTGTTCGTAAAGAATAGGATGTGCTGGTGCGTCGTCGCGACGAAGAAGTTCTGAACGACGTCTTCTTTCTTGAGATTCGAGATCCCGACGACGCCGCGCCCGCCTCGGTTCTGGGCACGAAACGTATCGACGGAGACGCGCTTGATGTACCCGCCGACCGTCGAGGTCACGACGACCTCGGTATCCGGGATCGTATCCTCGATCGCGAATTCGTCCTCGAGCGGGACGATCTGCGTCCGCCGTTCGTCGCCGAAACGCTTCTTGATATCGGCCGCTTCGTCTTTTACGATCTCGGCGATCTCGTTGTGCTTGTTGGCGAGGATCGTTTCCAGCCGGGTAATCGTCGCCTGCAGCTCGGCGTACTCGTCCTCGATCTTCTTGCGCTCCAGCCCCGTCAACGTCCGCAAGCGCATGTCGACGATCGCGCTCGCTTGAATCTCGGTGAGCTTGAAGCGATCCATGAGACCGGCCCGAGCCGCCTCCACCGTATCGCTGTTGCGGATCAGCCGGATCACTTCGTCGATGTTGTCGAGCGCGATCAGGAAGCCCGCAAGGACGTGTGCACGCTCTTGCGCCTTGCGCAGCTCATACCGGGTCCGGCGCGTGACGACTTCTTTGCGGTGCGCGATGTAGTGCTCGAGCATCGCTCGCAGCGAGAGCACTTGCGGCTCGAGAGCGGTGCTGGCGCCGGTCGCTTGCAGCTCCGCCGTCGGCTTCACCGGGATGAGTGCGAGCATGTTGAAACCGAAGCTCGTCTGCAGCGGCGTATGCTTGTAGAGCTGATTGAGGACGACGTTGGGCGTCGCGGAGCGGTGCAGTTCGACGACGACGCGCATCCCTTTGCGATTGCTCTCGTCGTCGAGGCGGACGATCCCGCTGATCCGCTTTTCGGCGTGCGCCTCCGCAATCGCCTCGACGATACGCGCCTTCGTCACTTGGAACGGGACCTCGGTGATGACGATCTTGTACCGGCCGCGCTCTTCGATGATTTCGGCCTTGCCGCGAACGACGACCGAGCCTCGGCCGGTGCGGTAGGCTTCGCGAATGGCCTCTTTCCCCATCACGACGCCGGCGGTCGGGAAATCGGGGCCCTGGACGATCTCGGTGAGCTCGTCGTCCGAGAGGCCGGGTCGGTCGATCAGAGCGACGATCGCATCGCAGATCTCGCCGACGTTGTGCGGCGGGATGTTGGTCGCCATCCCGACGGCGATACCGCTCGAGCCGTTGACCAGGAGTTGCGGCAGCTTCGCCGGCAACACGCTCGGTTCGGTCCCCTGATTGTCGAAATTCGGGACGAAATCGACCGTCTCTTTATCGATGTCGGCGAGCATCTCCATCGCGAAGCGCGAAAGACGCGCCTCGGTATACCGATACGCCGCCGGCGGATCACCGTCGATCGAGCCGAAGTTCCCGTGCCCGTCGACCAGCGGATAGCGCAGCGTGAAGTCCTGTGCCATCCGGACGAGCGCATCGTACACCGACGCATCGCCGTGCGGGTGGAAGCTCTTGAGGACCTCGCCGACGATACCGGCGCACTTGCGATGCTGCTTGTCGGGGGTCATCCCCATCTCACGCATCGCATAGAGGATGCGGCGTTGCACCGGCTTGAGCCCGTCGCGCACGTCGGGGAGCGCACGCGACGCGATGACCGACATCGCATACGAGAGATAACTCTCTCGCATTTCGTCTTCGACATTGACTACTGAGATGCGGTCGGAATCCACGAATGAACTAACTCGGCGAACGGTCGTCGAAAATCGACGTATCCAGCGGATGTGATCCGTCGTTCGGCTCGACGACCGGTTCGCTCTTGGCTCGTAAAGCGGTTATGCCGGAAGCGAGGCCGACTTTGACCGACTCGGCTCGTTCGCGGATCTCATTCAGATAGGCGGTGACGCGCGCATCGAGCTCGCCGAGGAAGACGGACGGGTCGCTCGTCATCCGGCCTTCTCGTGTGCGTTGACGACGACGGCGAGCGGCAAGGTGACGAGCCCCCCGAAGAGCGCTCCGGCTAATGCGATGAGCGCCAGCTTGTCACCGAAGGCAAGCCCGACGTGGGCGACCGGAAAGACTCGAAGGGCTGCCATCACGGTCTCGATGACGGCCACCAATACAGAACAAATTGCGCCGGTGATAACGCCGACGAGGACGTCTATACCTTTAACGAACACTGTGTTTTTCGTTCTAGGTTTGCGTCGCGGTATCATTTATAGCGATATGTCTTTTGAAAAAGTCGTCGAAAGTCCGGATGAGCTCGTCGCGCTGGCTCGCGCCTTCGCGCGGACGCTCGCTGCCGGGGACGTCGTGGCCCTGAGCGGGCCGCTGGGGGCCGGCAAGACGACGTTCGTTCGCGGCCTCGTGCGAGAGCTCTTGGGCGCCGACCCGGTAACCAGTCCCACTTTCACCTTTTGGCACGAATATCCGGGCAACCCCGTCATTCGCCATCTGGATCTCTACCGCATCGAGGATGAAAAGGAACTCGGTGAGCTCGGGCTGGACGAAGCGTTCTCCGCCGACGCGGTCGTCGCCGTCGAGTGGCCGGAGCGGGCTCCTTCGCTGATCCCGGCCGCCGCCCGCCTCGTCGCGATCGAGGGCGCCGGTCAAGGGCCGCGGATCGTCCGGCTCCCGGAGCCGATCTAGGTGCGGATCCTGGCGTTGGAAGGAGGCCTCGGCCCGTTCTCGTGCTGCCTCCTGGATGGCCGGCGGCGCGTCTGCACCCGGACCGCCGGGAACGACGGACTCGAAGCCGGCCTTGCCGCCCTGCGAGGGATCCTGGCCGAGTCCGGGCTCGACCTCGCCGCAGTCGACCGGCTCGCCGTCGGAGTCGGCCCAGGGTCCTACACCGGTTTGCGCATCGCGGTCTCGTATGCCAAAGGATTGGCCTTGGCGAAGCGGCTCCCGCTCGTCGGCGTCTCCTCGTACGACATCCTCGAGGGCGAGGAAGGGGTGCTCCCGAGCCTCGCCGTCGTCCCCGGTCGCCTGGGGTACATCTGTATGCGCTTGCGTACCGAACGAGGCGAATATATCCGATGCGGGCCGGTCGGCGAGGTAGCCGACGAGCTTGCGGCCGTCCTCGACGGCGCCCCGGTCACGGTCGCGGGCGCGACGGAGGACGTCCTCGCGGCGCTTGGCGAACGCGGCGTCGAGGTGAACCCCGTACACAACGATGCACGAATCCCTGCCGAGGTGGTCGCCGAGCTCGCAAGCCGGCGCGAACCGGCTGCATCGCCGCACGCCGTGCGACCCGACTACGGGGCGCTCCCGCCCGCGAGAGTACCTCGATTTTAGAGGCGGCCGGACGGAGGCGAGTGCGGGCGCGATCGCACGGCGGCCTCACGCGGGCGGGATTATGATCGAAGACGAAGCGCCGCGCAAATGAAAGCAGAGCTTCGGGCGCCGGAATCGCCGCAGCCTCGGCGTCTCGAGATCGCGCCGATGACCGCAGCCGACCTCCCGGCGATCTTGCGCATCGAGACGCTCTCCTTTACGACGTCCTGGCCGACAAACGCATTTTGGAACGAGATCCACGACAACAAGCTCGCCCACTACTACACCGGTCGTCTGGGGGATCGTATCGTCGCCTACGGCGGGATCTGGGTGATCCTCGACGACTCGCACATCACGACGATCGCGGTCCATCCCGAGCTGCGGGGCCGCAAGATCGGCGAAGAGATGCTGCTCTTCCTCATCGAGGACGCGATCGCGCGCGGCGCGTCGTGGATGACCCTCGAAGTCCGCGAGAGCAACGAGGCCGCTCAGAACCTTTACAAGAAGTACGGCTTCACGGTCGTCTCGACGCGGCGCGCTTACTACAGCGACAACAACGAGAATGCACTCGTCATGTGGGCGGGGAACCTCAAAGGCGAGCTCTATCAGAACCGCCTGCGCGCGTTACGTTCCCGCCTGGAGCAGTACATCGCCCACGAGCGCCGATGATCATTCGGGACGGCGTGACGTTCATCCGCACGGCGCGGCGCGTCCGTGCGGACCTCGGCCAGCGAGCGCGCTACGCGCACGTCTTGCGCGTGGCGCGCATGGCCGCCCGGCTCGCTCGCGCCCATCGGCTCGACGTCCCACGCGCCCTCACCGCCGGACTCCTGCACGATCTCGCGCGCCTCTATTCGGGTCGCGAGCTGATCGCGGCCTGTGAAGCGCGTGGACTGGCGATCGACGCGTTCGAACGCGCGCATCCGGTCGTCCTGCACGCGCGCCTGGGAGCCGAGCTCGCGCGCGAGCGCTACGGGGTGGATGATCCCGCCGTCCTCTCGGCGATTTCCAAACACACCGTCGGCGCGGCGCAGATGTCGGACCTCGACAAAGTCATCTACCTCGCCGACAGCCTCGAACCCGGGCGGGACTACCCCGAACGCGCCGAGCTCGCACGGCTCGCATTCGCCGACCTCGACGCGGCCGTTTCGGCCGTGATGCGTTCGAACGCGAACTATCTGCGCGAACGGGGACTTCCCGTCGCACCGCAAACTTTGGCTGCCATTGGCTGATCTCTTAACGACCGTTTACGACGCGGCAACCGACAAAAAGGCGGAAGACATCGTCACGCTCGATTTGGGCGGACGGACGATCGTCGCCGACCATTTCGTGATCGCCACGGGGCGCTCGAAAATCCAGACTCGCGCCATCGCCGATGCGATCCTCGAGAAACTGAGGGAGAACGGCTTTCCGGTCGCCCGGACCGAGGGGTACGCCGACGGCGGCTGGATCCTGATCGATTTGGGGACCGTCATCGTCCACGTCTTTACACCGGAGCAGCGCGCGTTTTACAACCTGGAGCGCTTGTGGGGCCGAGTCGACCGGTCGGAGGCGAGCGGCTCATGAAGATGCGGCACGTCCCGCGGCGCAAGCGGGTGCTCCGCCGGAACCTCGTCAAAACCGCCGTCTGGGTCTTTCTGGTCGTCTTCGTCGCCAGTATCGTCGGGGTTGCCGTCGTCGCGGCGCATTAACCGCAGTAACCTTCCGCAGGCGCCCCGGTATCAGTTCTACGGAGGAGTCCAAGCACATGAAGATTTTGGCTGCGCTCGCCCTCGCGGCCGGCCTCGCCGGCGCGGCGCTGCCGGTATCGGCTCGCGACTCGTACGTCATGGACGGGGCATCGCTCTTCAGTCCGCGGACGGTCAGCGCGCTCAATCAAAAGATCGCCGATTTTCATCAGCAGACAGGGAAGGAAGTCGTCGTAGTAACGGTTCCTTCGCTGGACGGACGGACCGCCGCCGATGCGGCCGAGCGGGCTTTCGCTCAAAATCAGGTCAACGGCGTGATGATCTTCCTCGCCAAAGCCGAACGGGTCGACTACGTCGTCCCCGACCGCGCGGCGCGGCGGTTTTTCCCACCCGGCGAGACGCAATCGATCCTCCAGGCGATGCGCGGCTATTTCCGCGCCGGAGACTTTGACCAAGGGATCACGACCGGCGTCGATTTGGTGCTCGGGCAGTATCGCAGCCATCTCGGCTCGCTCCGTGGCTACCAGGCCCCGGTTCGCACCACCGTACCGACGACGTCAACCGCTGGAAGCGGAGGTTTTTCTATGGGTTGGATCTGGCTTATCCTCATCGCAGTCGCCGCATTCCTGATCATCCGGGCGCTCTTCCGGGCGATCGCAGGGCCGCGAGTCTACCCGCCGGGCTACGGCGGCCCAATGGGCCCGGGCTATGGCCCTGGTCCCGGCTACGGCGGCCCCGGCTACGGCTACGGCGGCGGTGGTGGGAGTTTCTGGAGCGGCTTGCTCGGCGGACTCGGCGGCGCGTTCCTAGGGAACGAGCTCTTCGGCCGAGGCGGCGGCTGGGGCGGCGGAGACGTCGGGAGTGCCGGGGTCATCCCCGCACAGGATGCGTATCCGTCGCAGGACGCGCAGGGCTGGCAGTCCGATCCCGGTCAGGCCGACATGAGCAATGCGGCCGGCGGCGGTTGGGGCGATTCGGGCGGCGGCTTCGATCCCGGTAGCGGCGGCGATTGGGGTGGCGGCGGCGGTTTCGACTCGGGCGGCTTCGACTCGGGCGGCTTCGGGGGCGGCGACGGCGGCGGTGGAGGCTGGTAGCTAGACCAGGACGATCGTCGCGGGCCGGTGAGCGTTACGCCAGGCGAGGATCAGATTCGCGCTCATCAAGGTCCAGCCGACGATCCCGCACAGGCCGGCGACTTCGATCGCCCGCGCGCTCGCACCTAAAAGCCCGACCGTCCCCGCCGCGACGGCGGACTGAAAGAGGACGAAACACGGCCAGGAGAGCCTGCCGTCGAGCAGCTCGATCGGCCGTGTTTCGTCTTCATCGCCACGGACGATCGTCGCGATCAGGCGGATCCCGATGTGATGGATGTGGGCCACGACCATCTGCCCGATCCAGCCGACGAGCGCGACGAAGATGAATGCCGTCCCGGCGGGCCGCCCGAAGGCCGCGCTCATCCCGAGATACCCCCCCACGATCAGCCACCCGACCGATGCCAAGGCGAACGCCTGCGGCGGCCGGTGCGGATTCTGCAGACCCGAAAAGATCCTGATTACTTGCGCGACGTAGAGGAGGAGGGCCACCGCAAGGATCGCGGCACCTCCCCAGATCAGCGCGACGGCATTCCACAACAGGCCGAGTGAGGAAACGACCACGCCGAGGACGCCCGCCGTCCCTACCGCGATGTGGAGCGCCGGTTGACGCGCCGGATTCCCGGTGATCGGACGGAGCGTCCGCGAGGAGACGCCGACGACCAGGAGCGAGAGCCACCCGATCAACGCCAAGTCCGCATGGACGGGAGCGAGGCGCATCGCGACCGGCGTCCCCCGCTCGAGCGAGAGGCTCTGCGCATAACCCAGACCCAGGGCCACGGCCAGGAAAAACAAGGTGATCCCCAAGGCACGTGCGATCGCGCGATCGATCGGATCGGCCGGCGGGGGGACGAACAGCGTCGCGAACGCCGCAAGGAGATAGATCCCCAGCCCGACGGCGAGGACCGCTGCACCGATCGGTAAGAGCGCGACGTCGTCCATTCCGAACGCGACCACGAGCACGACGACGCCGGCCGCATAGACTGCGAGCGAGCCGCGCGCCGCGCTCTCGGCGCGCCACTGATTGTCGGTGAAGGCCGGGATCACATGGATCAACACGGAGAGCGCCGTCATCGTCAGCCAACCGAGTGCGACCAGATGGATCCACGCGAGCGCGCCCATCGTCACCATCCGCTCTGCAGAGCCCGCGATCGCAAATAACACGATCCACGACGCGAGATGCGCCAAATGACTGCTCAAGAGTCCGAGCGGCGGAATCCAGTGACGGCGGCGTAGCATATCTTTACGGGAAGCTCGTGGATGAAGGCCGAGTCGATCTTGACATATCGCCACAGGATCTCCATCGACTTACGTCTCGGCCTTACCGGCTCGCCGTACGGGTGCCGTGGGCGGCCGGAGCCTACCACGTGTTACATGCAGCTGAATGAGGAATCGACCAGCGACCCGTAGCGCGCTTCGACGACCCGCCGGCGCACCTTCAACGTGGGCGAGAGCTCACCGTCCTCGATCGTGAGGTCGCGCGGCAGGAGGGCGATTCGACGGACGCGCTCGTAGGGGGCGAGATCACGCGAGTACGCCGCCACCTCGCGCCGCACCAGCGTTCGGATCTCGCTCTCGCTCATCCCCGCGACGTACTCTCGGTTCGGCGAGATCAGCGCAGCCGGAGCATCGCGACCTTCGGCGATCACCGCGACTTGTCCGATAAACGGAGAACGGGAAAGCGCGGCCTCGATGCGCGACGGAGCGATGAATTTGCCGCTCGTCGTCTTGAAGAGCTCTTTCTTTCGATCGACGATCCGCAGATAGCCGTCGTCGTCGCGTTCCCCGACGTCTCCGGTCCGATACCATCCGTCTTCGAAGGCCTCGGCGCCGGCTTCATCGTCTTTGTAATAGCCGAGCATCACGCCCGGACCGCGGACGAGGATCTCGCCGTCCTCGGCGAGCCGCACCTCGACCTGCGGTATCGGCTTCCCGACCGTCCCGAAGCGATTGTCTTCGAGTCGATTCACAGAAATCACGGGCGAACATTCCGTCGTCCCGTATCCTTCGATGATGAGGATGTCGGCCGCGGCGAACGTCAATGCGACGTCGACGTGCAACGGGGCGCTCCCGCTCACGAAGAAGCGCAGCCGGTCCAGGCCCAACAGGGGCCGAAGCTTGCGCAAGACCAGGCGACGAGCGATCGCGTAGAGCAGACGCTGCGCGAGCGAGGGACGCCCAAAACACCGTGCGCGCATATACTCGCGGCCCGTCGTCAGCGCCCAGGGGACGAGCCGTGCGCGCAGCCCGCCCGCACTCCTGGCCTTCATGAGGATCCCGGCGAGAACGTGCTCGAAGACGCGTGGGACCGCGGTCATCAAGACGGGACGGACGTCGCGTAGATCGTTGAGCAGATTCGCCGGGTCGCGACAGATGTGCAACGAAACGGCGCGCTCGAGTTCGCCGTAGAGGACGATATGCTCGTAGATGTGCGCGAACGGTAAAACCGTCAAGGTGTTGTCGCCGCCCGTCAACGTCGGGAACGCGTAGTCGAACGCGTTGGCCGTCGTCGTCGCTAGATTGGCATGCGAGAGCATCACGCCTTTGGGCTCGCCCGTCGTCCCGGAGGTGTACATGAGGACGGCGAGATCGGTCGGCTCGATCGAGGGGATGTTCCAGGTTGGGGTTCCGGCCGATTCCAGGGCACGCAACCCGTTCGGCCCGTCGTCGTCGAAGACGACGATCTCGATCTCCGGGCCGATCCGTCTACGGAGCAGAGCGGCTCGCGCCTGCGTGTCGACGAAGACGAGTCGACTCTCGCTGTGGCGTACGATGAACGCGACTTGGTCGAGCGCTTGGGTCGCGAAGACCGGGACGACGACGCACCCCGCATACAAGATTCCGAGATCGGCGACGACCCAGTCGACGCGGTTGGGCGACCACAACGCGACGCGCTCGCCCTGTTCGAGGCCGCGCCCACGCAGCGCCGATGCGACGCGTGCGATCCGTTCGCGTAACGCCGCCGTCGAGGTCGGCGTCCATCTTCCGTCGACGCGCTCGACGAGGACCTCGTCGCGCGGCCGCTTTTCGAACGCGGTTTGCAGCATCGCGGGGAGCGTCGTCATCGAGGCGGCGGTTCGTCGGAAGGGAGCCCAACCGCTCCACGTTCCGAGGAGATCCGCCGCCGATGCGAATGGCGGGAACGCCGGTGCCCGTGAGCCCGGTCCCCGCGCACCCTCCGGCCCGGGGCGGCACGTTCGGCCTCGCTGCTCGGGACGACGATCTCCTCGCCGTCCTCGAGGCGCTCGGCCAAGTTGACCGCGACGGGATCGGCATCGTGCAGCATCCCGCCCGCCGCGCGGACGGCATCGTCGACCCGTTTCCCGTCCGCGAGCCGGTAGAGGCCGGGTTTGACGACGTGCCCGGCGACGTAGACGACGAGCTGCGCCGGGACGGTGCGAAGCGGCGGCGGTTTCGGCGGGTCGACCCGGATGGCGGGTTCGGCGGGGCGTGCCGTCCGAAGGACGAGCGCGGCCAGGGCAAGCGCGACCAGAGCGAGCGCGGCGAGGAATTTCTTCACGCCTCATGATCACGCCGAAGGCCGTATGCAGCGAGGGGTCCGCGCGCTTCGAAGGCTCGACCCGGCGGCGTAGAGTAGATGAGCCGGATGCTCGAAGAGCGGTCCACCACCTACGATTTCCGCACCGTCGAACGCTACTGGCAAGAGCGCTGGGAACGCGACGGGATCTACCGCACCCGCGACGACGAGACGCGGCCGAAGTATTACGTCCTCGAGATGCTGCCGTATCCGTCGGGCGACCTGCACGTCGGACATGCGAAAAACTACACGCTCGGCGACGCCCTCGCCCGCATGATGCGGATGCAGGGATACAACGTGCTGCACCCGATGGGTTGGGACGCGTTCGGTCTCCCCGCCGAGAACGCCGCGATCCAGCGCGGCGTCGACCCGGACTCCTGGACCCGCTCGAACATCGCGAACATGCAGCGCCAGATCCGCTTGATGGGGACGGGCTACGATTGGACGCGCGAGTTCGCGACCTGCGACCCTTCGTATTACAAGTGGAACCAGTGGCTCTTCTTACGGATGTATGAGCAGGGCTTGGCGTACAAGCGGGAAGCGCCGGTGAACTGGTGCCCGGTCGATCAGACGGTCCTCGCGAACGAACAGGTCGAAGGCGGCGTGTGTTGGCGGTGCGGCGCGGCGGTCGAGCGCCGCAACCTCTCGCAGTGGTTCCTCAAGATCACGGCGTATGCGGAGCGCTTGCTGCAGGATCTCGATCTGCTCGAAGGATGGCCCGAGCGGATCAAGACGATGCAGCGGAACTGGATCGGCCGCAGCGAAGGCGTGACGTTCAGTTTCGACGTCGAAGGCGTTCCCGACGCCAAGATCTCCGTCTTCACGACCCGGATCGACACGTTGTTCGGCGCGACGTACGTCGCGATCGCTCCCGAACACCCGATCGTCGCGCGCCTGATGGAAGCCGCGCCGAAAAGACGCGCTGCGGTCGAGGCGTTTCGTGAATCGCTCAAGAGCAAATCCGAGCTCGAACGAACGAGTCTCATGGAGAAGACCGGGGTCTTCACCGGGACCTACGCGATCAATCCGCTCTCGCACGAGAAGATCCCGATTTGGGTCACCAACTACGTCCTCGCCGAATACGGAACCGGCGCGGTGATGGGCGTCCCGGCGCACGACGAGCGCGATTTCGATTTTGCGAAAAAACACGGTCTCCCGATCGCGCAAGTGATCGTCCCGCCCGGCGGGCAAGTCGAGGGGCCGCTGACCGCGGCGTACGTCGAAGACGGTCGACTGATCGCGAGCGGCGATTTCACCGGGATGTCGTCGACCCGAGCGCGCGCGGCGCTCGCTCAGCGGCTCGAAGCGATGGGCGTCGGCAAGAAGACGGTCAACTATCGTTTCCGCGATTGGCTCATCTCGCGCCAGCGCTATTGGGGGACGCCGATACCGATCATCTACTGTCCGCAAGACGGCGAAGTCCCGGTCCCCGACGACCAACTCCCCGTCTTGCTCCCGCGCAACGTCCCGATCACCGGGCAAGGGTCGCCGCTCGCCAACGACGAGACGTTCATGCAAACGACCTGTCCGAAGTGCGGCGGTCCGGCGCGACGCGAGAGCGACACGATGGACACCTTCTTCGACTCATCGTGGTACTTCATTCGCTATATCGATCCGCATAACGAACACGCTCCCTGGGATCCGGCGCGCGTCCGGCCCTGGATGCCGGTCGATCAGTATATCGGCGGCGCCGAGCACGCGGTGCTCCACCTGCTGTACGCGCGCTTCTTCTACAAGTTCTTCATCGACATGGGTTGGTCGACGGGGCCGCCGGAGCCGTTCACGCGCCTATTCAATCAGGGGACGCTCCTCTACAACGGCGAAAAGATGAGCAAGAGCCGCGGGAACGTCATCGGAATCGACGATACGGTCGAGCGACACGGCGTCGATGCGATGCGGTTGTTCTTGCTCGCGGCCGCTCCCGCCGAAGACGCGCTTCCCTGGACCGAGGAAGGGATCTCCGGACGGGTACGATTCTTGGCGCGCGTCTGGCGAGCGAGCGAACCGTTCTTTTCTCGTGCCAAGAGCGTCCCGCTCGATCGTCTCCCTCCGATCAACGGCGAGACTCAGCGTGCCATCGTCCGCGCCGTACACGTCGCGCTGAAGTCGGGCGCCGACGAGACGAACACGCGCCGCTTCCATTTCAACACGACGACGGCACGACTCGACGAGCTCGTGAATCTCCTCACGGCCGCCACCCGCGACTCACGCTACTGGGACGACCCGGCGATACTCTATGCGATCCACGCGCTCCCGATCTTGCTCGCGCCGTTCGCGCCGCACATCGCCGACGAGCTCTGGTCGCGTTTCGGTTACACGACCTCGGTCCATCTCGAACGCTGGATCGAACCCGATCCCGCCGCCCTTGCGGTGCAGGAGATCACGCTCGTCGTCCAAGTGAACGGGAAGGTCCGCGCGCGCATTCAGACCGAGCCGGGCCTGGACGAAGAGCGCGCGTTCTCGCTGGCTCTGGCCGAAAAGAACGTCCGGGAGTACGTCGGCGACAAGTCGATCCGGATGCGCGTCTACGTTCCGGACAAGCTGCTCAACCTCGTCGTCTGACGGCTGACGTCGATTCGGACGAGACCGATGTCGTGCGCAAGGCGAGGAGCCGGCGCCGGCCGTTACTCGCTCGGAGCGCGATAGTTGGCGCGGGCGTGCTTGGCCTTCTGCAACAGCGCCGCGAGTGCGCCGGGCTCGATCAGCTCGTGCGTCTCGAGCCGGCTGAATCCGCCGGAACTCCCGACGGCGAGGCTCACCGCGCCCGCCGTTGCGGAGTCCGGCGCATCGACGATCGCCAAACCGTCATGCGGCCCGAACATCCAGTAGTACGCGTCCAAGCGTCCGCCGATCGATTCCACGGCGCGGCGCGCCTCGGCTTGGCGATCCGTCGGATGCTCGAGCATCGCTGCGATCGAATCCCCATTGTAGGTGAAGAAAATCGCGAACTTGGGCATGTGGCACCTCGGCCTTCATGCGACGGCCTTCTCTTTGAAAAAATCGACCGTCCGTCGGAGCCCCTCGATGAGATCGACCTTGGCGGTCCAATCGAGCTCGGCCTTCGCGAGGAGCGGATCGAAGACGATCGAGCGGGCGTCTCCGGGACGCTTCGGCGCGTGCTCGATCGGCGCTTTGAAGCCGGTGATCTTGACCAGCGCATCGTAGAGCTGGTTTACGCTCGTCTTCTTCCCCGTCCCGATGACGTACGATTGCCCCGATCCTCGGTCGAGCGCGGCCAGGTTCGCGGCGGCGACGTCCTCGACATAGACATAGTCGCGCGTTTGTTCGCCGTCCCAGTCGATGCGGACGGCTTGGCCGGAAAGGAAGCGCCCGATGAAGATCGCGATGACGCCGGCCTCCCCGTTGGGATCCTGACGCGGACCGTAGACGTTGCCGTAGCGCAATGCGGTGTAATCCAAACCGTACTCGGCCTTGAAATAGCGCAGGTAATGCTCGGCGACGAGCTTGGTGATGCCGTACGGTGAGCTGGGGAGCATCGGCGACGCCTCGCTCACCGGGAGGCGTTTCGGGCTCCCGTACTGCGCCGCGCTCGCCGCAAAGACGACCTTACGCGTCTGAGCTTTGACGGCCGCCTGGAGGACGTTGATCAGCCCGAGGACGTTGACTTGGGCGTCGTAGATCGGGTCCTTCGTACTGATCGCGACGCTGTGTTGGGCGGCTTGGTGATAAACGACCTCGGGCTTGATGTCGGTGAAGACGCGGGCGATCTCGGCGTCGCGGATATCCATGTGGATGAAACTCGCGCGTTGCGGGACGTTCTCGCGCCGTCCGCCGCCGTGCGACCACAAGTTGTCGATGACCACGACGTCGTGACCCTTAGCAATCAAGAGATCGGCTATATGTGAACCGATAAAACCGGCACCGCCGGTGACGACGACACGCACGCGGCCTCGTTCGGCTGTACGGATCGGTCAACCTCGTCGGCGACTCGATACGTCGTGATCGTACGATGTGCTCCATCGCGCGCCGCTGCTCGTCCCCGCCGTCGTGTTCGTCGGCGCGATCGTCCTTTTGCGCCCGCAGCCCGCGCTGGTCGAGCACGAGCTCCCCGTCGCAGTCCTCTCGGGGACCGTGACCGGCGATGTGACGCACCATCGGTGGGGCGACGACGGTGAACTCACCCTCCCCGACGGAACCCGGTTCGAGCTCACGGTCCGCGGCTCGCTCTCGGCGGGGGATCGCATCGTTGCACGCGGACGCCTCGAACCGTTCGACCAGGCGCGAAATCCGGGCGAGCCGTCGGCTCGCGAGCTTGCCGCCGAACGCGGCGTCGCGGGGCGGCTGCTCGACGCGACGCTCCTCGCGCGCCGTCCCGCGGCGCCCGGTGACAGGCTCGCATGGCTTCCGCGGCTGCGCGAATGGGCGAGCGAAATCATACGCAAGCGGATCCCGCAACCGCAAGCCTCGATTTTGACCGGGGCGCTTTGGGGAGAGCGGGGTACGCTCCCGCACGATCTCAAGCTCGAATTTCAGGAGACGGGGACCGTGCACGTCCTCGTAACCGCCGGACTCCACCTCGGCGTGATCGCGCTCCTAGCCACGGCACTGTGCGCGACGTTCGGCGTACCCCGGATAGGGGCGTGCGTCGCGACGATCGTCGTCGTTTGGCTCTATGCGCTCGTGAGCGGCGCGCACCTCCCGTCGCTCCGCGCCGCGACGATGATCAGCCTCGGTTTGGCTGCGCGGGCGTGCGGTGCGCGGGCCCTTTCGTGGAACGCCTACGCCCTGGCGGCGATCGTCGTCGCGGCCCTCTGGCCCGCGGCGGTCGGCGGCGCCTCGTTCGCCCTATCGTTCTCGTGTGTCGGCGCGATCTTGCTGTTCGCCGATCACATCGTCGCATGGTGTGAACGGATCGGTCTCCCGCCGTTCGCGGCCGAAGCGTGCGCGTTGACGGTCGCGACCCAAATCGGGGTGTGGCCCCTGACCGCTCAGACCTTCCTGACCGTCGCACCGTACGGCGTGATCGCGAATCTTGCAGTAGTCCCGGTCGTGGGCGGGACGATGATCCTCGGACTGGCGCAGATCGTGACGGATCCGATCCCTCTGGTCCCGGATCTCCTCGCGGCGCTCGACACGGGTCTCCTCGATTGGATCGTCTTCGCCGTCCATGCGATCGCGTCGCTTCCCGGTGCGCGGCTTGCGATCGCACCGCCGCCGACCTGGTCGATTCTATGCTACGATCTCTGCGCGATCGGCGCGGCGACTGCGCTCGCCGCGCGCCGTCGCATCGCAGCGCTCGCGCTCCTCTCGCTCGGAACCGTCGCCGTCGTCGTCCCGACGCACGCGCAGCCGGGATTCTCCGTCGTGATGCTCGACGTCGGTCAGGGCGACGGGATCGTCGTGCGAACCCCGCACGGCCATACGATCATGTTCGATACCGGCGGACGGCTCGAGATCGGAGCCGGCGAGGACTCCTCGGCCGAGACGATCGGCGAGCGCATCGTCGTCCCCTACCTGATCCGTTCCGCGGTCCGGCACGTCGACGGCCTGATCCTCACGCACCCTCACGGCGACCACGTCGGCGGATGCGCGCCGATCCTCCGCGATCTCGGTGCGGCGTGGATCGCCGACGGCGGACAGCCCTACGACGGCCACGCCTACCGCGATTGCATCGCGATCGCCCGGGCTCGAGGCGTCCCGATTCACGAACCGCGAGCCGGTGAGGTTTGGCATACCGATGACGGGGTCACCTTGCGATTCCTTTCGCCGAGCGAACCGTTTCTCGCGGATACCGGCGACGACGTCAATGAGAATTCGATCGTCGTGATGCTCGAATATCAAGGCTTTCGTATGCTCTTCATGGGCGATGCCGGACAAAATGCGGAGCGTCGCCTGTTAGCGAGCGGGATCGATCTGCACGCCGACGTGCTGAAGGTCGGGCATCACGGCTCCGCCTATGCGTCGACACCGGCGTTCATCGCGGCCGTCGACCCGAAGGTCGCGCTCATCAGCGTCGGCCGTCGCAACCGCTTCGGCCATCCGGCGCCGGCGACGATCGCGACGCTCGTTCGTCGAGGGATCCACGTCTATCGGACGGACGCCTGCGGCGCCGTCACGGTGCGGGCGACCGGCCGCGTCACGACGATGTTGCCTTGCTAGCGCACCTCAAGGATCACAGTCGTGCCACGGCGGAGTCCGCCATTGCTCAAACACTGTCGCGGTGACGACGGTGCGCACGCGCCCGGTTCATCGCGTGGTCTTTTCGGAGGAAATCGATGACACCGCGTGTGCGGGCTTTCCTGCCGGCGCTCTTTTTCTACGCTTTCGCCGGAGTCGCGGGATCGAACGCGGCCTATGCTCCCAACATCCCCTCCAACGACTATCTGAATGCGCTGCAGGCCGTCGATCGCTTCGCCTGGGCGTGGGCGCATCGGGATGCCGCTGCCGGCGCAAAAACCGTCGCCCCGTCGCTCCGTAAACGTCTGGGTCCGACCGCCCTGGCCGACTACTTCGTCGGGACGTCGTCGCCGCAACATTGGGCCTTCGAGATCGGCTCGGGGAGGCTCGTCCACGCCGGTACGTATCGCTTCCCGGTACGCTTGTACGAGTATCTCTACGCCGGAGGCGGCTTCGTGCAGGTGACGAGCCCCCAGCCGGTAACGGTCTCGAAGGGGCCCGACGGGACGTGGCTGATCACCACGCTGCCGGCGAGTAAGCGCGTGCCGTAGCGGCGCCGATCGGCGAGCGTGCGCCGGAAGAGACGGGCCCTCCTTTACGCGCGCCCCTGCTTACAAGCTTAGCTTCTTACGCGCTTACCTTGACGGTCGAGGCCTCGTAGATCTGGTTGATCGAAGCTTCGAGTGCGGCATTGAACTCGGCATCGCTCATCGTGACCCTCAGATCCTGGACGAGCGCGCGCGAGAAGCTCGCGATCATGCCGGGATTCTCGGCCAGCCGCCGACAGGCTTCATCCCGGGTGTAGCCACCGGAGAGCGCGACCACTCGTTGGACGCGATCGTGGGCGATCAGCGGCGAGTAGAGCCCCGGGACATCCGGGATGGTCAATTTGAGCATGACCTGGCGATCGGCCGGGAGGGCGTCGAGCTTCTTGATCAACTCCTCGAGCAGGATCGCCTCGGCCCCGCGTTTGTCAGGGCTCTTGATGAGCACCTCGGGCTCGAGGATCGGCATGAGCCCGTACTTGGCGATCTGTTCGGCGATCTCGAACTGCTGGGCGACGATCGCGGCGATCCCGGTCTTCGACGGAAGATTGATCGTCGAACGCATCTTCGTACCGTAGACACCGAGCTTCACCGCGCGTTCGAGGAGGGCGTCGAGTCCGGGAATCGGCTTCATCAAACTGACGCCGTCGGCCTCAGGCTCTAGCCCCTTGTCGACTTTGACGAATGGGACGACGCCGCGCTCTTCCCACAGAAACGTCGGGACCGGCCTGCCCAGCACCTGACCGTCCATCGTCCCTTCGAAGAGGATCGCGCCGATGACTTTGTCCCCGGTGAAGGCGGGAGCGGTCATGATGCGCACGCGAAACTCGTGCATGAGCTTGAACATCTCCGCTTCGCTGCCGTAAGCGCTCTCGGGGATGCCGTAAAGGCGCAGCGCTCCCGGCGTCGAGCCGCCGCTTTGATCGAGGGCTGCAATGAAGCCGTTCTTGTGAGCCATTTGTGCTTTCATGTCGGAGCGTACTTGCATGTGCATCTCACCTCGAAGTCTTTGCGATGGCGGGCCGGCCGGGACCACGGCGGCCGGGCAAACCGGAGGATCTCACGACCGTTGGATTCTACCCAGCCCTCTCCTCGAACTCCTTAGCCCGAGCGTCCGGTTAGCTCGAGCGTCCGGCCTCGTGCGCCGGGCCGCCGGCCGCGACGTCGTTCAGGTGCAGCACCTCGGCCGATTCGGAGCGGACTCGCCGGCAGAGCTCCGGGTCGTCGATCAACGACCGGCCGAACGACGGGATCATCTCGACCAGCTTCGCCTGCCATGCCACGCTTTTGACCTGGGCGGGGAAACAGCGCTCGAGGGCCTCGAGCATGATCGCGACGGAGGTCGAGGCCCCCGGTGAAGCGCCGAGCAGCGCACAGATGGAGCCGTCCGCCGAATGGACGAGCTCGGTCCCGAACTGCAGGACGCCGCCGTGTTCGGGATCGCTCTTGACGATCTGGACTCGCTGTCCGGCGACCTCGAGCCTCCAGTCTCCTTCTCGCGCCTGCGGGTAGTACTCGCGCAACGCGGCGAAACGCTGCTCCGGCGTCTCCAGAACCTCGCCGATGAGATACTTTTCGAGCGCGAGGTTGTCTCTGCCCACGGCCAAGAGCGGGAGGATGTTCTCGGGGTCGATCGATCCGAAAAGGTCGAGGTACGAGCCGTGCTTGAGGAATTTGGTCGAGAAGCCGGCGTAAGGACCGAAGAGGAGCGAGACGTGCCCCGCGACGTGGCGCTTATCGAGGTGCGGGACCGACATCGGCGGCGATCCGACCGCCGCTTTCCCATACACTTTCGCATCATGGCGCTCCGCGATCGCCGCATCGTCGCAGCGCAGCCAAATCCCGCTGACCGGAAAGCCGGCGTAACCGCGCACCTCCGGGATCTTCGATTTTTGGAGCAGCGGGAGCGCCCCGCCGCCGGCGCCGATGAAGACGAATCGAGCGAAGACGTCCCAATGGGCTCCGCTCCGCTCGTCCCGAACCGTGACCCTCCAGCCGGCCTCGGCCCGCTCGATGTTCAAAACGCGATGACGCAAATGGAGGGCAAACCCTTCCCGCCCGTTCAGTGAGGCGAGGAGCTCGTGCGTCAGCGCCCCGTAGTCGACGTCCGTCCCGGTGACCATCCTGGTCGCCGCGACGACCTCGTTCGGATCGCGTCCTTCCATGACGAGCGGGATCCATTCCGCAATCCGCCCTTTGTCCTCGGAATACTCCATCCCGTGATACAGATGGTTGGCGCTCAGCGCGGCAAAGCGCTTCCTGAGAAAAGCGACGTCCTCCGAGCCTCGGACGAAACTCATATGAGGAACCGGATGGATGAAGGACCGGGGATCTTTGATCGCGCCCTTCTTCACCAAGTAGCTCCAAAACTGGCGCGAGAGATCGAACTCGGTGTTGACGGCGAGAGCCTTGGAAATATCGATGCGCCCGTCGCTCGCTTGGGGCGTGTAATTCAGCTCGCACAGCGCCGCGTGCCCGGTACCGGCGTTGTTCCACGCGTTCGAGCTTTCCTGGGCCGCATCGGCCAGCACTTCGTAGATATCGATCTTCAGGCTCGGATCGAGCTCTTTGAGCAGGACGGCTAGGGTCGAGCTCATGATCCCGGCTCCTACGAGCAGCGCGTCGGTACGCGCTTCATAGGAAGGCGCTGCACTCATGGTGCAGAGATTGTCGACGCGCTACCGTCCCGCCTTTAACGCCGCCGGGCTGATGAGGTCGCCGGCGCCGAACGGCTGCGCGATGATGTGATATTTCGCGGCGACGTCGATCATCGGCTGGATGAGCTTCGGATCGAGGTAGACGACGCTTGGACCTTTGATCGTCTTTGCGATCAGGTCGGGATCGAGCTTCGTGTACGACGCCAGCAGCGGGGCGATTTCGGCGCGGTGGGAGGCGGCATAGATCGAGGCGTCACGGATAACTTGTACGAACTTCGCGACGGCTTCTTGATTCTTCGCGATGTAGTCGCGGGTTGCGAACCAACCGGTCATCAGGAACGTCGGGGCGATCGCTCCGAACGACTTCCCCAGGATGCGCATCTTCCCGCCGTCGAGGTACGCTTGCACCCAGGGTTCCCCAACGGTGAAGGCGTCGATCCGCCCCTCGAGCAGCGCCGGTCCGAGCGCGGAGCTCGGCAGCTCGATGAATTTCGCCGTCTTCGGGTCTCCG